>CEVL01143137.1_pt1 | contig 10548 bp, 8 predicted proteins | sample 427051 | NCBI WGS metagenome assembly CEVL01 (sample SAMEA2623673, study PRJEB7988) | marine metagenome | biome: marine biome (ENVO:00000447); feature: surface water layer (ENVO:00002042); material: "saline water (ENVO:00002010), including plankton (ENVO:xxxxxxxx)" | depth 5 m
AGCCTGCAAACAAATAAACGACAAGAAGCAAGGGCACAAAGCCTCCAGAAACAGGACACAGAAGCGAAGGATACCGGCGAAAAAACATGGAAAGACTCGATTAATAATGAGAAATAAATAAATAACTAAAAAGAGAAGCTAGTCGATAAAATTAGGACTAATCGGACAGATGAGACAACTTCAAAAGGCAAGCCAACCGCGAAGAGATAAATCAAAGACAAAAAGAAGAGGGAGGCAAAGGGCCATACATTAGAAAGATAAACAGGGTTGACAAAGCAAAAAACGCTGCTATAAATAGCTGGAAATGGGCAATTTGTGCCAAGATGAGTCCAACACCAAACAAAGACCGAAGGGCTGTCCTAAATTTTGAGGGTAAGCGTTATAATTTAAATGAAATGCCAGACGAACTCAAGAGACTTGTTCGTGGCCTTCAAACAGCTGAGTCTCAACTAAAACACGCACAAGATCAACTAAGAGTTGTAGCCGTCGGCAGGCAAGTCCTTGCGTCACAGCTAAAGCGAAAGCTAATCGATGTAACACCTTGCGAAGACTAAGTGAAGAAGGCCAAGGAAAAGAAAATAAGACCAATTTTATACTTCATTAATTCAAATAAAATCTTAATTATTACAGCAACAATAGCAACAACTTTCTGGATCGTTCCTAAAAGAATAACAAACTATACACTACCAACTTACAAGGATAAAAACAGTTTTGAAATAATACAAGAGCCGAGAAGACTCAAGGAAGATGAAATAAATATTGCTACAAGCTATGGGTTTAAAACAGCAAAGATGATGATGGACAAAGGAGATCATAAATTTAAACCAGAAGTAATGATAGACAACCTAGGCAACAAGATGTATAAATATAAACTCAAGGAGGGTGAACAGGCAAAATCACCAAAACAAATAGAAGAGCATGCTATTAAGACGAAAAAGAAGATCGCAATGCATCGTGAAACCATAAAGTTACTTTTAAAAGAATTAAGAGATATAGGCGTGACCGTAGCAATCGGAAATCCTAGAAAATTAGGCGCAGCAGCGGTGTGGAGTCCCAAGACGCAAACAATCAAAATTTCACCAGCCAAAATGGAACAAGGATCATTAGCAGTACTTAGGGTCCTTAATCATGAAGCAATTCATGTTGCACAGAGTTGCAAAAATGGCGGAGTAAATTACAGAGTTACGCCAATAGGTGTTGATATATCGCCCAGAAAGATTTACCACACCCAGATGAATTCAAAAATCTATTCAAATGCAAGCCGTGATATCAAAAAAGCTGAGAAAGAAGCTTATTCATATGAATACTCAAGCCAATCAGCAATTTATTTTATCAACAAATACTGCAAAGGGAATGAAAAGAGTTAAATATTTGAAAATATTATTTACTAGAAGAAGAACTATTTCTAAGCCAACGCAATCTCATTTCGCAAACTGCAATCGAGATAAAAGAACCTTGAAGAGCACCAATTAGCCATTGATGAAAAGTTGAATTTGTTCCATTGCTTATACCATAGGCAATGATGCTAATAGTAAACAGCCAAGCAAACCGCAATATCCAAGGTTCGCCTTTACGTACCCTTGAGGCTAAATTAAATGCAAGCAAAGACAGAACAAAGATAATATAAAGATTCATCTTCCATCTCGAAAACGAGAGAAGTAACGAAAGCAGAAAGCAGATAGTCGGTTACGTCTACGTAATTGGTTTGTCTCTGAAGGGAAGGACATATCAGTTGAAACCGACATAGACATATTTGAAGAGGAACCCACCCTGGCAGAATACAAATCTTGCATAAAACCCAATAAGACTGCAAGGGTTTCATTATCTAGGTCAAAGAAGGCTGCTAACAATCTGTAGAAGCCACCATGCCTAGTTGAAGAAGAAGCTAAGAGAGTATCAATCTCAAAATCGATGAAAGGATATGTCATGTTAACACCATTAGACGGATCAATATAATATCGATACATGTAACGCTTACCCATACATTCGGATCTAACACGCCGTATACAACCTTTAGACAATAATCTTTTTAAAACTCTGGATACATGGGGCTGATCAAGTGAAAGGGCTTCTTGCAAGTAAGTTGATGATATTCCAGGAGAAACAGTAATAAGTCTGATAATTTCAACTTCTGACTTCGAAAAAATACCGATCAAAGACATTATTATAGGGATCTCAGTCGCTTATGAGGTACATATATCGAGGTAGGGAGAGTTAGACTGCAACGATATATACCAAAGAGGACAACGATAGAAACACAAGAGGTATATACAAGAGTAAATGTATATACGGTGATCCAAGATGCAAAGGTGAGAAAAGACTAGGCTTAAAAAAATCGATACTCATTCTCACAGCATGTCCCTCATACATACAGTCACAAGAATCAATCAATAGGGGCAAATAATTTTATCCAAAGACATGGTGGCAACCGAAAAATGAGCCGGTATAATAACGGAGGTCGTATATACGTAATGGTCAAACTAAATCATGGAGAAATTAACGAGGAAAATATAGAAGAGCTAAAAGCATTTAGCGCAAGATTCAAACTAAGCACACTAGATTCATTTAAGCAGGTATGCAAAGAACAAAGCAAACAGTACACAAAAGTATTAGAATCACTTGCTGAGGCATATATTGAATCTAAAGGTAGTTTACAACTCGCGATAAGCCTTGCACTAAGGGATCAATGCACCCCGCAAGAAATAAGCAATATTCTAGGAGTGCAATTAGACGGTATTAATCAAAATGGGGAATTAAGTGAAAGGATAGAAGAGATAGAACAAAGAGCAAATTCTACTTTGATGCAAGTTGAAGACAGTAAAAGTTTGATTGATCTAAAACTAGCATCAATGGAGGAGATGATTGCAGAAATGAGTTCAAATAATGAAAGAACAAGGGTTGAATTTATGGGAAATAAATCTATTATGGAAGGTGAGAACAATGATGTAAATATTGTTCCACCTAAGGATTGGAATGAGCTTGTAGGTCGTTTTATGAATTTAGAGGATTCAATTCGTGGAGAAGATTCAGGGCTTGAGATACGTGTGGAGGTATTAGAGAGTATTGCGGAAGAACAGGGATTTTCGGTTCGCTGGGAAGAGGGGATTGACGGAGATGGACTTTCTAGTGAAGAAAGATCATTTGAAGATTTTGAAGAAGTTGATATGAATGAGGTTCTTTAATGGATCTGGATAAATTTGAAAAAATATTAGCGGACACTGGTAAAAAAGATAAGTGGTTACTTGAGTACTTAGCGAATACGGGGAGCTGGAGACCTGTTATATATAATATTGCGCAGGAAGAACTACTCGATAAAATTGACAATAAGTCCAAACAATATATTGATTATACCGAAAACCAAAGGAAAGGTCAGGGAGCAGAAGGAGCACAAGATTTAAGGCAAAATTTTATAAAGGAAAAATGGTTGAAGCCACAGATAAATGATTACTTTTATAAGCGCAAGCGTGATTTGGACCAAGTGGTGTACTCAATGCTAAGGTTAAATGATATTGGCCTAGCAGAAGAATTATACCTACGTTTAAAGAATGAGGAAGCTGAGATTTCAGGACTAGCTTACCAATATTCACTAGGACCAGAAAAATATACAAAAGGTATTGTCGGGCCGATGCCTTTAAGCAAAACGAATGAACAAATACGTGCAATCTCAACCAAGGAAAATATTGGCAAGCTAAATAAGCCATTAGTTATCCAGAAAACGATAGTGATAGCGGTTGTTGAACATATAATAGAGGCATCACTTACATCGGAGATGGAAGACAAACTTATTGAAGAGCTATATAATATTGAGCTACAAAAAGCAGTCAACAAAATCACAGAATCACCATGAAAGAAGAAAAGAAATCCAAAGTCAACGTCAATGAATCTAGGATATTAAAACTAATTGAATATTTTCAACCATTCAAGGAATTAGATAAAAAAGAAAAGATTTTTTTATCGCAGAACTCATCGTTAGTCAAAGGAAATATTGGACAGACACTATTGAGAGCCGAGGAAGCGACAAAGTACATATACTTAATCGTGGAGGGAAGAATAAGGATTGTCGGAAAAGATCTTAGAACGGAAGATATTGAGACAATAGAATTATGTGGCCCTGGTCAATCAATTGGATGGGTAGGGGTGCTACGTGGACGAAGCTGCGAAACAGCATTATGCTCATCGTCAGTTATAGCACTGAGAATAGAGAAAAATATCGTATCTCAGATCTTCACAAGATCAAGCGTGGCTAGAAAATACTGGAGTAGTCATGCTGCTAAAGCAGAATTGTTTGAAGCGACATCAACAGTACTAAAGAGGCATCCAGACTGCAAAATTAGTACATTGAATATAATTGAGAAAGCACTTTCGTCATACAGAGTTTACCTCGCTAATAAAAATAACGCAAATGAGTTAGAAACAATCGACTATTTATGGTATGTAAGCGGAGGGCAAGCACATGGAAAAATTTTGGATAACGACTTAAGTAGTCTATTCAAAGAAAGAACGACTTGTCGTCTCGTTGGAATCAATAAGTCGGAATTGAGAAAATACTTAGCAGGAGAAAATCTTGATATGACGCAGAAAGAGTCAACAGTTCAGCTCTTCGATGAAATAAGAAATCTTGAAGAGGAAAACTTAGAAATTATTGAAGAAGATATAGAACCAGAATATATTGAAAACGAAGATGAGATAGAAATAACTTACAGGAAAGGAAAAGGACCAGTAGAAGGCTCCGCAGCGTGCTTAAGAATGTTGTGCGAGACACTTGGTTTACCAATTAAACGGGAAATGATTTTAAGAATTTTGCAAGATCAAACAAGAAGATATGGTGGGATAACACTACCACTTGCTGGTGCAATCTGCGAAACACTTGGATTGAGAACTCAGATCACGACTTGCAACGCAAACGAGATTCACAAATTAGAACTACCTGCATTGATGATATTAGAGTCAGAGCTAATAATGATTGCTTCCGCCAGCAATTCAAACTGCAGGATTGCGGTGCCAAGCAAGGGTATAGCCGATCTTGAATTAGAAGACCTAATGGAGGATGAGAAGGCTATACAAATCCTTCTGACAACAAAAACAGACCAGACACCCGAGGATAATTTCAGCCTTAAATGGTTTTTACCATCTCTAGGAAAATATCGAGTAGTGCTTGGTGAAGTACTATTATCATCTCTCTTCGTACAACTTTTTGGCTTAGCCAATCCTCTATTGATTCAGCAAATCATTGACAAGGTAATTATTAATAATGCGCCTGGAACTTTAGCAACTCTCGGAACCCTATTAATACTATTTGCTATAATAGAAGTAGTCCTTCAGAGCGTTCGGACATTTCTGTTTGTTGATACAACAAACAGAATTGACGTCGCACTAGGCAGTAAAGTTATTGACCATATGCTGAAACTTCCTTTAAAGTTCTTTGACAAAAGGCCAGTAGGTGAACTGTCAAATAGGATTGGGGAGCTTGAAAATATAAGAAAGTTCCTTACAGGCACTGCTCTAACCGCTGTTCTGGATGCTGTTTTTGCACTTCTATATGTTTTTGTCATGATAATTTATAGCTGGCAATTAACGCTAGTAACAGTTGCAGTGATTCCCGCATTAATAGGTGTCACTTACTATTTCTCCCCAAAAGTACGAAAACAAATTCAAGCAAAGTCAGTTGCAGCGGCAAAAACTCAATCACATTTAGTTGAAGTGTTATCTGGCATTCAGACAGTAAAGTCTCAAGGAATTGAACTACGTACGAGATGGAAATGGCAAGACTTATATGTCGATTATGTATCAGATGGTTTTGGAAATACAGTCATCGGAACAGCAAACAACTCGATCAGCACTTTGATAAACAAAACTTCAAGTTTAATGGTTGTATGGATGGGAGCTGCACTTGTAGTTGAAGGGAAGATGACCATGGGGGGAATGATTGCATTTAGGATGATAGCTGGTTTTGTAACAAGTCCAGTACTAAGACTTTCGCAAATCTGGCAAAATTTTCAAGAAATCAACTTATCTATGGAGCGCTTGGGAGATATATTAAACCATCCACAAGAAACAGGAATAGACGAACTAAAAAAACCAATGGTGCCGAATCTTGAGGGGGACATTGAATACCAAGATATCTGGTTCAGATACAATCCCTCAGCTCCTTATTTGTTAAAAGGATTAAATTTGAAAATACCTGCGGGTTCATTCGTAGCAATAGTGGGACTCAGCGGCTCAGGGAAAAGTACAGCGACAAAACTGCTGCCAAGGCTGTATGAGCCAGAAAAGGGAAAAATATTAGTCGACAATATGGATATATCTAAGTTAGAACTTTACTCACTTCGAAAACAAATTGGGATTGTCCCTCAAGATACTTTGTTGTTTGATGGAAGTATTCATGAAAATATAACGCTTACAAATCCTTCGGCTAGTCAAGATGAAATTGATGAAGCTGTAGAAATAAGTTGTTCAGATGAATTTATCAGAGACCTACCAGCTAAATATGACACAAAAGTTGGTGAGAGAGGCTCAAATTTATCTGGAGGACAAAGACAACGGTTGGCCATTGCGCGGACCATATTGCAGAAACCAAGTGTACTAATTATGGACGAAGCAACATCAGCACTTGATTATCAAACAGAAAGGCGAGTTAGCGAAAACCTGATGAAGAAACTCAAAGGACAGACTGTTTTATATGTCACACATAGATTGTCGTCAATTGTAAACGCAGACATAATTGTGTTAATGGGTTCAGGGGAGGTAGTGGAAATAGGAAATCATGATGAACTTCTCAGCAAAAAGGGTGCGTATCACAGCCTATTTACCCAACAAGCTGCTAAAATGGAATAAAGCGCAGTCCTAAAATGGACTCTCAACTATCTAAACCACAGCAGAAAAAACCTGAGCCAAGATTTAGGACAAACAAAAGACTTGGGCTAGGCAAGCAAAGTCTCAAGTTTTCTAGAAGTATTATTTGGATCATGCTCGCTGGTTCAGGTATTGCACTGACCATCGGTTTTGTGGGCAAGATGGACGAAACAGTACAAGTAAGAGGTGTTATTGAATCCTCTGAGGGAACAGAGACAGTTGTTTCACCTTTAACGAAAGTAGTTAAAGAGGTCTTTCTAGAAAATGGTGAATATGTTAAAGCCGGAGATGTAGTTATGATTTTAGAAAATAAGGAGGAAGTAAGACAGGCAACAAAAGCTAAGTCGGTCTTCAGAGAAAAAGAAATCGAATTAGCCTCGTATCAATTAAGGAATAAAAAGAATCTCATACCAGATGAATTTGAAACATTTTCAGTAGAGGATCCAAAGGTCCTGGCTAAATTGCAAAGACGTGCAGATTTTATAGAGCTACAAGACAAAATTAAAAACAAAAACTCACTTTCAGATCTTGAACAAGCAAATTATTTAGTAGAGCAAGCTAGAAGAGCTTTAACAAACAAAAAGAAAGAGCTTGAATTTGCAAAGGACATAAGCGAACGTTATCGAAAACTTGCAGATCTTGAAGCTGTATCTGAACTGCAAGCTCTTGAACAAGCAAACAAATTCAATAGTCTGCAGGCTACTGTAGACAGTATGACTATGGAATTGAAAAAAGCTGAAAATCGGGCAGAAATGCAATCAATAATATCGGACAATACAACTGGGCGAACTGAACTTGATGCTGAAAGGTTAGAAATAACAGCTCTAGAACAGCGAGCATCAGCATTTAATCGATTATCAGAACTCCGCAATCGAATTAATCTAACCATTGTCAAAGCAAGCGTTTCAGGGAAAGTATTTAATCTTGGTAAGTCGCCAGGCCAGTTAGTCTCGACTGGGGAGGAACTATTTCAAGTAATACCAGATGATCTAGATATTGCGAAACTCACAATTCCAGATGTGAATGTAGGAATGCTTGTGCCGGGAATGCCTGTAGATCTTCGTCTAGATGCATACTCATTCTCTGATTTCGGTTCGTTAAAGGGAAGACTTTATGAAATAGGAAGCGGCCTAATGCCACCAGACAAGCTTTCACCAAGAGCATCATACTTCCCTGGTAAAGTCTCTTTAGAAGATCGTTTTGTAAAAATTGCAGGCAAGCAAATCCCACTCAGATCTGGGATGGCCGTCACAGCAATGATAAAAACTGGTGAAAAACCGCTCATCTCGATGATTGCTAAAATCTTTGACAGACCACAAGTTGAGCAATTTTAGTCAGTACTAAAACTTTAAAATCAAAATTTAGTTAATTGCTTTAAGCAATCAAATTAATATCTTCGGTAAAAAATGATTGATGTGAAGGAGCAGATGTTGATTCTATATAGCCAACCATGTTGAGATTCCCCTGACCAGTAATTTGCATTAACATATCTGTATCATCTAAAAGAGCAAAACCCTCGCTATGTTGTGTATTACCAGAAAAGAAAAAATCATTGAATGTTGTATTTAGCAATATCTGTTGGTCCATATTGGCTTGAGTATCTTTATACGAATAGAGATCTTGTTCCGGAACAATACTCGAGTCAACATCAACTAAGCCAATACTCTTGCCCCTCAAAGCGACAGAATCTCCCTCCATAATATTAAAATCAAGAATACGTGGTATCTCCAACATAGTCTGACCGCTTATCAAGCCCTTCTCAAAATCGGAAAGCTGGTCAAACACTCCAAGACTAATTGCATTGTCTATATCTATAACAAAAATATCACTTCCTGCGCCACCATCTAAAATATCAGCGCCACCATTAGAGAGAAGTAGATCATTACCTGCACCACCAAACATAGATTCGGAATTGGATGTACCAAACAAACGGTCATCGCCCTCATCGCCATATAATGAAGTAAGTAGAGAATCTCCTATTAAATACAGATCATCGTTATCATTTCCTCCATGAATCGAGCTTCTCTGAGCACCCTCAACAACTAAAACATCGTTACCATCACCACCCATCAAGATTGAATCGCTCAGGGCAATATCCTCAAATACAACCTGATCAAACAAGTCTTCAAGGGTATCTGGAGTATCAAGCTGCGTAGAAATATTGCTACTTAGTATTAAATTATCATCCCCTCCACCCATATCAAGTGAGCTAAAGTCCATGGCCACACTTGAGATATGACCATCAATTTCATAGTCGATAGCCTCAAAAATAGAAAGATTAACCTCAGTCTCAGCATGCACCTTAAGAGTATCAGACTGATTACCAAGAACCAACTTTGATTTCTCTAAAACACGAGTATGGTGTGATAAGTCAACTTCGGCAGAGTTGCCCTCAGAAGCAATATTGACATCGTGATTATTCTCTGCCAATAACAAGGTGGGACTACCTTGTACATCACCTTCCATCACTCCATAATCTATGACGGAATCACGAATAAGAGTCACAATTTCATTGGTAGAGACATTTGCAGTGCCTTCAACTGCAAATGCATTTGTTTCACCTTCATGAGAAGCCTGTAAATCAAGACCCTCTAAAGAACTGAAGCTCTGTGATGCTGATAGATCAGGGACGCCAAGATGTTCCTCCACAAGTCTCGTCATTTGGCTATCCGTGACTTCTGAATCATGCTCCTGCCAAACAACAGATGCACTACCACCTTCGTCAGCACTTCTATCAACAGCGAGTCTGTTGTGTAATTGATTCCTATAACCATCAAAATCGGAATCTGTAACGCTAGAGGTCGTAAGACCATCTAAAGATTGATCGCTATGAATAACGGACAAAACCTCTTGTGATGCTCCACTATCGCGAATCTCCTCATTACCAGAAGAGACAATACTAATCAGAGTATTTACTGCCGCAGACGAAACTGCTGTCGTTCCTTGCTCTTCGTAAATTTTGAAAAATGAACTTAAATCATCGGTCTTGGTAAGATCAATAGAATTTAATTGACCTTCAACATTAGTAGCAGAACTAATAAGATTGGTGGCTATAGAACCCAAACCAGTAAACTCACCATCATCAACAATTTCATCCGAAACATACCCGAGATTATAAATCTGAGCAGCTTTTACTTTATAATCAGTAGCGGCATCAGGATTATTAAGGACTTCAACATCTGAAAACGGATTATAAGTCGTAAAATTACCAATAACATCTGCATCTAAACCTAAAAGAGTCATAATTTGTGCTTCTGCCATCTCAGAAGTTATTTCATGGCCCTGTTCTTCAAGACCTTGCTTTAACCCTTCTACAAGAGTCGTCATGGGACTGATCATATAGTCATCTTGATCTTCATCAATACCGACAATTTGAGTCAAAGATGCCATCATTGAGTGACGATTTAACGATCCAGAAATAGTGTCAGTTCCACCAATAATATGAACTGTATGATCAAAGTCTGAACTCAAAGAAAAAGTCTCACCATCTGAACGGATTAAAGAGACATCTTCTTGCCATTTATTCGCACTAAGTGGATCTTCAAAATTAAAGTCGAAATCAAAGTTGCCTGAACTATCTGTAAATGTGTACCAATCAGAAGGATCAAAATAGCCATTATTATTAAAGTCAATATAAACAGTAGCTCCATCTAAAGGTCCCTCGATAACAGTACCTGTAATTGGGTTGGTGGAAGG
>CEVL01183682.1_pt1 | contig 10539 bp, 9 predicted proteins | sample 427051 | NCBI WGS metagenome assembly CEVL01 (sample SAMEA2623673, study PRJEB7988) | marine metagenome | biome: marine biome (ENVO:00000447); feature: surface water layer (ENVO:00002042); material: "saline water (ENVO:00002010), including plankton (ENVO:xxxxxxxx)" | depth 5 m
ACAAGTATTAGAACTAACGAAGTTTACGTAATGAATCCAAAGAAGATAGTTGGAAAATATCATCGCTCATTAATCATCAATCCAATTTCAGCCGCTATTTTGGCAATAATTGTACTATCTGCAAATACAATCTTGCCATTTATTGTTGGTATATTTTCTTCTGATACTGCAACTAGGATGGAAGAGTCTGTTGAACTAATTTCAGTATACGGAGTAGCACTTGGTACATTCTTTGTGTTTTGTGTAGTCGGTGGTCTATTTGCACTTAACCTACCTAATCATTTGCAAAAGTTTAGAGAAAAGCGTGCTGAGTGAATTAAGCACTTGATTTTTTAAACACCATTTGAGATAATGATTTCATCAATTTCTTGATGTCTTCAGTGTTAGCAATATATTGAACTGAAAGATTAGTTGAATTAAGGTAAGTTAGTTCTATTTCTCTAGAATTAATATTTGATAACCTTTCATCAATTATTTGCTTATTATTGGTTCCAATAAATGAAATTAAGCAGGAATAAAATTCTACATTTGATATCTGCAATTTTTTGCCAATTATACTTTCTACAGTTTGAAGTTGTTGTTGAGAAACTACAATATCAATTTTTGATGGACTAGATTTAACAGACCAACAAGTAATATTTTCCTGGTCTAATTGAATCAAAATTTGTCCCAAGATTTTGCTTTGATTAGTATAATCTCCAACTTCCGCAGTGATTTTGACTATACTTCTCATACAACCAATTGCTTTCAATTGATTTGATTCAATGATGTTTGGTCCAATCACAGTTGGAGCATTTGAGTCAAAAGCAGAATGGAGGTTTCTAATTTCTATTGGGATTCCAAAGTCTTTGACAGGGATCACAGTTGTATGGTGAATAACTGGAGCATCCATTCTAGATAATTCTCGAGCTTCATCATAACCAAGGTATGGTATTGGTTTGGTATTTACACCCCATCTCGGGTTGATGGATAACACACCATCAACATCTTTCCATAGAATTAATTTTTTAGCATCGAGTATCCTTGCAATAGCCGCGGCTGAATGGTCGCTACCACCTCTACTTAGTAAAGCCAATTTTCCATCTTTGCCTTCACCAAACCATCCGGTAATTACAGGTATTCCAACAAATGCTGATTCATCAAGAGTTTCAATTGATTTTTCTATATCTACGCTTGAAGCAGTATTAGAACCATCTAAGCAGATTCCTATATCTTCAGAACCAACTGGATGTGCATCCAATCCTTGTTTCCTTAATTCATTCGCCACAACAAGTGCTGAAAGTCTTTCACCAGCAGCGAGTAGAGTGTTTACATCAACATAATTGTGAGGGTTTTTTGATAGATTAAATAGTGATTTTTCAATTCCCAAGAGGACATTATTAAATTTGTCAGCAAAGATTGATTCATTGATTTTTGGTGAAAATCGCAGATGTTGCTTTCTAAGGTCTGATACCAATCTTGTAGCATATCTTGGCTCATTAGCTGCTCTTAACAAACGATCAGTTGCCCCCCAAAGTGCTGATACAACAATAACTGTCTTGCACTGTTGAGACTTAATTATCTTGGCAATTAGTTCTATATCAGAAGAATCCCTTAAGCAAGAGCCACCAAATTTGTGAATAGTAACTTCATTCAAGGTAAAATCCTCCTCTAAGCGCTAAATCTACTATCACAAATTTTGCCATTGCTTCAACTACTGCAACTGCTCTAGGTGCTAGAACAGGATCATGTCTTCCTTTGACAGTTAAAGGCTCTTGTTTATTTGTAGCCAAATTTAGAGTAACTTGTTCTTTTGGGATGCTTGAAGGTGGCTTAAATGCTACTTTACAGAATAAATCTGAACCAGTTGATAGTCCGGCAAGTGCTCCATCTGGTTTTTCGCCTAACATTACTGGATTATTTTTGTCACCACCCCAAGGGCTATTGTGGTCGCTACCTTTCATTTCAACGACTGAAAAACCGTTGCCAAATTCAACACCTCTTGCAGCAGGTATTGACATCATAGCGCGTGCCAAATATGGTTCAATTCCATCAAACCAAGGTTCACCGATACCAATTGGCATTCCAGAAATTTGTAATTCTACTTCACTTCCTATCGAGTCTAAACTCTTACGATGTGATTCTACTAGTTCTATCATTGCGATTGCTGAATCATAGTCTTGACATCTAATTTCTTGACATTCTTGACTTTGCCATTTTTCAGGACAAGAAACTATTGGTTTTGATTTAACATTACCAATCGAAGATACATGAGCATTAACTTTGATATTCAATTTGTTAATAATCGGAGAGATTATTGCAGCAGCAGCTACAATTGGCGCAGTAAGTCTAGCACTTGATGTTCCGCCACCACGCAAATCTGCTTTTCCATCAGACTTTTTCATCATGACCATGTCTTGATGGCCAGGTCTTGGTTGGTTTGGAAGGAATGAATAATCCTTTGACCTTGCATCACTATTTTTGATTGAGATTTCTATAGTTTCTCCAGTTGTGGTAAATTGGTTTACTCCAGAGAGTAATTCAACAATATCTGCCTCTTTTCGTTTGCTAGCATATTTCCCACCCGGCTTTCTATTGTCCATCGCTTTTTGAATTGCTTCCGAATCAATCTTTAGTCCGGCTGGAACCCCTTCAAGGAAAGCACCAACTCTTGGCCCATGGCTAGTGCCAAATAGAGTAAGTCGCAAGACTTCACCAAGGCTCATCTGCATCGGTATCAGTAATTCCTGTACGCTTTAGTTCAAGAACCTGCGCAAAGTTATTCCATTTCTAATTCATCAGAATCAAGAGATAAAAATTTGGCTTCAAAAAGTTGTTCTTTTGGCACCATTCTTTCTAAAATAGATTTTATTCTTTCAAATGAAGTGTTGAGGAAACTTGGAATCACAATTATTACTGCAGGCCCTGAACCTGTCATTCCTGACGCTCTTGCGCCATTAATAAAAGCGTCATTAGAAATTTTTCTACCTTGTATGTCATTAGTAACCGAGCAAACGGCTCTGCCATTCATAGTTAAACAATTGAAAACCTCACCTTGTTGCAAAGCAATTAACGCTTTTTCAAATTCTTGATACATTGGTACAAAGTCTTCTAATTGAGGCCTACTTGTTCGAGCATCTCGAGTGACGATTAAGACTGTCCAATCATCGGGGTTTGGTCCAGGTCCTTCCATAACAACTCCAGAGGCAATATCTTCTGCATTGGCATCAATTAATTTCCATCCTTTAGTTAGGCAAGCCCAAGAATCATCGATTGATCCGGTAATCGAAACTCCAGCATTAATTTGAGATTGTGAAGATAAACTTACAATTTCAGCATCTTCTAATTCTGTACCAGTTGCTTCACAAAGTGCTTTAATTGCCGCAATTGAAACTGCCGCACTTGATTTAAGCCCTCTATTTGGAGGTATTTTAGAAGCTACAGCCCAGTTAATATCTTGCATTTCCAATCCTTCAGGTAAGGGTAAATTATTTCCAATCCATGTTTCAACTACAGATTTTAGTAGATTATCGGGGTCATTTAGTTGTCTCTTACTTGGTTTATCAAGGGCTTTGACTATTACTGGAAGGTCTAGTGATAATGATGCACCATATCCTGTTCCAGCAGCATGTAATAAACTACAAGCGCCATGAGCTTGTCCAGTGCCTATTACTGCCATTTCATATCTCCTTTGAATTAATTGGCACTTTGTTACCTATGTGGCGTGTATGATTAGAATCGTGGCAAAGAATAGAATCACCAGCTTTCAAATCTGTCACTGATTTCACCTCGCCAACTCGAGACAGGACACGTACGGTCTCCGCCTGTTGAAGAAAGATAGAATTAGATATTTGATAGTCATTTTCCCAATAAACACGTAAAAATGGCCGCTTTTCGATTTTTAATCGGCCGATTATTGCAGGTCTTGTTGAGCCGTTTTCAGATACTAGTAAAACCTCATCACCTGAAATTAATTCTGATAGATATTTTGTATTCCCATTTGCCATTAAGACATATGAGTGTGGAGGTCCTGCATTCACTCTAAATGGTCTTGAAGGAACGAATTCCGATTCCATTACTTCACCGTGAACCAAAGCCAATGAGGAGGAACTTGAACCAATTAACATACCTTCGCCATGAGATATTAGGCATGTGAGATCGATGCAATACCTTTCTCCTGTCCCTCCAGATTCTATTTTAGTTATCTTTGATGTGGTTAGTTGTAATTCAGATAAGGAATCTTCTACAATCTCTATTAGGCTATTTTGACTTTCAAGTCTTTGAGATTTAGCAATTTCACAAGCTTGAATTAAACTGGTTTCATTTTGAATTACGATTGCTCCAACACCTTTTTCGAGCGCAAATGCAATTCCATTGACATCTTTTTCATCAGTTACGATTACAGCAATATTTGTTCCAGTACCTTCACATTCAGAAATTAGATTTTCGACAGGAATCATTTTCCAGTTAGAGAATTCAAGGATTATCCAGTTTAACAAACCAATTTTTCCTCTAACAATATCGTATGTATTGCTGTCGTTAACAGAGAAAAGTTGTCCGGTTATCGAGCCATCTTCAATCAATTTATCATTAACTAAGCAAAAATTTGTCTTACTGTCATTGGATAAGATTTTGTCAAATACAGCATTTATCTTTGATGGTGCCGAATTAACTCGACAGTCACACCAAACTTGCATTCAATCACCTTACAAAGAGCACTTTTCAATTGCCTGCTCAACCGATGAATTTTGGTGTACAATCATAACAATCGCTTTGGCAATTGCAGTTATATTTTCGTGTGCAAAAATTTGTCTACCCATACAAACACCAGAACCACCAGATTCAATCGATTCTTTTACCATGGTGAGAATTTCGTTGCTATTGCCAGTAGATGGGCCTCCAGCAACAAGTAGAGGGATCGGTGCTGCCTTACAAACTTGGGAAAAACTATCTTTGTCACCTGTCCAAACGGTTTTTGCTACATCACATCCTAGTTCAAAAGCAATTCTTGCCGCATGAGCGTATCCTTTGGTGGAATCAGATTTCATCAAATTTACATTTTCACCTCGAACATATACCATCCCCAATACTGGGACATCATTGAGATAGGCTTCAGTAGTAATATGACCCATTCTTTCTAGCATTGCTGACTCTTTTTTGCTGCCTATATTAAGCTGACAAGAAACCCCAACTGCGCCTCTCATAATTACTTCATCTACATCTCCAACTAAGACTTTGTTACTGTGATTTTTCCCACCGTGTCGAGTAGATGCCGATAGATGAGCAACCATGCTAGTTTTCGTTCCTTCACAAAGGTGGCTGAATTTATCTACTACGCCTTTATGAGCAACTATTACATCAACTTCTCCAGCGATAAGTGAATTGATTGTTGACTCAATATCTTCAAGTCCTCGACTTGGAAAATCAGTGACGCCATGGTCAATTGGCACCCAAACACCCCTGCCGTTCGGTAAAATTTCCGACAGGATTTCTTGCTTCCCCATGATTAACCCTAAAATCTCCTATTTCTCAATACTTTGCATATCTTTTAAGCAATATTTCTAACATAAGCTATCTAAGTTAATACGATTTTAACCGATGCTTCAAAAGACTAGTTCGCTATGGGTGGTATCATGGAACCGGTTACTATGGCCACAATGGGCGCCCTTGGTGGCGGTTTCTTATTTGGCATGTGGTATACATTAGTACGCAGCGATGCGAAATTAAACATGCGTCCTGGAATGTCTGCTGAAGGACTTCGACAAGACACAGGCGCTCCAAGCTTTGGTAAGACAAAACAGGAAATAGACCGAAAATTAGCAATTGTTGAGGCTCGAAGAAGAAGGGCGGAATTAGTCGAATCAAAACTAGCTGCTCAAGAAGCAGAACTTAGAGCTGCTGAGAATTCTAGAAAGTTAGCCGAAGAAGCGGAAAAAGCGAGACTACGACGACAACAAGAACGGCTAAGGGCTGAAGAAGAAGAGCTTTTGAGACGAGAGTCCGAAGAACAGCAAAGAAAAGAGCAGGAAGAATCTGAACGTCAAAGACTTGAAGAAGAGGCTCGTATGTCAAAACTACGTTCGGAGGAAGAAGAAAGACTCGCCAAAGAACAAGAAGAGTTACGCCAAGCAGAAATGGCAGCTGCTGAAGAGCAGAGGCTTGCTGAATTAGAAGCAGCTAAATTACAAGAAGAAATGGAATCTAGAGCGGCTGCTGAAGCAGCAATGTCTGAACTACAAGCCAGACTAGAAAGAGAAGGTGCAATGACTGGCGATGTCCAAATCTCCTTGATGTGGGAGAATTACAATGACTTAGACTTGCATGTAGTTTGTCCATCCGGCGAAAGAATCCATGGTGGTAACAAAAAATCAGAGTGCAATGGTGAATTAGATGTGGATGCTAATGTTAGGCCTGAAACTAAGAAACCTGTTGAGAATGTAGTTTGGCCTGGAGTTACCGCCCCACCTGGTAATTACCAAGTTTATGTCCATCATTACAAGAAACATAGGAAGCGTAGAACCAAAGACCCTACTGGATTCCAAATAATTGTCAATAATGTTGGAGATTATCGAGAATATCACGGTGATTTGACTCACGGAGACCCAATAAGATTAGTCTGTCAGTTTGAAGTTCCCGAACGAGGTGAACAATCTGAAAATGTTAAGCGAAGTTTGGAAGAACAAATGCGTCTAGAAGCAGAAGAGTCCTCAAGAATTGAACAAGAAAGAGAAGCCGAGGAAAATCAAAGACAAGCTGAACTCGCTGCAGCAGAAGAACAAAGATTGGCAGAGTTGGAAACTGCTCGACAAGAAGAAGAGATTGCGGCTAAGCAAGCGGCAGAAACTGCAATGCAAGAATTACAAGAGCGATTGGACAGAGAAGGCGCAAGGTCAGGGGATGTGCAGATTTCTTTGATGTGGGATAACTACAATGATTTGGATTTACATGTAGTTTGTCCTTCTGGTGAAAGAATTCATGGCGGCAACAAACTTTCACAATGTGGCGGCGAATTAGATGTAGATGCTAATGTTCGCCCAGAGACCAAAAAACCAGTTGAAAATGTAGTATGGGATGATGATACTGCTCAGTCAGGTGAGTACCAAGTATATGTTCATCATTACAAGAAACATAAGAAGCGTAGAGCCAAAGATCCAACAAAATTCAAGGTTATTGTCAACAATATTGGTGAATTGTTAGAATTTGATGGTAAATTATCTCATGGCGACCCAATCAAATTAGTTGCCCAATTCGAAGTTCCAACTGCTGAAGAAAGACAAGCCAGAATTGCTGCTATTCGTGCTGAAATGGATTTATTAACTGCTGGTAAAAAAGGTAAAGAAACTGAAGAACCAGAAGTTGAGGTCGAACTTGAAGATGATGATTGAAAGATAATTTCATGATAGAATGTCTGTCAAGCGAGATTCATTTTTTGCTTTCTTTATTGATCTAGCAATCCTTCTACCAGTTGACATTCTTTCTTCATTAATATCAGAATAAGGTGACCCTCCAACGAATGGATTGGAGCCCGCAACAATTCGTGCACTAATTTCAAAGACTTTGAATTCTAATTGATCAGTAACAATTGTTTCCAAGCAAAAAGGGCCTATCATGCCACGGCTTTCATCTTCAAGAACGAAAGACTCGGCTACAGTTCCTTCCGCCATTTCAAATGCTTTAGGAAGTAACGATTCTCTAATCACTACTGGTTGATTGCCAGTTACAACAAAAGAAGGCTCTAAACTCATTTCACGCAAGTCTCTCAAAGAACCTAATTTGTAGAACTCATCAACATTTGACTCATCTCTTCTATCCATTGATAGTAACTCAAGCCTTCCAAGATTTTTTCCTGCATGCTTGCCTTTCCCTTGGACTTGATATCCATCCTCAGCAATTGGGTCAAAGAAGAAATGCAAATAATAACGACAACCAAGGACATATTCTTGGATAGTGAATTCTTCCTCGATGTCGACATTTCTTCGGAAGTCACGATAATCTCTTGCAATAAAGTAGCCTCTACCGCCTTTTGCTCCAGCGTACTTGACAATTACTGGGCCATCGATATTGTGTGGATCATCCAATACTTTAGGCATGTCACAACCACCAGCTTCTAACCAATCTCTTTGTCTTTGTCTACTACTTTCCCAGTGAAGAATACCTCTATTTCCAAAAGTGGGAACTTGGAGATTTTTGAAATTGGTAGAACCAAGATATTCTACTAGAGATCCGTGCGGGATAATTATCACATTTCGCTTCCTAAACCATTCTGCATAATCCAACATTTCTCGATAATCTTCTAACATTAACCATTCATCTGGATCAGCGCCAGGAAATGCTTGGTAGAATTTTCTACGGTTTTCGCCAACAGCTATTCCTAGAGTTCGAAAACCTTCTTTTCTTGCCCCGTGAAGGATTTGTAATGATGAGTGTGATGCGACAACTCCTATTGTTAAGTTGTCAAGGTCGTAGTCGGAAAGCCAAGATTCCAGAGTATCTGTGTCTACGCCCATGTCGAGGGGTTTAGTGTCCCCCCTATGAGCATTATGGACTTATTTTTCATACTGTGACAAAAATAATCAATAAAAACTATCACCAGTTTTCACATTTTATCAAAAAGACAGTGAAAGTTCAAGTCTCTCTTCGTCATCCGTTGAACATGGAAGATGTTGAGAAGTCTAGTCGAATGACCTATGGAAATTATCTCAGGTTAGAAGAAATGCTCACATTACAAGATGGTCCAGAAGGCTATTCACCAAAACCTTGCAATGATGAGAAACATTTCATTATTGTTCATCAAGCATTTGAGTTATGGTTTAAATTAGTCCTTTCAGAGCTTAAAGAAGTACATTCATTAATGAATAGTCAAAATATTAGCGAAAATTCAATGCCAAAAATAGTTCATCATCTTAACAGAGTGTCTACAGTATTCGGTTTAATGTCACAACAGTGGAAGGTAATGGAAACTTTAACTCCTCAAGATTTTCTATCATTTAGAGATCGATTAGGTACCTCTTCTGGCTTTGAATCATGGCAATTAAGACAAATAGAGATTATTCTTGGCCTTGAGCAGCAACAGAGAGATGCTGGAATGGATCCATTAAGCCATATGAAAAAATTGGAAAAAGAAGGTAAAATTTCTCCAATTATGCTTGCTGAATTTGAAGAAATGATTAACTCACCATCGCTAAATAAATTACTCAATGATTGGCTTTCTCGTACACCGATAAATGGATCTTTACCTAGTGATTCGGGTGACGAAGAAATAGTTTCAGATTATATAGAAAGCCACCTTGATGCTATGAAAACTCATTCTAAAATGGTAATTTCTCACTTTAAATCGATTGGCCATGGCGATGAATCAACACTTGGCGATAGACTAAACAAATCAATATTGGGGGCAAGAGAATTCCTTCTTCCTAATGAAAAACCAAATAGAGCAAGAGCAGGTCTTTTGTTCATCGAATCTTACCGCGATTTACCTCTATTATCTTGGCCAACAGCACTTATCGATTCATTTGTTGAACTTGAAGAATCTATACTGTTGTTTAGAAATTCACATGCAAGAATGGTTGAGAGAATGATTGGTAGGAGGATGGGCACAGGTGGTTCAAGCGGAGTTGATTATCTAGATGCGACCTTGAAATATCGTATATTCGTTGATTTATGGGCCGTTAGAACCATCTTGGTGAAAAGAGATTTGTTACCTGACGTTACAAAGTCAGATTATTACGGATTTAACTCTCAAGTATGACTTAGTCTTCGTGAGGGTCAATATCAATTGGAATTAATTCGTGCTCATATTCATAAAGAGCGATTTTTAGTGGGTCAAGAACAAATCTAACAGATGCTTCTTCGAATCCATAAAGAGAAATCAGTTCCTCTTTGAATGCCTCACGTAGAACCACTTCATCGGCATAAAGTGGTGCACCCATTCCAATTTGAAGGGCTCTTGCCCCAATAATTCTAGCTCTTTCAAATCGGGTATGAAGACGAATCGGTTTTACCATAGCAATCACTTCGACACTCAGTCGTAGCCATGCCTAAGTGCAGTTGTTTTTCAAACTAACCCACATTATTCCGATTCATCAGCATCTTGTTTTTGCAGTTTTCTAAACCAAATTAACGCAGGCATTAAGCATAAAAGCAACCCGATAAATGCGATTAATGCAATGTCGTATCCGCCATCGTATGCAAGTAAATCGTAATCTTCATTAGATTCATAGTTGAGATTTTTTTCTCCAGTAGGACTTGTCGATAATGATTGCAAAGGTTGGAGTTTATCTTCTTGTAAGACAAAAATCAACCTACTGGTTGAATCACTTAACCACATGCTGATATTTTGCTCGCGAGAATTATTGGGAATTATCATTTTGTCTACTGCGAGAAAGGGCAATGATCGATTATCCAACTCATGCTTGACAGATTCTAATTTCCATATTGTTAAATTGTAATTTGTTGAAGTATTCCAATAAACCATTCCGTTGGAAATTGATAAGTTATCAATACCTGAAAAATTGTTATCTATTTCGGCAAGACTTTGATTTAATTCCATTCCTTGAGTTG
>CEVL01378454.1_pt1 | contig 10498 bp, 9 predicted proteins | sample 427051 | NCBI WGS metagenome assembly CEVL01 (sample SAMEA2623673, study PRJEB7988) | marine metagenome | biome: marine biome (ENVO:00000447); feature: surface water layer (ENVO:00002042); material: "saline water (ENVO:00002010), including plankton (ENVO:xxxxxxxx)" | depth 5 m
CACTAATGGTTTTTCCGGTAGCTTGTTCTAAAACAAACGCTAATAACTGAGTACATGAACTATGATATTTAAACACTTCTCCTGAAGGTTCAATAACTTTTAAATTCATAACCAAATCCTTAAGGTTGGTGCCGTAATAAGCTTCAGCGGTTTGTCCTATTGGGTTGTAATAATTTTCATCCCAATCAAGTCCAGAACTCATAGTAAGAAGGTGTTTTATACTTAAATCTTTTTCATTTTCGCCACAAAAATTTGGTAAAAATTCACACACCTTTTGATTTTCATTGTGAATCTTTCCATCTTTAATAGCTATGCCTATCAAAGTAGAAACCCAGCTTTTAGACATAGAAAAAGAGTTGCTCAAACTATCTTCTGAATACCCATGCCAATACTCCTCATATAAAATACTATCATTTTTAATAACCAAAAAAGCAGTTGTTTCGAGACTATCATTTAATTCTTGAATAAATTGTGGTAACTGCATGCTTGTTGTATCTCGCTTATTATATTTTGAAGAGATTAACCACTTTTGATGGTCTCCATCTTGAATTTTGTTAGAAGGGAAAAAAATATAGTCATGAATATAAGATGAAGTATGTCCATTAAGATAAGTTACGGAAACAGCTTTATAAATCCACGTTTTACCACTTACTATAATAAGCAAATTTAAAATTGCAAAAACTATCAATATGTATTTTAGTTTTTTTTTCATCTTAAATTAATTCCATTTCAAATAAGTTTGAAATATGATTTTTTAGTTTGAATTTTACCCCTTCCATATCTACCTCTCTTTCTAGTTCTTTTTGCAAGGAAGTTACTTGTTTGTCTGTTATTCCACAAGGTATAATGTGTCCGAAATAAGATAAGTCTGAGTTTACATTAAAAGCAAATCCATGCATACTAACCCATCTGCTTGTTTTTACTCCTAAAGCGCATATTTTTCTTGCTTTTGGGGTTTCTACATCAAACCAAACTCCTGTTTCTCCTGCTGATCTTTCTCCGTTTAATCCATATTCTTTTAAGGTAAGAATTACCGCTTCCTCTAACAACCTAAGATATTTATGAATATCTGTAAAAAAATTCTCCAAATCTAAAATAGGGTACCCTACAATTTGTCCCGGCCCATGATAAGTTATGTCTCCTCCTCTATTAATCTTATAAAATGTCGCTCCTCTACTTTTTAAATAATCTTCATTGACCAAAAGGTTTTTCTCATCTCCGCTCTTTCCTAATGTATATACGTGGGGGTGCTCGCAAAAAATAAGCAAGTTTGTAGTTTCAATTGTTGTAGAGTTTCTTCTGTTACTCGTTTTTGTTTCAATAGTTTTTGCAAAAATATCCTCCTGATATTCCCAACACCTTTTATAATCAATCATTCCTAAATCTTCAAATATTACTTTCTTATTCATTAAAGTTTTGCTAATTCTTCTTTTAAATAATTAATTACATCAATCTCAACCGCGTCTACATTATTCATTTCAGACAAATACCAACTTACCCAATCACCTAAATGAATATGATACAAAGTGTTTTCGATAACCGAATCTCCTTTACTCCATATTTCAGTTATGTTTTGGGTAAATTTTGAAAGAACTTTTTTGTTAATCTCAATTCTTATCTGATTTCTATCGTAATCTAATTTGTTTCGGAAATATACTACCGCCAAATTATCCACATTTGTTCTCCAACCCAAAAGTTCATTATGATTCATTTCTGGAATGACATGATGCCAACATAGCATTTTACTGTTTTCATTTATTTGCTGACGGAAACGAACCGCAACCCCTTCAAAACCACTTGCTACATAAATTACTGGGGTTTGGTTATACATTTTTTCCGCTAATAAAAGCGCTTGTTTTTGTATGTCTTGTTTTTCTGTTTTTAAAAGTTGAATAGCCTTTTTAAAATCATTCTTAAAAGAGTCATTAATAACTCCATACTTATTTAACACATAAAACAACTCTGTAAAAGCGTACCCAAACATAGCTCTTGGTGGATGTCCTCCTGGTATGATAATATAATTAAAGTTCTTTTCAATCGCTATGTCTTTTAATTTTCCTCCAGAAGTTATAATACAAACCTCAGCGTTTCTTTCTATACATTTTTCCAATGCAAAAATGGTTTCTTCTGTATTACCAGAATAAGATGATGCAATAACTAAAGTATTTTCATCAACAAAATTAGGAACATTATAATCCTTCGTTGATGTGATTGGAATATTTGAATCAGGTGAAATAATATCATTTACAATTGTTCCTCCAATACCAGATCCCCCTAGCCCACAAATTAAAATATTATTAAAAGAAATTTCTGATTTATTTAAATTAGAGGAGTTTCCAATCTCCATTGCTTCTTTGAGGTGATGTGTAAAATCATCTATATATTCATTCATTTTCATATTCAAAAGTGTTTTAAAAGTGTTTTTATAAAGATGCCTAAATTACAAAATATTAGGATAAAAGAATTCCTATCTTTGCAAAAAAAATTACAAATGAGTAGAGAACTTTCAGAACAAGAGATTGTAAGAAGAGAAAGCTTACAAAAGCTTAGAGAGCTAGGTATAAATCCGTATCCAGCAGAATTATTTGATGTAAATAATAACTCTGTAAATATAAAAAAGAACTATACAGAAGGTGATGAAACAGAGGTTGTTATTGCTGGAAGGTTAATGAGTAGAAGGGTAATGGGGAAAGCTTCTTTTGCAGAAATACAAGATAGTGAAGGAAGAATTCAGATTTATGTAAATAGAGATGAAATATGCGAAGGAGAAGATAAAACACTTTACAATACGGTTTTTAAAAAATTATTAGATATAGGTGATTTTATTGGGATAAAAGGAGTTGTTTTCACAACAAAAGTAGGAGAAACCTCTATTAAAGTAAAAGAATTAAAAATACTTACAAAATCCTTACGTCCATTACCATTGCCAAAAGTTGATGCAGACGGAACGATTCATGACGCTTTTACAGATCCTGAAAAAAGATACAGACAAAGATATGTCGATTTGGTAGTAAACCCGCAAGTAAAGGACGTGTTTATTAAAAGAACGAAACTTACCAATTCCATGCGTTCTTATTTAAATGATAAGGGATATATGGAAGTGGAAACCCCTATTTTACAACCTTTATATGGAGGTGCGGCAGCCCGACCATTTAAAACTCATCACAACACTCTAGATATGGAATTATATCTAAGAATAGCGAATGAGTTATACCTAAAAAGATTGATAGTTGGTGGGTTTGATGGTGTGTATGAATTCTCTAAGGATTTTAGAAATGAAGGAATGAGTAGATTTCACAATCCTGAATTTACACAAGTGGAACTTTATGTCGCATATAAGGATTACGATTGGATGATGAATTTAGTAGAGGAAATGGTGGAGAAAATTGCAATGGATTTACATGGAACAACTAAAGTTGAAGTAGGTGAAAACCTTATTGATTTTAAAAGACCGTGGAAAAGATATACTATGTATGAAGCAATAGAACATTTTACAGGAATCGATATTTCTCAAATGGATGAAAATGCTTTAGCGGAAACAGCTAAAAAAATGGGGGTGGGGGTAGAAAAAAGTATGGGAAGAGGAAAATTAATTGACGAGATTTTTGGGGAGAAATGTGAAGGCCATTTAATACAACCATCTTTTATTACAGATTATCCTATTGAGATGTCTCCATTAGCAAAAAAACATAGAGAACATAAGGGTTTGGTGGAAAGATTTGAAGCTATTTGTAATGGAAAGGAAATTTGTAATGCGTTTTCTGAATTGAACGATCCAATTGATCAAAGGTCTCGGTTTGAAGAGCAATTAGAATTAGCGAAAAGAGGTGATGATGAAGCTATGGTTTTAGATGAGGATTTTCTTAGAGCAATAGAGTATGGAATGCCCCCTACCGCAGGGTTGGGCATAGGTATTGATAGGTTAAGTATGATTATGACCAACTCTATCTCTATTCAAGATGTTTTGTTTTTCCCTCAAATGAAACCAAAACAAAAATCAAATTCTGAAGATTCTTGAGATTGAATGTAAATAAAAAAATAGGTGTTTTGGGTGGGGGTAGTTGGGCTACTTCCATTATAAAAATGTTGTGCGAAAATATTGAGTCTGTGAATTGGTGGATGAGAAATGAAGATGTAATAAACCACATAAAAACATATGGGTACAACCCTAATTACATTTCAGATGCAGAGCTTAAAAAAGAGAAATTAGAATTAAGTTCTAATATTAATGAGGTAGTGAAAAATTCAGATTATATTGTGTTAGCAATTCCCTCTGCTTTTTTAAAAGAAACTTTAAAAAAATTAAATATCCCCTTGAAGGATAAGGTGGTAATTTCTGCTATTAAAGGAATCGTTCCGGAAAACAATACTATTGTAGGAGATTTTCTTCATAATCAATATGAGGTTTCGTATCAAAATATCGGTGTGGTTACCGGCCCTTGTCATGCAGAAGAGGTAGCCTTGGAAAGACTTTCCTATTTAACTGTTGCTTGTGGGGATAAAGATAAAGCAGAGTTTTTTGCAAACTCTATTTCTGGAAGGTATATAAAAACAACTGTTTCAGATGATATTTATGGAACGGAATACGCCGCTGTATTAAAAAATGTTATTGCTTTAGCTTCTGGTATTTGTCATGGTTTGGGTTATGGAGATAATTTTCAAGCGGTATTAGTGTCTAATGCAATTAGAGAAATAAAACGTTTTGTTGATGCTGTTCGTCCAATAAAAAGAGACATAAAAGAGTCTGCTTATTTAGGAGATTTATTAGTAACAGCATATTCTCAATTTAGTAGAAACAGATCTTTTGGAGAAATGATTGGAAGAGGTTATAGTATTGATTCTGCACAACTACAGTTAAAAATGATTGCGGAAGGATATTATTCTGTAAAATGCATTGCTGAAATAAATGAAAGTCTAAGAGTAAATATGCCAATTACTGAAGCGGTTTACAACATCTTATATGAAGAAAAATCTGCTAAAAAACAAATAAAACTTTTAACTGATTGTTTAAATTAAAATCTCATTTCAGGGGTTTCTCTTTCGATAATTAATTCTGCTTCAGTTGAGTTTATTATTTCCTCTACACTTACCCCAGGAGCTCTTTCTAAAAGTTTAAAACCATTTTTTGTAACTTCTAATACCGCAAGGTTTGTTACTACTTTCTTTACACAATTTACCCCTGTTATTGGCAACCTACATCTTTTCAGAATTTTACTTTCACCCGCTCGATTCGTATGCATCATAGCTACAATAATATTTTCTGCAGAAGCTACTAAATCCATAGCCCCTCCCATTCCTTTTACCATTTTTCCCGGAATTTTCCAATTTGCGATATCTCCATTCTCAGACACTTCCATTGCCCCTAAAACAGTAAGTTGAACATGTTGACCCCTAATCATAGCAAAGGAATTTGATGAATCAAAAAGTACCGCTCCGTCTAAAGTTGTAATTGTTTGTTTTCCAGCGTTAATCATGTCAGGATCTTCTTCTCCTTCAAATGGAAATGGCCCCATGCCAAGTACTCCATTTTCGGACTGAAACTCAATATCAATTCCTGTAGGAATGTAGTTGGCTACTAATGTTGGGATTCCAATTCCTAAATTTACATACATATTATGCTCCAACTCTTGAGCAATTCTTTGTGCTATTTGGTTTTTATCTAAAGCCATTATTCTCTCTTTCTTACTGTTCTTTGTTCTATTCTTTTTTCGTATTTCTCTCCTTGTAGAATTCTTTGTACAAAAATACCGGCGGTGTGTATTTGATTTGGGTCTAATTCGCCAGCAGGAACGAGATGTTCTACCTCAGCAACTGTGATTTTTCCAGCCATTGCCATTAGTGGATTAAAATTTCGGGCTGTTCCTTTAAAAATAAGGTTCCCTGCGGTGTCTCCTTTCCAGGCTTTTATAAAAGCAAAATCTGCTGTAAGTGCAGATTCTAAAATATGAGGTTTTCCATTAAATTCTCTAACCTCTTTTCCTTCAGCAACTTCGGTTCCATAACCAGCTGGAGTAAAAAAAGCTGGAATACCAGCTCCGCCAGCTCTACATCTTTCTGCTAAACTTCCTTGTGGAATTAAATCCACTTCTAACTCTCCCGATAACATTTGTCTTTCAAACTCTACGTTTTCTCCAACATAAGACGAAATCATTTTTTTAATCTGTTTTCTTTGTAATAACAACCCAAGACCAAAGTCATCTACTCCAGCGTTATTAGAAATACATATTAAACCAAAAATATCTTTTTTAGCAAGAGCGGATATGGCGTTTTCGGGAATTCCTGAAAGTCCAAAACCCCCAAACATAAAAGTCATGTTACTTTCAACACCATCTAACGCTTGTTCAATGTTTTTTACTGTTTTATTTATCATAATTAAAACTCTTCATCTTCAATATTTTGTTCTGGGTTTAAGAAGTCTATTTGATTACAATTCATTTTATTCTCTACCTTGTTTTTTATGTTTATATCGGAATACTCAAACACATCGTCTTGTGTAATATCTGTGATGTTGTCATCCTCGTATATATTCTTCATAAACTGACCAAAAACTGTTAAAGCAGTATTTCCTCCATAACCATCTTCTCCTCTAAAATGTGCGGACCTGTCCTCACATCCCGTCCAGACAGAGGTGACTAGATTTGGAGTTATACCAACAAACCAACCATCAGAATAATTTTGTGTTGTCCCTGTTTTTCCCCCCATTTCAGCAGATATATCGTAAGTGTATCTTAAACTCCTTGCAGTTCCTCTTACTCCAGATTTATTCCATTTATCTAATTCTATTGACCTTTCTTGATATCCTTTATCATACACACCATCTACCGCTCCCTTTAATAAGTTAATCATTATCGCTGCTGTTTCCTCATTTAACGCTTCGTGTGACTCTGTTGGAAACTCTTCTAATACCACTCCATTTTTATCTGTGATTTTTGTTATGAAAACGGGTTCAGTATAAACACCTTTGTTGACAAAGGTGGAATAAGCCGCTGTTATTTCTTTAACCGATAAATCAAACGTTCCCAAACATATAGATGGCACCGCTTGTAAATTAGACCTCACTCCCATTTTTCGAGCCATATCAACAACGGGGTTCGGTCCAAATTGATGCATGATATAAGCTGTCATCATATTAATAGAATTAGCCAATCCAAACTTTAGGGGTAATGAAAGTCCATCAAAATCTGTTGCAGAATTATAAGGAATCCAATCCTTATCTAATCCCCATTTTTCTTTATCAAATACAACGGGAGAGTTTAATATTTTATCACAGGGTTTCATTCCCTCCTGTATTGCTAACGAGTATAAAAAAGGTTTAAATGTTGAGCCCACTTGTCTTTTTCCTTGTAATACATGGTCGTATTTAAAAAACTTGTGATTTATGCCCCCAACATATGCGCGAACATGACCGTTAACAGGGCTCATACTCATAACACCTGTATGTATAAAAAACTTATTATAAATTACTGAGTCTCTAGGTGAGATTAATGTGTCAACCTCTCCGTTCCAAGAAAACAAAGTTGTCTTCACTTTTATATTAAATATGTCTTCTATTTCTTTTTGTGATTTTCCTTGGTTTTTTAATTTTCGATATCTTTCTGATCTCTTTATACCTTGAAAAATAATCTCGTTAATTTGTTTTTTACTAAAGTCCGACGGGTATGGAGCTTTAGAATATCCCTCCCAGTGGGTGTAGAACTTCTCTTGTAATTCCTTTATTTTTTGTTTTACAGCTTGTTCTGCATGTTCTTGTATTTTAGAATCTATAGTTGTATATATTATCAATCCATCGGTATATAAATTATAATACTCTCCATTTGGTTTTTTATTGTTCGAACACCATTCCTTCATCATGGGTCGTAACTGCTCTCTGAAATAAGGAGCTGGCCCCTCATTATGATCAACTTTTTGATAATCTAGGTTTAAAGGCTGGGCTTTTAAAGAGTCAAACTGAGGTTTGGTGATTCTTTTGTTTTTCATCATTTGTGCTAAAACAACATTTCTTCTGTTTTGTGTGCCAACTGGATTTCTTCTTGGATTATATAATGAGGGGTTTTTTAACATCCCCACCAACATTGCCGCTTCATTAATTTCTAAATTATTTGGAGTTGTATTAAAATATATTTTTGAAGAAGAGGTAATTCCAACAGCTTGATTTATCCAATCAAAACGATTCAGATACATAGAAAGAATTTCATTTTTTGAATATCTCTTTTCTAATTCTACAGCCACAACCCATTCTTTTAATTTTTGTTTTACTCTTTCAAATCCGGAGGAGGTTTTTCCTGTAAATAACATCTTTGACAGTTGTTGAGAAAGAGTACTCGCTCCCCCGGAACTACTGCTTCCTGTTAAAATTCCATACACAGCTCTAAACAATGACCTAACATCAATACCTGAATGATTCCTAAACCTAATGTCTTCTGTTGAAATCAATGCGTCTATCAAAACAGGGGATAAATCTGAGTAGTGAGTATTTGATCTGTTTTCTTTATAATATTCCCCAAGTATTTTTCCGTCTGAAGAATATATTATAGTGGATAAGTTGTTTTTGGGGTTTTCTAAATCAGAAAAATAAATTATTCCCTCTGTTCTTTTTCCATCATTAGGTATACTCTCCGATATTGTGTTAATTTTTACAATATACATTAAAATTAGAAATCCGTAAAACGGACTTAAACATAACATCCAAATTAATATTTTCTTTTTTCTACTCATTAATATCTAATACAAACAATGAAATATCCGAAATATGATTTAATTGATTTATTTTAATATTATTATTGTCCCTCATAGCTAACTCTAGTTCGAATGTGTGAGCTCCTTTCTTATAGAATTTATCAACTTGATAATCAAGGCCATTGAGCTCTCGAATATCTCTTTTCCCCTTACCATACCATTTACCCCTAAGATCTGCTAAATCAATATTAAAAGTGTCAGTTGATATTTTCATATCATTATGGTAGTGATGTGTGAAAAATATAATGTTTTGATAAGTATAAGACGTAGTGTGCCTTATAGCAAAATCTAAACTGTATAAGCGAGTAGTGTCTTCAATATGTATGTTAAATTTAACATTTTCTTCTGAGTACCAAGTTTTTTCTGGGAAACTATAATACTGAATCATTTCTTTGGTACAAGAAGAGAGTAAAATTGTTATAAATAGATATATAGAGACACTATTTTTCATTTTGTGTTTTATCTGATCTTTTATTATTTCTATTACGTTTTTTAAAGTTTTTGTTTTTCGATTTTTTCTTTTTAGATTTTTTATCAAACCTATTGATATTATCCTGTCCTACTACATTTTTGAAATCTACTTTCTTAATCTCTTTTTCTTCTATTAATTCTTCTAGGGATGATGGAGATTTTCCATTTTTATTATCTTCAATAATTTGTAAAACCTGTTTTAATGATAATTCGAAAATACCTGGGTCTTTACTTTTGTATACATACCATAGTTTTTTCTTAAAAACATCAATTTTAATCTGTTTTGCTTCTCCTTTTTTAGTTTTTACTACTTGTTTAGGCTTGGGGAAATATTTTAAAGAATCTAGGTAAGAGTCTAATTCAAAATTAAGACAACATTTTAATTTTCCACATTGCCCAGAAATTTTTTGAGGATTTATTGAAAGTTGTTGATATCTAGCAGAGGAGGTCGAAACAGCTGGAAAATCTGTCATCCAGGTAGAACAACACAACTCCCTACCACAGCTCCCAATTCCTCCAACCATAGCCGCTTCTTGTCTAACTCCTATTTGTCTCATCTCTATTCTAATTCCAAATGTTCTGGAAAACTCCTTAATCAATTCTCTAAAATCTACCCTTTTTTCTGCGGTATAATAAAATATTGCTTTAGATTTATCCCCCTGATATTCTACATCTACTAACTTCATCTCTAATTTATGAGTATTTATTATGAGTTTAGCTTTTTTTAGAGTTGGGTCCTCCAAATCTATGGCTTGCTCAAATTTTACAATATCATTTTCTTTAGCTAGTCTGTATATTTTTTTAAGTGGGTCTTTGGTTGTGTTTATCTTTTTTCTTTTTAACTGGTGGTTGACAATCTCTCCTATTAAAGTAATTTTGCCTATATCATGACCAGAAGTTCCTTCTACTGCAACAAAATCTCCTTCAGATATTGTTATGTTGTCTGTATTTTGAAAATATCCCTTTCTATTCTTTTTAAATTGTACCTCTACTAAATCAGAATAATTATTACTTTTTGAATCGTCAACTTTTGCAAGCCAATTAAATACTGAACTTGTTCCGCAGCCTCTTTTTTCAGAAACTGCACAACCATCACATCCACCACCTGTTCCACATCCCATAATCTTTAATTTATTTCTACAAATTTACGCTTTACTTTTAAGAGTTTCATTAATTGTAGAGATAGTTCATAAAACAATATTTTTGAATTTGCATTTCTTTCAATATTTACAACACTCTCTTCTAGTTTTTCGGTTATATTTTTAATATTACCCTCGTGAACAAAAGGGTG
>CEVL01017831.1_pt1 | contig 10447 bp, 5 predicted proteins | sample 427051 | NCBI WGS metagenome assembly CEVL01 (sample SAMEA2623673, study PRJEB7988) | marine metagenome | biome: marine biome (ENVO:00000447); feature: surface water layer (ENVO:00002042); material: "saline water (ENVO:00002010), including plankton (ENVO:xxxxxxxx)" | depth 5 m
AACCGAATTCAGGACAATTATTATTATATTTTTTACATTTATAACTATCGCCCATATTATATTCATCTATATCACAATCTTTACAAATATTACTATTATCTTTAATACCTTTACCAGGTGGACAAGTTTTATTACATTTATATAATTCTAAATTACTAAAATTATATAAAGAATTATAATCTGCTTTTAATTTATTATAAAATTGATTTTTATTTAATTCATCTGGACTAACTTTATTAAAATCATTTAAAGTACCATCCCAATTATCTAGACAATTATAGTATATTTCACCTTTATTTTTAAATATATCATTACTTTCAAAATCAACTTTAATATAACCATTAGTTGTTGTATTATTTAAAAAATTTTTATTATTAAACATTTGAAATGTGGAGTTGCAAATTTTATCAGTATCAATTTTTGTAGGATTTATACAAACAAAAGTTTCTTTAAAATTTATATTTATCAATATTAAAAAAATTAAAATTAATAATAGTAAAAGTACCAATATAAAATATTTTAAATTCATCTTAATAAAATTAAATATTTAAAAAAAAAGTACATTTCTTATTTTTATTTTAATTTTTAAAATTTATTTTAAAATTTTATATTTTTTTATGAAATGTACTATTTTTAATATATAAAGATAAAATTAAAAAAGTAAATAATATTATGATAAAAAGAGATAAAGCATTAAAATTTTTAAAAGAAGCTGATTTTAAAGCGAAATTATTTTCAAAAGATACAAAAAGAAAAGTTGGTTGTATAATTTTAGAAGATGAAAGTTTAATACAATTAAGTAGTGGATATAATGGATTACCTAGAAAATTAAAAGAAACAAAAAAAAGATGGTTAAAACAAAATAAAGATTATTATGTAATTCATGCAGAGACAAATGCAATAATTCAAGCATCAAGAACTAATACAAATATAAAAAATAGTATAATGGTATGTAATCGTTTTCCTTGTCATAATTGCTGTATGAATTTAATTCAAGCAGGTATAAAATTATTAATAACAGTAGAACCAGAATGGAATAATTTAAGTAAAAAATGGAAAAAATCATTTATTGCATCAAAAGAAATGTTAGATGAATTAAAAATAGAAATAATGTTTTTTAAAGAAAGTGAATTATACAAATAGTCATTATAATAATTACTAATATTTTTTTAACTGTTCTCCATTTTTTAAAAATTTATATCGATTTATTCGCTTTGTATTTTTTTGACAATGATAGGGATTTTGGCAATGATAGAGATTTGCAACCTTTTTTAGGTAAAAAATATTTATAGAAATCTTTTTTAAATAATTCTATTATTTTGTAATTATATCTGTGAGTTTCTTTAAATACTACATATTTCATTAAATTACTAAATCTTTCACTAATCATTGCTTTGTAAATTTTTTTTAGATTATCTTTATTATCTATAATCGCAGATGAAAATTCAGTCATCCCATAATCTCCATTTTTATCAATAATAGGATCACCCGCACCATTAGAAAATATAACTTTTGGTATTCCAAAATGTCCGTCAATGTTATTAGAATAGTAAAAATTTATAGTACCATCTTTTTTAATAGTATAAATTATAGGGTATTTAAATATATTATTTTTTATTTTACTTGTATTTTTTTTATCTGTTCCATACATGCTTCTATTATGTAATATTTTTACATTATTATTTTTACTTTTACTTAATATTTTTTCAAATTCATTAAAATTGCCACTTGGTATAAAATTCCAATTATTTAAATCAATTTTAAATTCTTTACTTTTATCATTATTTATATTATCAATATCACTTATAATAGTTATATTGTTATTAGTTTTTATATTTTGAACTAAATAATAATCAAAATTTGTTGATGCGTTAAATATTTTTTGATTATTATAACTTGTCATTGATAAATAAATTAAATTATTTTCTTTAATATAATTATAAATAAATCTTTGTATTCCATCTATATCTCTCCAACCAGAAGGATGAACAAATAGTAAATAACCCTTAACATTTAATAATTCTTCGTATGATCTTTTAATAAAATAATGCCATATCGGTTGTGCTTGATTCGTTCCTGCTTGATATTGAAACGGAGGATTGCCTAAAATAATATCAAATTTTGATTCTATATTAATTTTCTTAAAATGTTTGAAATCAATGAAACTGCCTTCAAATATATTAAGTTCATAACCTTTATTATTAAATTTACCACAAAATATTTTTTTCATCATAAATACATTTGTTTTATTTAATTCCACCATATATAGCATATTTTTCAATATATGTATTCTTCTTTTTTCTTCATCTTTTATAACATCTTTAAGACCTTCCATTAATCTCATATATATAGCGACTGGGAAATTTCCCATACCTGCTGCAGGGTCTAACCATTTTAAATTAGGATTTTTCCATACAGAATTTGGTAATGTATTTAACATTTCATTTACGAATGACATTGGTGTAAATACTTCTCCTCTCTCTTTTTTTGCATGTTCTGTGGGTTTTAAATTTTCGTTTATAAATTTTAATAATTCTTCTGGTTCTTTAATAGAATATATTTTAGATTTTCGCAAGTGTATTTGCTTGTTTAATTCTAATAGATTACCGCCAGTTTTTTTTTCTTGCATACTATTTATTTTATTTTTTATCATTGTATATAATTCTTCTTCTTCATTATTACTATATTTTAAATTTAGTCTATTTAGTAAACTATATAAAAAAATTTCTTTTATATTAGCATCTTTATCTACAACATTTTCTATAATTTCCTTTAATTCATACAAAAAACTATCTTTCTTTTGTATATTAAATATACATGTATTACCATCCTTATCTGTATATGATGTAATTAAAGATAATATTGATATTATTTCTGCAAATAATTGTGTTTTCATTTCTTTTGGCGATTTTTTAGATTTTTCATCTTTTTTTTTTGTATTTTCATCATCAATTTCATCATCAATTTCATCATCATTCTTACCTTTTTTTCTATTTTTTCCTTCAGGAATTTCATTTTCAGGTTTGAAAACAGCGTTTTTTTGCTTTTTATTATCTTTTTCCATATTATCATTTCCAATATTTAATAAATGTATAATTTGTTCATCAAATTCACTATCATCTTCATCAAAAATATTACTAGCAAATAAAATATTTTGTAAATTTTCAATTTCAGCATCCCACGCTTTGTATAATTTGCTAAAAAATTCTTTCACATAATTTTCATAACCTTTTTTATCTTCTCTATTATATTTATTAATGAATTTATGTTTATCTATATTGATTAAATCAGCTATTAATTCATATTTTTTCTCTTTATTTTTATCTTTAAATTTATCATCATCTAAATATATATCAGTTAAATAATCAATAGTAAATAAGGTTCTCTGTGGATTTAAATCAACCATAAATCCATATTTTTTTCTACTACAATAACTCTTACCATCACATTCAGTATCATCCTCAATTTCTGTCATACTTCTAAATATCATTTGATATATAGCATCAGAAGCACTAATATTTGTAAATAAAGCAACTATATCTACGTTTTTCAATGATATACCTAATTGTAATCTATTTCCTGCTAATATTATTAACCCCTCATATTTACTATATTGAGCATTTGTATATAATTCTTTTTCTAAATTTTCTATTTCTTCTTTTATTTTTTCTGGTTTTTTCAAGTATCTAACATTATCATATTGATTTTTATGTATACCATTAACAGCAACATAAAACATATAATTATTAAAAATGTATCTAAATTTTTCTTTTAGTAATATTATTAACGATTTTGTTATTTTATTTATTTCATATGGTGGTAAAAACCACAATTGAGTTGTTTTATGTTCTGATTGTAGTGTTCTACAATGATTTAAACATATATTTTCTATATTAGGTAATATACCTCTTTTTATATACTCGTTTTTATTTTCATAAAATTTGTTTTCATTATTTTTTTTTCTTTTACTTTTTTCATCCTCATCTGTAATATAGTAACCAAAATAATATTCTAAAAATTGTATTAATTGTTCTTCATTTTCAAACTTATTACTATTATTTTTAGACATAAATAATTTATGCATATTAAAACCAAATGTTTCATTGGCTTCTATTTTTTTTATTTCATTATCTACAAAATCCTTATCCCATATAGATGTTATAAAAAAAGGTTCAGGGAAATCTTTATATTGTTGTATTATATTTTTAATATTTTTAATATTTTTAATATTACTTTTAATATTAAACTCATTATTTTTTAATACTTTAATTAATATTTCTCTTCCAAATTTTTTTTCAAGATTTCCATAGGCTTTATAAAATGTATTTTTATCTTTAATATTTTTAATTATTCTAATATCTTCTAAATCCCATTTAATAATATTTTTATATTCTATATTATATATCTGTTTAGGTTTATTGTAAGTAGCTGTTACATATATTTTATAGGATTCGTTTTTTTTATCAAGTTCACTAAATATATCTTGTGCTATTTTTGTAGACATACCAAAATGTGCTTCGTCAAAAAATATAATTTTAAATTTATTATCTCCAAAATATTTTAAAATATTTGCCTTTATATTTTCTATATATTTATCATTATGTATTTCAATATCTTGTTTATCATTATCTTCCTTATCTTTAAATCCAAGTCTTTGTTTTGAAATTAAAAAAACATTATGTTTTTTAGGTTCTTCTATAAATTCTATTTTTTTATCTTCTTTTTTATTATCTTTAACATTAATTGAAACAATATTATTATTTTTAAAATCATAATAATCTTCAAATGCTTTATGATATTGTTCTAATGTTTCATTAGGTGCTGGTGTTATTATAAGATAATTATTAAATTTAGTTTTATCATATTGATTTATTATATCATTTAAAATTGTTCCAGCCATAATATAAGTTTTACCTGAACGTGGTATAGCACCAACTAATATTTTTTTATTATTATTTTTAACTAAACTTGTTATCTTTTCAATAAATAATTCTTGATGAAATCTTGGTTTAAATTTTTTTTTATATATTTTTAAATAATTTTCTTTAAACTTATTTATATCATTTAAAAAATCAAAATCTTCTAATATTTTATATAATATTCTATAATTTTTTTCTAAATCATTTAAATCATATACATTTTCATAATTACCATAAGGAGATATATATTTTATTAATACATTACTAGATTCATTAGCTGATTTACATAAATTTATAAATTTTTTTTTATTTTTTACAAAAAGAATTGTCTTTATTGATTTATAATTATCATTTTCTCTATCTCTTATTAAAGTACATAAATTTTGTATATCATATTTTTTTATATTTTTTTCTGCAATATATTTAACAGAAACTAAATTTAAATTATATTCTTTTTCCTCTTTTGTTTTAAATGTTATATCAGAATATCCTCCTGTATTTCCACTTATATATCCTTCTTTTAAATATTTATCTATATATTTTTCTATTTTAATAAAAGATGTATTATTTTTGTTGTTAATATTACCTAAACCGTGTGTAGTATCTTTATTTGTAAAATTTGTTATATTAAATTTAATACATATGTCCCATAATAATTCATATATAAATCCTTTTCTTGATTTGTTATTATCTATTTTTTTTGCAATATTATCACTATCAACTGTATTAAATGATTCAATAACATCTTTTGCTGTTTTATATTTTTTTAATTCTTTTATAAAATCATGTTTTGTTTTTTTTGTTGTTGTTAATTTATTATCTAACTCTGTTGTTGTTAATTTATTATCTAACTCTGTTATTGTTAATTTATTATCTAACTCTGTTATTGTTAATTTATTATCTAACTTATTTGGTTTTTTTATACATCTACCTGATGCTGGATTACATACTTTTCCTTTATCAATACATTCTTTAACTTTTTTATCTGTACATTTATTATTAGGTATTTTTATAGATGATGATAACATAAAATTATTTAATTATCTTAATAAATTATAAAGAAAAATAATATTTATAATAGAAATATTTTAATATTAATTATTATTAAAAACAATGAAAAAAATTAAAAATACAGATATATTATTTATAATGATATTAATTTTAGTAATAATTAATCATGAATTTAATATTAAAATTTTAAATAATAGTAATAAACCAGCAATTTTAACTTTAAATCAAAGTATAGTATTTGAAATATTTAAATTAATTATTTTAATTTTATTAATTATTTATTCTATAATATATTCTGAATATGTTAATGGTTTTATATTTATTGTAGCATTTATTCAACATATATTACAAATAATATATTGTTATAGATATGAGAATAAATATAAAAAATTATCGACAATGTTAATATATTCAATATTAATATTATATAATATTATATTAAATAAAAAAATATTCATATTTATTTGGATATTAGGAATAATTATACATTTTATTTCATATATTAATAATACCAGATTTACTGAAATAATATGTATATCTGATTATACATAAAATAAAAAAAATAAAATCAATTTACTGAATCATCTTTTCAAATTCTATTATATCTAAAATCTTAATATCTAATTCATTTGCTTTATTAATTTTACTTGAATTGTCAGTTTTATTTTTAACAATAAGATAATCAACATTTTTTGAAATAGCAGTAACAACCTTTCCACCACTATCTGTTATTAATTTTTCCCAATCTTTATTTCTAAATCCTGTGAAAATAAATTTTTTATCTTTTAAAATAGTTTTAATAATAATATCTTCTTTAATATCTTGATTTTTTTCACATTTATAACCAATATTATCTAAAAATTCATAAAATTTTTTTATATTTTCAACAAATTGTTTTGCATTTATATTACCTATTCCATCTATTTTAACTAAATCATCTACAGTTAATTTTAATATTTCTGCTTTTTTATTTAAAGGATATTTTTCACTTACTAATTTAATTTTTTTTAGAGCGAAACCTCTTCCTAAAATATTTGAAGCATCTAATAATAGATCACATTCAGCATCTTTAATTTTTTCAAAATTTTCAATAATTTTTGTAGCACTTTTTAATTGAAAACCTTCTAAATTTACTAATTCATCTACTTTAATTTTTAATATTTTATCTAATGTATCAAAACCATTTTCATATAATCTTTTTATTGTACTTTCTTTAACTAAACCTACATCTAATTTAGCCATAAAATAAGTATATGATTTTATATCTTGTTCTTTATTTTTTCCTTCTTCATCTAAAATAATATCTATTTTTGTATCATTCCATTTATATTTATTTTCAGGCATTTTAGGTTTATTATTTGAACTAACAGTTAGTACTTTTAAAACATGTGGAATAACATCACCTGATCTAATAATTATTAATCTAGATCCAGGTCCAATAATATTATCATTGATAAATTTTCCATTAAATCCAGTAGCTTGTTTTATTTTGACTCCAGAAATAACAACTTCATTAAATTTAATAATAGGTTTCATATATTTATGCATTGAAACGTTCCATTCTACATCAGATACAATAACTTCTGCTTGTTCATGTGTTAAAATACTTTTAAAAGCAAAGGCATATTTTGGATTATTACCTGAAACTAATTTATGTAATTTATTATTATAAATTACAATACCATCTATATCATAATTACTTTCACTTCTTCTTAATTCTAAAGTTTTAGAAAGTGTTTCTAAATTAATATCATCATATTCTAATAATTTATGATAAGCACATATTATATTATTTTTAGTAAAATAATTAAAAGAATCTTCAATTTTCATTTCAGGAAATAAAATATCATATGCAATAAATTCTATACAATTAAGTATTTTATTATTTAATATTTTAGAATGAATTGCACCAGCTACAACATTTCTAGCATTACTACCTAAATCTTTAATAGTTTCCCAATTATCTTTAGAAATAATTAATTCACCTCTAATAGCAAATTTATTGTTATCAGTAATATTAGGAAAAGTAATATAATTTCTTAAGTGAGAAATATCTTGTCCTTCTATACCATTTCCTCTTGTGTAAATTTTAATATCAGTATCATTTTTATAAAATAAACATGAAATTCCATCAAGTTTATCTGAAATAATAACAGAACCATTATATTTTAATTTCCAATTATCAATTGCTTTTTTATCATCCTTAATTTTATCAAGAGAACCTAAATAAAATGGTAATTTTACTTTAGTTTCTTCATCAGCACCAACTCTTTTAAAATAAGGATTTTTAGGATCTAATTTCTTAAGATAATCTTTTACTAAATCATACATATCATCATTTAATAATGTTTTACTTGTATTAAAAAAAGCTTTATCACTTTCTTTTAAAAAATTAACAATTTCTTTTTTTGTTTTAGTTTTTAAAAAATTTATAGGATCTTTTAATAAAGAATTTATATCCATTATTATATAATAGATATAATATAATAATCATTTTTTATATCATATTTTCTAAATATATAAATAAAAAAAATATATTTTTACAAAAATAAATAAAATAATTATTTTTTTTACATTTCTATAATTTTTTATGCATCTAATTCTAGTTGTTTATTATAATTTTTTTTTACATTTCTATAATTTTTTCTGCATCTAATTCTAGTTATTTATTATAAATTTTTTTTTACATTTCTATAATTTTTAATTTTTTTATAATTTTTTCAGCATCTAATTCTAGTTGTTCAGTATCATTTTCATCAGAAAATTCATTATATCTATTATTACAAGAACGACAAATACGAATATTATTTAAATATAATGTATTATTTTTATATGGATATGATATAAATGGATATCTATTACCACTATGTGGTTTAAAATAATAATAATTATTATTTAATGGTAATGGTTCTGGTTCAATACTATTGCAAGGACCAGGACAAAATTTAATATTAGATACATCAATATTAATATCCATTTTTTACTTAACACTAAAAATTCAAGACAATTCAGAAGAGTTTTTTGTGAAAAGGTAATAATACCTAATAATTAGTTATATGTATATATATCATTTTTTTTAGATTTATATTATATTTTGTAAAATTTAATAATTTATATATTGATAAGATTTAATTAATGTTATATTATTTAAATAAATTAAATTATTAATATCTTTTTTATCAAGTGTATCATTTATAACTAAAGATTTAGCAAGAATTTTTAAAAATTCTAAATTATTTAATAATATATTTTTAGAATGATAATAACAAATTTTAATAATATTATCAATTTCTTTATTAATTAAATTATTTGTATCAATTGAATTTTGATTATTTTTTAAATTAACATTTCCTAATATTTTAGACATACCATATTCAGTTATCATAGATCTAGCAATATTATTTACTTTTTCAAAATCATTTGATCCTAAAATAGAAATATTATCATTATTAAATATTAATTCTTCTGCAATACGACCAGATAATAATACACATATCATTGATAACATATATTGTCTTGAATATAATCCTGATTCTATATTTTTTTCATCTGGTAAAAATATAGTTTTACCACCTTGATTATTATTATTAGATAATATTGTTATTTTTTCGATATTATCATAATTTTTTATTGATAAACCAACAATAGCGTGTCCTGCTTCATGAATTGCTATAATTTCTTTATTTTTTAAAGAATTAATATCTATTTTCTTATTAATGCCATATAATACTTTATTTAATGCCAAATTTAATTCATTATTTGATATCATTGTTTTATTATTTCTAATAGTTAAAATAGCAGCTTCATTCATTATATTTTTTAAAGTTGCACCATTATATCCTGATGTTAATAATGATATATTATTATAATTTATATTATCAGATATTGTTTTATTTTTAGAATAATATTTTAGTATATCTATTCTACCTAAATAATTAGGATTATCAACAAAAATTTTTCTATCAAATCTACCAGGTCTTAATAAAGCATCATCTAATAAATCTAATCTATTTGTTGCTGCTAAAACAATTACACCATTATTGTTTTCAAAACCATCCATTTCTGTTAGTAATTGATTAATAGTTTGTTCTTTTTCATCATTATTTGAATTTTTTTCTCTTTTTTTTGCAATAGAATCAATTTCATCTATAAATATAATACAAGGTGAATTTTCTTTAGCTTTTTGAAATAAATTTCTAATTCTAGAAGCACCTGTACCAATTATCATTTCTATAAATTCAGAACCAGATACTTGAATAAAAGAAACATTCGCTTCATTTGCAACAGCTCTTGCTAATAATGTTTTACCTGAACCCGGTGGACCATTTAAAATTATACCTTTTGGTATTTTAGCACCTAATTCAGTATATGTTTCATTATTTTTTAAAAAATTTACTATTTCTTCTAATTCAAAACGAATATCATCTATTCCTACAATATCATTAAAATATATATTTGAATTGTTAACTAAATTAAAATTATTGTTATTATTATTATTATTATTATTATTATTATTA
>CEVL01011820.1_pt1 | contig 10435 bp, 3 predicted proteins | sample 427051 | NCBI WGS metagenome assembly CEVL01 (sample SAMEA2623673, study PRJEB7988) | marine metagenome | biome: marine biome (ENVO:00000447); feature: surface water layer (ENVO:00002042); material: "saline water (ENVO:00002010), including plankton (ENVO:xxxxxxxx)" | depth 5 m
TTAGTGAAGTTACAATGGTCTTAGTGACCCGTGACGACCTCAAATTATCCAAGGGTAAACTTGCAGCGCAATGTTCGCATGCAGCAGTACATTGCGCAATGAAAGCAAAAAAGAAAGCGGCCCGTTTGTATGAGCGCTGGAACAACGTAGGCGCACGCAAGATTGTGTTGCGTGCAGATGATGAAGCCCACCTGCGCCAATTATACGCCAAAGCACTGGAAGGAGGCCTAGTCTGTGACCTTGTCAAAGACGCAGGGCACACTGAAATCCCCCCTGGTACAGTAACTGTATTGGGCGTCGGCCCAGCTCCTCGCTCAGCAGTTGACGCCATTACCGGCGACCTGAAACTGCTTTGAGTGGAAGCGGCTTGGACTGTTCATGCGAGAGTATCCGTCCGACCGCGTTGACGTGCGCAGCGATACCGTAACTCAGCCCACTGCGGCTATGCGCGCAGTCATGGAGAGCGCTAAAGTCGGGGACGATGTTCTTGGCGATGACCCAACTGTAATCGAATTACAAAACCGATTATCAAAGATGTTTGGAAAAGAAGCCGCACTTTTCGTAGCAAGCGGCACAATGGCTAATGCTATCGCTTTGAGAACACATACAGTTCCTGGTGACGAAATCGTTTGCGACAAGACCGCTCACATCTACAAGTACGAAGGCGGAGGATATGCTGCCCTTTGTGGCGCATCTATCTCTTTGGTCGAAGGCAAGGGTGGATTGATGACTGCAGAACAGGTCAAGAAGGCAATTCGCAAGGCAGAAGGCTCAGGATCACACTATCCAGATGGCACTCTAGTGTGTGTTGAAAACACATCCAATTTAGGCGGCGGTGCATGTTACACCCAAGAAGCATTAGACGAAATTGCTGCAGTGGCCAAAGCAAATGATTGTGCAACTCATATCGATGGAGCAAGGATATTCAATGCATCAATTGCAACTGGAGTAGATGTTGCAAGAATGTGCAGAGATTACGATTCGGTCTCGATTTGTCTTTCAAAGGGCCTAGGCGCTCCAGTTGGTTCAGTTCTAGTGGGCTCTCAAGAATTCATTAACAAAGCACATCGCTGGCGCAAGATGTTCGGTGGAGGATGGAGGCAAGCAGGAGTTTTAGCAGCTGCTGGATTGCACGCTTTGGACCACCATGTTGAACGTTTAGCAGAAGACCACACTCGTGCAAGGAAGGTCGCTGAAGCAATTGATGCCATGGATAATTTCAGCGTAGACTTAGATGCAGTTCAATCCAATCTCGTGTACGTTAACTGCAACATTCCTGCTGCTGATGTAGTAGTTTCTTTAGCAGAACATGGCATAGATATGTTCGATTTGCCTTACAACAGAGTAAGGGTTGCAATCCACTTGCACATTACCGATGAAGACGTGGACAGAATCATTGCTGCTTTCGCTGCACAGTGATGGCCGCAAACATAGTAATCGCTAGTACAGCAACTAGGCCAACACTAGGCAAACCACTGTCTTCATCATCTTCTGAAGAATCGTCATCTGTTGGAGGAATTACAGGAGTTTCATCTTCCGGCTCTGGAAGAATTACTTCATGAATTAAGTGTACTTGTAAGTCGTCGCCATCGTATGCAGTAGGCATTGTAATCTCCATCGAACCCGTGGTAGCGTTACCTAGTTCGATAACAGTTTTCACGCTCTTGTGATAATATTCTTCTTGGTTTCCACCTTCTGGGAAGTGTGCAAGAACTTCAACAATCCAAAGAGATGATTCGATGTGACTATCCTCTGGGAAATTCGACATATCAACTGCTAGATTCCAAGTTGCAATAGGATTCGAGTCATTGCTCACAACCCATCCCAATGAGGAGGAACCGATTCCTAGATTCAGATAGTTCTGTAGATTTTGGTTGTAATCATCTTGTAGTGTTTCTCCATCAGGAACACTTCCAACTTGCCTAATGGTTCCATTGAATACAGCAGTCGGAGGCAACCTCTGCTCGTATCTCTCAATCCACCTATCGTCTCCTTCTTGGGAGCCGAGTGGGTCTTCATTTTCACCGATGAACCGGTGGAAATGATATGTTTGCATGTGATTATCGTCAGATATGTCATCAAGTGCGTGTCCAACATCTACGCAGTTAGTGCACCATGTTGCAGTATAATCTTCTACGATCGCAGGCAAATCAGAAAGGCTACTGTTGCTATTTCCAGAAACATTTGCATCTAGGTGAACTCCGCCAAATACAGGGCCGACATTATCCAAAGTTTGTGGGCTACCTGCTTGAGAAGTAGGAATTGTTGAAATTCCAAGAATTAGTACAATCAAAAAAATTCGGGCTCGCATAAATCTCCGAGATATTCCTAATGTTTCAATGGTTCTACCCTCTGCATGAGGCGTGGGTTCAAGAACCACCGCCGCCGAGTTGGTCCGTTGGCGGACCTTCGAATGATGACCGAACAAGAAATAGCAATGACCAGCCTCTCTATGGAGGCAATTCCTTCAGGTCGTGCTATGCCCGATTGGTTGGTCGAATCTCTACTCAAAGGACGACGTTTGATGATTATTCATCCGAGCGAGGAATGCAGAAAGCAAGCGATTGAAAAATTGCATAAAAGCGGAGAAGGCAAATCCGTAGATACAACTCATCACCTTACAGTGAAGAGACTCATCGGAATCTTACATCTGGACCTCAGATTGCCTGTTCTAATCGAAGACGATGGGATTTTGTTTGAGAAAACCCACAGGGCTCTAGCAGAGACCGCTTCGAACCACGGATTCCCACTTTTACTCTCGAACCCTAATCATCGATGGTCTCGTTCTAGAAGCCGACGTTTACTCACCTTATATCGCGAGTTAACCAAACTGCGTAAACCGTGGGATTGGGAAGAAGACCCCGGCGCAAAATCTTGTGACCAGGTGTTGAAAAATTTAGAATCTGAAATGCAGGCAACTCACCCATTTAGACTCGAGAGAACGGTATGGGGAGCACTTAGAGAATGCCAAGAAGCACCTTTCACGATTTCAGACGTTGAAGGAATAATCGTTCTAGACCACCCTTCTGGGCTGAGTGAAATAGATTTAGCAATCCTCCAACAACTATCCAAATTTACTGGAATGCATCAACTGGTCAATCCGGGTTCACACAGGCTTGGTTTCCATGGCGAATACATAGAAGACATTGCGCCAGTTAGGAGTAATTCCGAACTACCAGGATGGGTACCAAAACACGAGGTTTGGGCGCCGACAACAGCGCCAAAATGGTCAACGAAGGTCGGCCAAGATAGAGGGCGCCAAATTCATCATTTGATGTGTGAATTGCATGAACACACACATCTTGCATTGGCGGATATTTTGAACCAGATTGACGGAGAGATTGTAGTAGTCAGTGGAGATGCTGAAGAATTGAAACTGCGGATGAAACCTTACCTCGAATCAATGGGTTACCAACTTAATTCACCCGCTACAAAAGTCTGTGATACTAGTGCGGTGGCAAGGATTCTATCCTTTGCTAAACTTCCACGTGGAGAAGAGGCATGGTCTCTAACTCGTCTTAGCGAAATGTGGTCGCAAATCGAGTTGCCAATGAGTTGGCCGATACTAGATTTGCAACATCCGACTCAGGAGGAATGGAAGCCGAGATTACATCCAAGTATCTTGTCAGAAATAGCTCGAGGGTTCCATCTGCTAGGAGGAAGAGGAGCTCTTAGAAGATGGTATTACACCCTTTCACAAGCCAGTCCAAGAGCAGGAGTAAACCCTGAACAAAGAATGCGTGAATTGGAAGAGTGCCAATGGTGGTTGGCTTGTATCGCTAATTGGATGCATCCAATAATTCCGACAGCAGATCAAGAAATTGCATCACAAAACGTGATTGGGTGCTCCTCGGGCGAATCACTACCTTTGCCACCTCAACCTAGTGATATTTTGGGCTGGATTAATTCATGTATGGAACAAATCGACTGGCAGGTTCTAACTTCGAGAGATAAATTACAGACTAACTCTCTTCCGGGACTTCAACATTTGCTGACATCAATTTCTCGCCTACAAAGCGAGAATATAATTTTCGAAACAGAAGATTTCTATGAGGTACTTGAGGGACTTTCATCGAGTACTGAAATACCAAGTATGCGTTCAGGAGACAAGGGAATAAAGATCCTATCTCCGTCACAAGCATACGGTCTTGAAACCGAGTACCTAATTCTATGCGGAATAGATGCTGAAACTTGGTCCATGAAACCCCCTCAAATCCCATGGTTAGATGAAGCAAATAGAATGAAAATCGGCCTCCATCGCCCTGATGAACCTCTTAGAATTGCTAGGCACCATCTAAGACACTTCCTCAATTGTTCACCCAACGTCTTGATTATCGATTCCAGTATTGAAGAAGGCGTGGAACTAGCCGGCCCACTAGATGAATGGTTCAGCGATATTTCACAAGAAGGCGGCCTAGAATCTCTCAAACTAGCTCCCTCCTACCTTGACCCGAACTCGTGGCACCCAGATACTCCCGATAGAACATGGGAATGGAAAATCATAGATGGAGACTCTAAATTGGTATACAGGGTTGTATCAATGGAATCTTCTGAGAACGGGGTAAGGACCCATAGAAGCGGGAGGTTGAACCGTGATCGAATCCAGCGAGCAGGTATTTCTGCAATCGAGTCACGTAACCCTGCAATCTCTCCTCTGAATCCAAATGCTCTACTAGTGGCAGCAGAAACAGAAATTCTCAGAGACCAATTCTCTCGAAGGAGAATTGGAGACGACCTAGAACTCGGGCAAATTCATCCATTTACTGAAGCAGAAAATAGGATTCAATCCGCTGACCTTAAACTAATTCCGACTAAAACCAAACCAGCGAATGGGAGAGATTCAGAGGTCTGGCCCCATCTTGGAATAATGACCAAAAAAGGCCTAGGCACTCCAGTAGACCCAAGACCAATCTCTCCTCCTTCAACTAGAATATCGGGTTTGGATAACATTACAGGTAGAGGCCAAATTGAACTGAATCTTCCTAAAATTTGGTCTCAAGGAAGGCTCCAATCATGGCTTGAGTGCCCGCGAAGAGCCTGGTTTGAGAGGCACATGTACCTCGGAAAGAGCGACAATCTTGATGAGGATTTAGCAGCTACAACTAGAGGAGATATAATTCACCAGATAGAGGAGGCAATACTTCGAGGACACGGGGTTGAAGAAGGAACTATTGTTTCATCTCCAAGCGCACTGATTGATGGTAGAATTGGAAGCACGTTAGAAGCGTGGGAGATTGCTCTCAATACGCTTTCAGAAAAAGCACCATGGATGCGTCGAGAAGATGGAATCTCAGCCCATCGCTGCCGCGACCTAATCGGAGTTACGCCAGCAGCATGGAATGATTGGTTAGAGAATGGGACGCCCATCGATATCGGTGGCAGAATTGGAAGAATGATACAAAGTGATTTCCTATTATCCGATGTTGCTCCAATCGCATCTGAATGGGAATTGACCAGTGACGAGGGAACATTTGTCAGAATTGGCCTTCCAGAATCATCAGAATCGTTTTTGCTAAGAGGAAGAATTGACAGGGTAGACCAATTATTGTTAGATGATGAAACTGTACCTGATTGTAACGAAGTCGTACCATTAGATTTCGAAACCAAGAATCCTCCTAAATCCTCTCGACTAATCATTTTGCGTGACATTAAATCGCTTGATGGAACGAAAGACAATGGGGAGAAGGAAAGGCACCTAAAGGGCATTTTCCATGAATTACAACTTGCACTATATGCGCGCGCTTGGGAGGTTGCAAACCCTGGCGATAGAGTAATTGGTGTAGGTGCCACACAGGTTGGAAATCAAACACAACAATATTTGGAAATCGACCCAGAATATTTGGAACAGTGCTCCCAATTACAGGTGGGAATTGTCGGGGGCGACACCCATGGACATTACCGTCTTCCGGGAGATGCCCAAGATGAAACCTCCAATCCATTCAGAGCTTGGATGAGAGAAAGAATCACTACAGCCATGAGAGTTATTGAGAACGCCAAATCAGGAAATATACATCCTGAACCATCCAATTTGTGCAAGTACTGTCCAATTATCGATGCTTGTCCAAGTGCTAAGAGAGGTGGTTGGTGATGATCAATTTCAACCGCTCGCAAACTCTTGGTTTAGATATTAACAGGCACATTGCTATTGATGCTGGAGCGGGAACCGGGAAGACTACTGTAATGGCAAGCCGATACTTGCAACATTTACTTTCAAGTGATCAAAGGGCAACTAGGCTACTACCTTCTGCACCAAGAATCCCGTTACAAGGAATGGGAGCAATCCGCTGCCCATCTAGAGAGAGAACTTCTCTAAGCGATTGGCCAGGATTGCTTCCAACCGAAACAGTTGCAATCACATTCACAAGAAAAGCGGCAGCTGAACTGAAAGGGAGAATTAGAAGATTAATTGCATCATTGAGGGCACAGCCGGTTGGACAAGACGATATTGACGGTATTCACGACCCTCGGTTGCGAAACCAAGGCGATGTAGCAATGCTGCTGTCATTAGTTGACGATGCACCGATTTCTACAATCGATGCCTTCCTCTCATCGATGGTATCGCCTTGGATGGGATTGGTTTGCGAAGATCCTGCAAGTGAACAAGTGGATGAAGATGGAGCAGTATTCCTGAGAGATGAAGCGATTAGAACCGCCTGGAGATTACAGAGAGGAATAGACGGTATCGAAGCAGGAATGTCTGGTGATATCGAGTTGTTCTTGGAATCGAGAGATAGACTCTCGGTGTTGTTAGGAGGCCAAACATCGTCTTCAACTGTTGTCAAAGGGATGCTGAAACGTTCTTTATTCGTCGAGGAAGCATCTAGAAGATTGGATGCTGCTAACTTGAATAATCTCGATGCAGAGTCTCTGACTCATCTTTTTACAGCACCTATTGCTGAATTTATCGACGATTGGTATATTGAGTTTAGAGGATATGTTGCAGAATGGTGTGACGCATGGCTGGATAGCGGCGCACAATTTGTAGTTGGAGCAGATGTGGTTTCAGGGATGACGCGTTATCGATATGTGCAATATTTGTGTACATTAGATGCAGAAGAGCAGATAGAGAGATTGCAGTGGATTTGGCTTGTATCTCACGCTATTACAACCGCTTCAAATTTGGATAAAATAGATTGTAATGCATTGTATCGTGCACGCCCTCCTAATGGGAAAGGGTGGCCAAGTGGCGTCATGACCAAGGGGAATTGCCCTCTTTCTAATCCGGTCAAGGATATGATAATCAATAATGCACAATCACACGCGCTAGATATCCGTGAGATGTTACATACTTCACAAGGCTTGTTAATTCGAGTCTTAGGACAATCGTCTCATCTACTCAATCCATTGTTTGATGACCCCGATGAGGTGCCTGAACAAACAGCTTACCCGCCTCGCTTGAGCATTGATTTACCTCAACTTCCACCTTCCCAAGAGATGCGTTTAACCACTGAATTAGAGTTGCAAGTCATTCGAGATTTATTTATTGTTCATGCAGGAGTTAGGGAAATTTTGTCTCGCCTGAAATCACAAGAAGGTGTCCGAGATCATGATGACATGCATCGCCTTGCAGAGGATTTACTTCTCACCCGTTGCCCTTCTGTCTGTAGAACTTGGTATCCTACTTCAGTCATAGACGCCTTAGATTCCATGGGTGAGAGGCCTTGGCAAGATGATCATTTATTCAGAGCGATTGCTGCTAGCCAAGGTAATGACGAAGTGCATTCAGATTTGATGCGCAGAATCTCTCTACTCAGAGACTTGAGAAGACAATATCGCGCATTCATTATCGATGAATATCAAGACACTAACCCTCAACATTTCCGATTACTTGCCCGCCTTTGGGGTCGTAGAAAACTGGAGGATGGGGAACCACAACCACCAGCTTCTCAGTGGGATCCGACCATATGTATTGTCGGTGATATGAAGCAATCAATATACCGTTTCCGTCAAGCAGAGGTAACTGTAATGCGTAGAGCAGTTGCCGCAATTCGAGAAATGAATCGGGAAGAAGCAACGATGGAAAACAGAACAGATTCTCTTCGAAGTCCTGATGCTGCTAAAGACCCACGGCCTATACCCGGCTCTACTGGAGAATCTACGACTTTCGTTCGTTCTAGCGAATTGGTAGGGCAGGATGCAAATCGAGAGGAATGGGTTTCTTTCCACCTAGATGATGACGATAATCAAATTGCTTCAGAATCACTCCATAGGCGTAGAGAAGGACACATTGAGATGTCCACGAATCACCGTACTTTACCTAGATTGATGAATACGATGAACGTTATTTTCCAAGATACATTTTCTCAAAGACACCACCTATTGCCAGGGCCATGGCATGCAGAGGCCCAAGATTTGCACCCTGCAAGAGAATCGGAAAGAGTATCAAGATTAGAATGGATACTTCCTACAAGAACTGGAATCGGTCAGCGCCCACTAGACATGGAAGTTGCAATCGATCCTTTCGAGTATGATGGTTCAGATGATAGAGAACTGTGTGCAAATTTGCTAGCAAAGAGAATTGCAGCCTTGTTAAACGGAGATTTAGCTAGAGTGTACAGTGCGGAATCAGAATCTTGGATTAATGCAACAGAATCCCAATTGTATTTACCTGAAGATATTATGATTCTCGTTTCCTCTCATGCTAGAGTTCCTTTGTTGATTAAAGCCCTTGATGAACAGGGAGTTCCGGCGATGGCAGGTAAGCAAGGCATGTTGATGTTCAGGCCCGCAGTTCAGACATTGATGTCTCTACTTTGGTTACTAACATCGCCTTATGACAAGAGTGCTGCTTTAGCAGTTGGTAGATCAGTCATTGTAGGAATGAACGATTCAGAAATAATTAGTCATTTATCGAATAGTGAAGGTAACCAACTTGAATCTTTAGCGAAAGCAGCACCAAGTGAACAAGTTCAATCGTTACTGGAACGGCTGAGTTACTTCATTGAAAATGGAAGTGTAAGACAGGCAATTGATGTTGCAATAGACTATTCTGATTTACTCTACGCATATCCTAGGGAAGGAGATAGGCAAGATGTGGAAAATTGGATTTCTCTGTATGACCGAATCGCTGCAACAGTGGGAGGAGACGCAGCATTGGTCTACGGCCGCTTGAAGGATTTATCAGATTTAGAAAATGATGGACCCAAGAGTAGTTCGCCAGGTTCGGGTGGAGCTGTGCAAATAATGACAATTCACGGTTCTAAAGGTCTTGAGGCGCCGGTCGTTGTTGCATACGACCTCTTCGCAACAGGGACTAGAGATTCAACATTCTCCTCTTCAGAAAATGTTCTAGTTACTCCAGATATTATTGCTGGAAGAATCCACCCTTGGAGGGGGATAAGTAAACCATTGAGCGGATTGTGGACAATCGCTCATCTGTTTGATGATGGTCAGCAAAGAGCAGAACGCCGTAGGCAATTTTACGTCGCTCTAACTAGGGCTAGAGACAGATTGATAATTGCAGGTGGCCCGAGTAATGGGGCCTTGCTCAACTCGCAAGGACAGATTGAATTCAAACGCGGTAAAGGTAGACAGAACATGGGTTACATGTTCTTGGATGGATTAGCATACGCTAGCATACAAGCAGGGCAAGAAGGTTGTAGTTGGTCTGATGGAGGGATTGACCAAACCGGAAAAACTCTCACTTTAGACCCTGGCAGTTTGTTCCAAGAAGCCCATCTTGGTACAGAGTGTGTTAGAGGAATTTCGATATTCCATCATCCTGATTGCTTTGAAGAAGCACCGGCAACGTCACTAGTTGCCTCTTGGAGACAGAGAATTGAACTTGCAGAAAACCCATCATCTGGTGAACAAATAGTTGAGCCTCGGAATATTACTTTCTCGCATCCTATGACTTCACACGGTTTGGACACTGCATGGGCTTGTAACCGAAGACATTGGCTATCATCCAAACTAAATTGGAATCCAGAAAGGATGGATTTGATCGCTGATGAATCTCAAGAACAGTATTGGCCTAGTGCAACAGAATTCGGGTCTCTATTCCACCGATTGCTGGAAATCGGTTTAGCAAACCCTGGCTCTGAAAGTACCAACTTAGATTCAATGTGGACTCAGCAGCAAAAAGATAATCTCACAGATGAGAAAACCATTGAAGAAGTAATGGCCCAATCAACAATTTCAGATTCTGAAGTTGCAAAACGGACTAAACTTAGATTACTCCATTTGGGTAAATTAGCCAGAGAAGGCGCTCTTGGAAAACTGGTTTCAGGAGAATCTTATGATGGATTTACCGTTGAAGGTTTGAGGACAGAATTGCCATTTTATCTATCCCTTGAACATGAACCTAATTCTCTGAACAGAACAATGTGGTCTCCCCAAGATGAAATGGTTACATCTATGGTTGAATCAATAAGTGCAATTTTCAACGGTCGAGCAGATTTAGTTCTCGCTTTGAAAGATGAATCAGGACAAGGAT
>CEVL01090200.1_pt1 | contig 10425 bp, 10 predicted proteins | sample 427051 | NCBI WGS metagenome assembly CEVL01 (sample SAMEA2623673, study PRJEB7988) | marine metagenome | biome: marine biome (ENVO:00000447); feature: surface water layer (ENVO:00002042); material: "saline water (ENVO:00002010), including plankton (ENVO:xxxxxxxx)" | depth 5 m
TTCTTCCTCCTTCTGGAAAAAATTCTATCGAACTGCCTCTAACCATTAGCGATTTAATATATTCAAAGAAAACAGTACTATAGACTGCATTATTCATGAACGATCTCCTCATGAAGATTGCACCAGCTCCTCTTAATATACTTCCAAGAACTGGAAGGTTAAGGTTATTTCCAGCAGCAATTTGGGGAAGCATGAGTCCATTCTCATAAAGAATAAATGTTAAGGCGCAATAGTCTATGTGGCTTCTGTGACAAGGAACATAAACAAGCGCATTATCTTTAGAAATAGATTTAATATGATCAATATTTCTAATATTGAGACCATCATACCTACTATTCCAAAACCAAGTGAAACCTCTTACAAGCATTCTAACGATTGGGTAGTTTAAATCCGAGCACATTTCTCTTGCATACTTGTAAGCCTTTTTTTTCAATCTTCTTTTTCTTGATTTTCTCCCATTTGATTGTTTATTAATTTCTTCTCTAACATTAATGTTTTTTACAAGACTTCTTACCATCGTTCTTCTGTGAGATATATCAGGTCCTAACATCGCTTGCTTAGATTTTCTGAACAAAGCCCTTAGGTAGCGGCTTAATAGTTGGGTATTTTTTTCATTTGAATTTGAGAGTTCAACTAACGAATCTACCTGCAATGGGTTATGAAATGTAATCAATAGGTTTCTGCCATGAAAGATAATTTTAAAAAATTTTTTTATAGATCCACTCGTTCGCCAAGAAGGAGAAAAGATAATTTTAAAAATAGACTGTTGCTTATCTGGGTGTTTTCCCCATGTCAAAGATACTGGAACTATTAGCAGTTTTTCTTTCTGTAAATCTAGTATCTCTTTAAGATTTTCTGGATTTTGTCTCTTTATCTTTTGTTCAGAAATGATATATGTAGGGTCCTTCAGGCAAATAAATCTTTCAATGTTGCTAGACGTCAATTTATCTAAAGGGGAGGGAGCCTGATTCTCATGGTTAGCTATGGCTAGTGCCATTAAATCACTCGCTGAGTCTAACGGAAGAGCAAATACAACATTTTCCTGCTGAAGCTCTTCTATAGAAACATTATCAAACTCAATTTCATATTTAATTAACTTACTTAAGCAGAAGCTTAAGAAAGTAAAAATATGATTTTTTATTAAAAGCCTAAACATTTTTATAGTGATCTTTTAGATTTTAGAATTAAGTTTACCTTTTCATAGTAAAATTCATACTGAGATTTGCTTAATTTAATTGCCGAAGTGGCGGAATTGGTAGACGCAGGGGATTCAAAATCCCCCGCCCTTTGGGTGTGAGAGTTCGAGTCTCTCCTTCGGCACCATTAGAGATTAATATTTGAAATTACAAGACTACGATTTTTATTTACCAGAAGAGCTTATTGCTAGCAAACCACCTAAAAAGAGAGGTTCGAGTAGACTTTTGGTTCTAGATCAACACATAGAAGATAAAATGATTGAAGATTTTGAGCAATATCTCAATCCAGGTGATATTTTGGTTTTAAATGACACTAAGGTATTGAAAGCAAGATTAAGTGCTAGAAAAAAAACAGGAGGCTCTGTCGAAGTATTAATTGAAAGATTACTTACAGAGAATTATGCGTTAGCTCAAACTAGATCTAACAGAAAAATACAAAAAGGTGAGACTATAAAAGTTGAAAACTCTTCGATAGAAATTAAGTTCATAGACAGGGAAGGCCAATTATTCAAAATAGAATTTTCAGAAGAACCAAGGAAAGTTCTTGATCTCCACGGAAAGATACCTTTACCACCATATATAAAAAGGATCGTTGATAATCAAGATGAAGAAAGATATCAGACTGTATACGCTAAAGAGGATAAAAAGAATTCTGTAGCTGCACCAACGGCTGGATTGCATTTTACTAAAGCCCAATTAAGTAAAATGAAAAAAAAAGGAATCGATATTAACTATATAACTCTCGATATTGGGCTAGGAACTTTTGGGCCCATTAGAAATGAGAATTTCAAACATCATATAATGCACAGTGAAAGAGTATCAATAGATGAGGAAACGGCTAATAAAATCAATATAGCCTTAGATACAGACTCTAAAATTATTGCTATTGGAACAACTGTCTTGAGATGTCTTGAGTCTGTCTACAAAAAATTTGGGAAATTAAAACAATATGAAGGGGAAACAGATTTGTTTATTTATCCTGGCTATAAATTGGAAGTTGTAGATACCTTATTAACAAACTTTCACTTACCTAAATCTAGCTTGTTTCTTTTAGTTTGTGCTTTTGGGGGGACTCAGAACCTTAAGTTAGCTTACAATCATGCGATTGACTTGAATTACAAGTTCTTTAGTTATGGCGATGCTATGCTTATTAATAGATTAGATGAGAAGTAATATTTATAAACTTATAACTAAAGATGGTCTTGCTAGAAGAGGTGAGGTAAAAACTGCTCATGGTAAATTTCAAACCCCTACCTTCATGCCTGTAGGAACTTACGGAGCGGTTAAATCTCTTAGTCCAGAAACTTTAGAAGTGTTACAAGCTGAGATCATTCTTTCTAATACTTACCATCTCATGGAAAGGCCTGGAGTTGAGATAATAAAATCTCATGGAGGCTTACATCGGTTTATGGGTTGGCAAGGGCCCATATTGACTGATTCGGGAGGCTATCAGGTATTTAGTCTGTCTAAAAAGAGGACCATAAGCGAAGAGGGAGTAAAGTTCTTTTCTCCACTAAATGGCGATAAAAATTATTTAACACCTGAATCATGTATGCAACTGCAGCTTGATTATGGTGTAGATATAGCGATGGTGTTAGATGACTGCACTCCCTTTCCGGTAAGTAAAGAAACGGCCAAGGAATCAATGAACTTATCACTTAGATGGGCTAAGCGTTGCCGCTCTGCTTTCACATCTGACAAATCTTCTCTTTTTGGAATAATTCAAGGAGGTATTTTTGATGATCTCAGAGAAGAATCATTAGAAGGCTTAATGAACATTGATTTTGAAGGTTATGCTATTGGAGGACTTTCAGTTGGTGAGCCCAAAATGGAAATGCAAAAGGTTATTAATAACATCGTTCCTAAAATGCCTGAAGACAAACCTAGATATTTAATGGGAGTAGGAACACCTTTAGATATAGTAAGAGCGGTACAACTAGGCGTGGATATGTTTGATTGTGTTATTCCAACAAGACATGCACGAAATGGTTATCTCTACACCTCAAAAGGAATAGTTAAAATCAGAAATAGTGAGAATAAAGATAACCTTGCTCCCATTGATGACAATTGCTCCTGTTATACTTGTACAAATTTTTCGAGAAGTTATCTGCATCACTTGGATAAAACAAAAGAGATGCTTGGATCAACACTCAATACGATTCACAACCTTCATTACTATTTAAATCTTATGAGAAATTTGCGACTATCTATTGAACAAGGTACATTGCAAACCTTTATCAAAGAAATTGAAGATACTTGGAATATTAATGATAATCCCAACATAGATAATTAAGAGGAATACAATGGAACAATCACCCACTTTTTTTGACCCAACTTTATTTTTGCTTTTTGGATTTATGATCCTTATTTATTTCTTGATGATAAGACCAGAAAATAAGAGAAGGAAAACCCATCAAGAAATGTTATCAAGCCTGGATTTAGGAAATGAAGTCGTTACAGCAGGGGGTTTATTAGGAAAGGTATCTAAAATAAGCGATCAATATATAGAACTTTCTGTTGCAGATAATACCAAGATAAAAGTTCAAAAAACTTCAATCTCTACAGTTTTGCCTAAAGGAACTTTAAAATCTATATAGCATTGTGAAACGTTACGGTCTTTGGAAGTACATCCTTATACTTTTGGTATTAAGCTTTGGAGTAGTTTATTCACTACCTAATCTTTATGCTCCAGACCCGGCGGTTCAAGTATCCTACAACAGTAGCTCGCAGTCAGCCGATATTTATTTAGAGGAAAGGATAGAGTCTGCTTTGAAATCTGAATCTTTAGCCTACAGCATAGATCTAAATGAAGACAATGTCTTAATTCGTCTTCGTTCTTACGAAGATCAGGTAAAAGCACAAGATTTACTTCAAAAGAATTTAGGGCCCGATGTAATTATTGCTTTAAATCTTGCACCTAATACACCTGAGTGGTTAAGCGATATAGGTGCAGAACCCATGAAGTTGGGTTTAGATTTAAGGGGAGGAGTCCATTTCACAATGGAGGTAGATACAGAGGCTGCAATAAAAAATAGACAAAATGGCACTCTTCAAGATATTAGAAGAAGGCTTAGGGAAGAGAAAATTAGATATACAAATGCTTTTGTAGAAGAAGATTTATCAATAAATTTATCATTTAATAATGAAGCAAATAAAGAAAATGCGAATTCTTTTATATCCGATAATTATCCCCAGTTTTTAGGTTCTCCTAATTCTAACTCTACTGAATCCATCAAATTGGTTTTAGCAGATGAAGAAATTGAGCAGATAGAGTCTGATGCCATTGACCAAAATTTAACCACTTTAAGAAATAGGGTAAATGAATTGGGTGTCTCTGAACCAATAGTGCAAAGGGAAGGTCAAGACAGAATAATAGTCCAACTACCTGGGATTCAAGACACTGCAGAAGCAAAGAAGATTTTAGGAAAAACAGCAACATTAGAGTTTCATCTAGAAGCGCAGTTGGATACACCTCGTTCAAGAAAAACTTCCTATCCGTTCAAAGGAAATAAAGGAGCTCCGGCTTTCTTACAAGATGCATTAATTTTAGGTGGGGATCAGGTAGCAACAGCGCAAGCAAGTTTTGATGAAAATGGTTTACCTCAAGTGAATATAACCTTAGATGGTGAAGGTGGTTCTAGAATGCATAGGGCTACAAGGGGGAATATTGGAAAAAGACTAGGTGTTTTATTTGTTGAACAGAAGACAAGAACAGTTTATGAGATGGATAGCCAAGGAAATCAAGTTGCTGTTCAAGAAATTTACGAAGTAAAAGAAATCATCAGTCTAGCAACAATTAGAGCAGCTCTAGGAACTTCATTTAGAATCACTGGCTTAGATAGCCCAAGTGAATCTTCTGAGTTAGCTTTATTGTTGAGGGCAGGAGCATTAGCAGCTCCCATGCGCTTTGAAGAAGAACGAACTGTAGGTCCTAGTTTAGGAGCTGACAACATAGAAGCTGGTATTTTTTCAATGGCGCTAGGGATGTCATTAGTTTTATTGTTTATACTCTTTTATTACAGAGTTTTCGGAGTGGCTGCCAGTTTAGCCCTGTCTTTTAATATAGTCTTGTTAGTGGCCATAATGTCAATTCTTTCTGCCACTTTAACACTCCCAGGAATAGCAGGTATTGTTCTTACTGTCGGTATGGCAGTAGATGCTAATGTATTGATCTTTTCAAGAATTAGAGAAGAACTTAAGAAGGGGCGAAAGCCATTAGACGCTATTGATGCTGGTTATAACAGAGCATTTTTAACTATTTGGGATGCTAACGTCACTACACTTATAGTGGCAGTTATATTACTTTCGTATGGTTCAGGTCCAGTTAAAGGTTTTGCAATAACACTATCAATTGGCATCATAACTTCTATGTTTACAGCAATTATGGGGACAAGAGCATTTGTTAATATCATATATGGCTCTAAGAAAAACTTAAAGAGGTTGTCCATATGAACTTCAACATAGATTTCCTTGCATGGAGGAAAATAGCGTTAATTTTCTCTTCGTTGTTTTTAATAGTGTCAATTTCTTCATTATTTATAAAAGAATTAAACTGGGGGTTGGACTTCACTGGAGGTACATTAGTTGAATTAGGCTATCAAAAAGGCGCTGATGTGGATTCTATTCGTAATACTTTAAGAGAAGGTGGCTTCGAAGGAGCTCAAGTTGCTAATTTTGGTTCGAATCAAGAGGTTTTAATAAAATTACCCGGCACAATAAGTGATAGTTTAGGTTCGGAAGTAGTTTCTCTGCTCACACAAGATAATCTCGAGCAAAATATACAAATGAGAAGAATAGAATATGTTGGTCCTCAGATTGGAGATGAACTGAGAGATGATGGCGGCACAGCCATGTTAATTGCATTGGCTTTTATGATGCTTTATATAGCGTTTAGATTCCAATCTAGATTTGCAGGAGCAGCTGTTATTGCATTGATTCATGATGTAGTTATTGTTTTAGGTATCTTTTCCTTATTGCAGATAGATTTTGATCTAACGGTTTTGGCTGCTTTGCTCGCAGTTATTGGCTATTCACTTAACGACACAATTGTCGTTTCTGATCGAATTAGAGAGAATATTCGTGCCATTGATTCTGAAGATATAAACAGAACTATAAATACTTCTTTAAATCAGACACTAGGTAGAACTTTGGTAACATCTTTAACTACTTTATTGGTTTTATTTTCACTTTATCTGCTTGGAGGCGAGTTGATAAAGAATTTTGCTTTAGCACTAATTTTTGGAGTAATAGTGGGAACTTATTCTTCTATTTATATAGCTGCTAATGCTCTAATAATGATGGGCCTAACCAAAGATCACCTAAAAGAAGAAGAACCTGAAAATTCAGATATCAACAATCTTCCTTAAGCCTCTTCAATAGTTACAAAAGGCTTAATAGATTGCAACATAGGTTTAAAGCATTTGTTGGTTGAGCAGATTATATTATCTCCATCAATATAATCTGGATTTCCAAAATAGTCGCTCACCAGGCCACCTGCTTCTTGTACTAATAGACCTCCGGCCGCGATATCCCACATTCCTAGTCCGCTTCCCCAAAAACCATCTAGCCTGCCTGCAGCTACGTTGGCCATATCTAGAGCTGCTGAACCAGTTCTTCTGATAGTTAATCCATGAGAGTAAAGAGATCGGAATGTAGACATATTATCATGTCTAATTTTTCCTTTATCTGTGTCATGAGATGAATTGCTCAGCAATGATCCTGATAATCCTTTAGATTTACTAACCCTTATTCTTCTATCATTTAAATACGCACCCCTTCCTAGGCTTGCTGTAAATTCATCTTGTCTAGCAACATCAATTACTAAGGCATGCAAAGTTTTTCCCTTTTCAATATAAGCGATAGATATGGCGTAATAAGGAAAACCATGAATATAGTTAGTAGTACCATCTAATGGATCTATAACCCACATAGACTCAATATCTTTACCTGAACCCTCTATTCGACCTACTTCCTCTGAGACATATGTATGTTTAGGGTAAATAGACTTTAACGAATCAATAATAATTGACTCTACTCTTTTATCTAATTGAGTTACATAATTTGAAGGACCTTTTTCTTTAACTTCAAGTTGGTCTAATCTATAAGCAAAGCTGAGTAATTCCTTACAGCCAGCTCTTGCTGCTTCTAATGCTATATTTACTTTGGGTTCCATGATTCTTATTAAGTGGCGCATCCTAACATATACATCGCCTTACCCTGTTAGAATATATTGATGGTAAGCGAAAATATAGCCTTTAGTAACTATCTTGATTCAATCAAAATTACTCTTGTTGGCACTACTCATCCTGGAAATATAGGCGCATCGGCAAGAGCAATCAAGACTATGGGCTTTAAACAATTAGATCTAGTTAACCCTAAAGAATTTCCAAGTGATCAAGCCATTTACAGATCTAAGGCTGCTAAAGATATACTGCATAAGGCTTCAGTTCATAAAACACTACTTGAATCAGTAAAAGGTTGTGAATTAGTGATCGGGACAAGTGCAAGAAACAGAAAAGTTCCCTGGCCAGTCTTAAATCCAAAAGATGCTGCAAAAGAAATACAAACCCAAGTAAGAAACAATTCTAAAGTAGCAGTTGTTTTTGGAAGAGAAGACAGAGGATTAACTAATGAAGAGCTCGGTCTTTGTAATCTTCACGTCCATATACCTACTAACCAAGAATATGCTTCGTTGAATTTAGCTCAAGCAGTTCAAATAATGACGTATGAAATTAGAATGCGCTTCTTGGAATTTGAAAATTTACAGAATAAACAGGACTGGGATGTAAATTTGGCTACATCAGAACAAACTGAAAGATTAATATCCCATATGGATGAATTAATGAAAGAAGTTGAATTTTATGACACAGAAAATCCAAGAAAGCTATTAATGCGAGTAAGAAGATTTTTTAAAAGATCAGGGATTGATGAGATGGAAGCTAATATTTTTAGAGGTTTATTCTCAACTATTCAGAAAAAACTAAATAAGTGATTAGCTTGAGTGTGTATTAGTAAAGTAATACACTAACAGATAGAGATCGCTTAATGCAGTGGACAAACGACCAGCCTATATATCAACAAGTTAGAGACCATGTAGTTTCTTTGATCATAGATGACGTATTAAAGTCAGGAGATCCTATACCATCAGTAAGGCAAATGGCCGTTGAAGGAGGTGTTAATCCACTAACCGTATCAAAGGCCTATCAGGAACTAGTTGATTTAAAAATAGTCGAAAAAAGAAGAGGGTTAGGTATGTTCATCACTGAATCTGCTAAAAAGGAATTGGTGAAATTAGAAAGAAACAAATTTATGAAGGGTGATTGGCCTGCTTTATTAAAAAAAGCAGATCAATTAGGTATAGACTTAGCTGAGTTGATTAATAAATCATAGAATCATGGAAAAACAATTTGCTGTAAAAGCTCAAGGGATAATTAAGAATTACGATAGCAACAAGGCCTTGGATGGAATTGATCTAGAGGTTAGATCGGGTCAAGTGCTTGGTTTGATAGGGCCAAATGGAGCAGGAAAATCTACTCTTCTTCAATCTGTGTTGGGTTTATTGAACACAGAAGGGCATCTTGAAGTTTTGGGTCTTGATCCTAGGAAAGACAGACACAAACTTCTCCAAAAGGTTTGTTCTATTACTGATGTTGCCGTTTTGCCTAAATGGATGACAGTAGAGCAAGTATTACAATATGTTGATGGCGTTCATCCTCGGTTTAATCTAGAGAAGGCGAATAGCATAATTTCTAGAACAAACATTAGAACTGATTCCAAGATCAAAACACTTTCTAGAGGGTTGGTAGTCCAATTGCATTTATCTATTGTAATGGCAATAGATGCTGAGCTTCTTGTGCTTGATGAGCCTACTTTAGGTCTTGATTTAGTGTACCGTAAAGAATTCTACTCACAATTAATTGAAGACTACTACGACGGCAATAAAACTATATTGATAAGCACTCACCAAGTAGAAGAAATAGAAGGTGTACTTTCTGATGCAATATTTATGAACCAAGGAAGAGTGGTAATGAAAGATTCTATTGATTCCATTAATGAAAGATTCCTTGAATTGAGGCCTAATCAAGAATCTTTAGAGAGAGCAAAATCTTTGAACCCCATACATATAAGAACTGACTTAGGCAGAGAAGTACTTCTATTTGAAGGAACTCAGATAGAAAAATTAACGGGAATGGGAGACGTTAGACCTCCTTTTATAGCTGATCTATTTATGGCTATCATGGATAAGACTAAATCAGAGGATCAGCGATGAAGGTTCTCACTGCGCTGATTCGAAGGGAGTTGCAAGAGCATAAAGTAGGCTTTATTTACGCTCCTTTTATAGTTACATGCATATTATCTCTAGTCGTGATCTCTGTTTATTTTGGAGTAACAGATATACAAACACCTGAGTTTAATTTCACAACAGAAATTTATGAAAATGAAGATGCTTTAGAATGGATGGCAACCGCAGATTCTGCACAAATAACTTCTGTAATAAGATCAGGCTTGGTAGTTTTAGGGCTACCGATCCTAATAACAGTAGCTTTTGCTATCTTGGCTTTTAGTTTGAGTACATTTGCAGATGAGAGAAAGGACAGAACTTTAATTTTTTGGAGATCTCTACCGGTCTCAGATCTAACTACTGTTATGTCTAAGATACTTCTTATTACAGTCATCGTGCCTTTAATTGTTTTACCAAATATAATCTTATTGCATCTAATATCTTTACTTAGTGCATCAATCTTCTTTACTACAAATGATATTGTTCCTTTTACATGGCTTTGGAGCGCGTATTCCTTTACTGATTGGTTTCGAATTATTTTCAGTCTTTGGGCTCAATGTCTATGGTCCTTACCGTTGATGGCATGGCTAATGTTTGCAGGGGCTTTTGCTAAACGCCCAATCATGGGAGCTCTAGTGCCCTTAGTGGTGGTTGTTGTTCTCGAAGGCATTGTCCTCAAAACAAACTACATGTTTACTTTCATTCAAGATAGGTTACGATTTTGGACAAGATCTAGCGACTTCCCAATACAATCTGAAGAAATCAGAGTAGTAGATGTAACGGATATTTATCTAATGATCTCATCTCAGAATTTCTGGATTGGTATCATATTAAGTGCTGTATTAATTTCAGGAATTATTTATTTTAGATCTAGAAATAATGATTATTCATCTGAATAAAATATTCAGTTTGACCTGAGGCTTTACCCTTCATACAATGCATTTTTTT
>CEVL01167410.1_pt1 | contig 10412 bp, 10 predicted proteins | sample 427051 | NCBI WGS metagenome assembly CEVL01 (sample SAMEA2623673, study PRJEB7988) | marine metagenome | biome: marine biome (ENVO:00000447); feature: surface water layer (ENVO:00002042); material: "saline water (ENVO:00002010), including plankton (ENVO:xxxxxxxx)" | depth 5 m
ATGAAATGATGCTACTAGTGTTGAAGCATTTCCACAAAGAACAATTTGATCATCTACCTTTGCATACACGTCGACGTTATCCCCCACACTCTCGACTATTGGGGCTCTTATGAAGATCGCTGGGAACGGTTCACTCAAACCTTTTACGTCAATTGAGGACTCGAAGGAGTCAATTTGACGTCCAAAGGCATTTCTTCGAACCACGATATCGATTGCATTTAACGGCGATTGGTCATCTCGCCCATCTAAAATCACTTTTGATAGAACTATCATCCCTGCACACGTTCCAAATACTGGCATGCCATTGGATAGCCGTTCTCGCAGAGGTTGGCGAAGGGAATTTGATTCCAAGAGCATCTGGATTGCCGTTGATTCTCCGCCTGGAATGACAATCTTGTCAATTCGGTCTAGGTCTTGGGTGGATCTAACCGGAAGAGCTTTTATACCCATCGTTTTAAAGATTTTTAGGTGGCTCTCGAAAGCTCCTTGTAGTGCCAGAACACCAACATGCAAATCGCTACCAGCCACGCTCTTCAAAGTTGATATTGATCTCGTCCATTCCTATGCCGGTCATTGGGCCGCCCAAGCCTCTGCTGACCTTTGCTAGGATTTCGGGATTGTTGTAGTTAGTGGTTGCTTCAACTATCGCCTTGGCTCTTGGCTCAGGATTTTCAGATTTGAAGATGCCGGAGCCAACAAATACGGCTTCAGCACCAAGCTGCATAACTAGCGCTGCGTCCGCAGGTGTAGCGATTCCACCAGCACAGAACATGGGTACTGGTAAAGAGCCTGTTTCCGCCACCTCTTCGACTAGTTGTATTGGAGCTTGAAGTTGTTTTGCCCACTCATAAAGTTCAGCTGAATCAGCTTGACCGATTTTTTTAATATCTCCAAGTATCGTTCGTAAGTGGCGAACGGCTTGGATTACGTTACCGGTTCCAGCTTCTCCTTTACTTCGGATCATGCATGCGCCTTCAGAAATACGTCTTAGAGCCTCTCCAAGATTTGTAGCTCCACATACGAAGGGAACTGTGAAGGACCATTTGTCTATATGGTGTTTTTCATCGGCAGGGGTAAGGACTTCAGATTCGTCAACATAATCAACGCCCAACGATTCAAGAATTTGTGCTTCAACAAAATGCCCGATTCGTGCCTTTGCCATTACTGGAATGGTTACCACGGACTTGATTCCCTCTACCATTTCTGGGTCGCTCATTCTTGCAATGCCCCCGTCGGCGCGTATATCGGCAGGCACTCGCTCGAGGGCCATGACGGCAACCGCTCCGGCATCCTCAGCTATCTTCGCTTGATCAGGAGTTACAACATCCATGATCACTCCACCTTTGAGCATCTCAGCTAGGCCACGCTTTACTCGTACAGTTCCTGTTGTTCGTGAAGTTGTCTCATCGTTTTCCATATTATGATGCTATCGGCATTTCATAACTTGTGTTTACTTTTCTATTGTGATTGAGTTCACAGTTCTGATAATGCAGCTACGCGATCTCTCGTACTGAATCCAGATTCGATCAATGCGTTAGCTGGTGGATTTATCCATAGGTGTCTACAGAACTTTGGATTAGCCCTGGGTTCTCTTCCGTCAATATTTAAACTACTTAACGCACTTGCAAGAGCGGTTGGATACCTTGTAAGACTTACTGCTTGCAGGTCAGTCTCAGCAACCGACCAAGAGGCAAATAATTTAGCAGTCAACCACTTTACAAAGCCCGGCAAAAGAACGAAAGGTTTAGCGACTAGAACAGCCGTTGTGCAGTCTAGCAAAGCCAATCTGTTTCGTATCCTGCTTAGCTCGTGAGTTATCAAACCTTCCAGTTCAACCCTGTTTACTCTTTCGAGTAGCCCAGTTGTGACTATTAGGTTTCCTTGAGGGCTATTTTTTCCGACCATCATCATGTTTGGAGCTGAATCAGAAATTATGAAAAGGTTCGGATTCCTAAAGCCATGCGCCACGCATAATCCTTCGACTAAATTCTCAAATTTCGGATAGGACCCTTTATCAATGGCTTCTGCATTTACCTTTGCAATTATCCTAAGTTCCATGCGTCGGTAAGCTAAAACAGTCGTGGTGGTTGATAGGAATATTGCTATCAAAACCGCATACAGAATCGTGATACCTATCATCGCAAGCAGAACAGCAAATATAATACTGTTTGCAAGAAACCAGAGTAAAAAAAGGCTGAGGGAACGACGGACCGCCTGATGCGGCTCCATTAAAAGTTAACCTCCACTGGGCCAGTAGCCTCATCTTCAGTCTCAAAGAATTCTGCCTGCTTAAATTTAAAGGCTCCAGCAATAACGTTTGATGGGAATGTTTCAATTTTATTGTTATACCCCAAGACACTGTCGTTGTAGTGCTGACGCGCAAACGCTATCCGACTTTCGGTACTGACGAGTTCTTCTTGCAACTGAAGAAAATTCTCATTTGCTTTTAAGTCGGGGTATGCTTCCGCTACGGCAAATAGAGATTTAAGGGCTCCGCTAAGCAAGTCCTCGTTTTGAGCTTGCTCACCAACTGTTTGCCCGGCCATTGCAGCTGTTCGAGCTTGGGTGACTGCTTCAAAGGTTTCACGCTCGTGTTCAGCGTATCCTTTGACGGTATTGACGAGATTTGGGATAAGGTCGTAACGCCTTCGGAGTTGTACGTCTATCTGCGACCACGCATTCTCTGTTCCATTACGTAGTCTGACTAACCCGTTGTATTGCAATATAGAAAATATTGCAATCAAACCTATTATGATCAATGCGATTATTAAACCCATGAAGGCTCCTTTGTATTGCTCTAAGCATAACGAATTTTTACTGATGTAGAAATTACTTCACTTGCTTTTATTGATGCGAGACATTGATAATGATGAATTAAAGTAGCGACCCCTTTTGAGAAGTGGTGCGGCAGGGCTAATAGTAAGAGCTCTCTTGTAAATTTTTTGATATTGAATAGCCAACTCATCCATAGAGAATTGCTCGGCTCTCTCTCTTCCTGATTCCGATAATGTGGTCGCAACGTTGTCAGTGAAAAGCACAGATCGCAATGCATCGGATAGCGAGATTGGATCTCCAGGTTTGGTCAATAAAGCGTCCTTCCCCTGCCTGGCAAGCTTCATGTACCCCGGGATAGCGCTAGCAACAACAGGTGTTTTTGCGGCCATTGCCTCCAATAAGACAATTCCGAAGGATTCCCCCCCTAGCGAAGGAGCACATAGAACAGAACACTTTTGAAGTCTGTTTATTTTCTCCGCATCTGAAATCGTCCCTAGCCAAATGATTCGATCGTCATTAGATGTCTGCTCTTTTAGTTTTTCAGTCTCTGGACCTTCGGATGCTATCCAGAGTCGCACATCATTGGGTAGATAGCGAAAAGCTTCAATGAGAACCTGTAAACCTTTGCGTGGCTCATGCCGGCCTAGAAATAAGACCGTCGGTGTAGCGCTCTTTTCTATTCGAGTTTCAAATAGGTCTAAATCAATTCCATTGAAGAGGATTTCGTAAGTTCCGCCAAGGGCACCTTTTGCAGTTCTGGCTGCTTCTTCTGAGACAGCGCAATTAATTTCGATACGCGAGGCTACCCAACGTGCTGGACGATTGAAATAATCATAAAATTTTGAATGGCCTGAACGATGATATGTTGCAACTATGGGGCTTTGCTTCAAAACGATAGAGGTGATTGTAGGGCCAGGAGCAAGAGGTTCATGCACGTGCAAAACGTCAAACTGCTCATCACGTAATGCTCGTATGACTCGCAACTGAGCGGCTGCATCTGGAGCTAAAGGCGCGATGGAGCCGTTTGTCGCTGTTGGCAGACTATTACCTAGCGGAGTTATCCCAGTATCGGGGGGTGGACCATCACAGGGGCCTAGAACCCTAACATCAGTTCCAAGTTTCCTGATAGATTTAGCAAGCGCTAATATTTGATTCTGCACTCCACCGGGGACAGAAAGGCTATAGGGGCTTATCATGCCGACTCGCATATTCTATTCGTATCCGATTTTCTAGCTATTTCCGTTTTTCAAGTTAACTTTTTCTATGGTGTTTTCTTAGCGCTTCGTGGTCGCTTGGCCAATTTGGTGACATTAAATGCCATTGTTCAGGTTCCAATAAGATCAATTCTTCAAATGAGCTAGCTATGTCTTGTGAGATCCTAGTCACGTCTTCTCGCAGGTTACCTTGCCTCTCCGAATTGAGGGGGGGTCTAACAATGGCGTGGTGAGATTCAGATCGCTGGTAGACAGCAACAGGTATTATTTTGGAACCAGTTCTGATTGATAACATTGCTGGTCCAGCTGGAATAGACGTTTCCTCATCGAAAAATGTTACTTTGACCCCTGTGCCCTCAATGTCACGGTCGCATAGCAAGCAAACCACATGGTTGTTTTTTATGGCTTTAATGACTTCTTTCCCTGCATTGGGCCCTAAAGGAATGACGTTCATACCAAATGATTCTCTGTAACTTATCATGAACTCAAATAGTTCTTTGGGTTGCTGTGGCTCCACTACAACTGTTACTTCGAATTTCGGTCGACATGTTAGCCATCGCCCCGCCCATTCCCAACCACCAAGGTGAGGTAGAGCTAGAATTGGCCCTGGCCCCTCAGACCAGGCATCCTCAATGTGTTCAAACCCTTCTACAGTAAATCCAGCATCTATCTGGTAGTCAGTTAGAGACTGCATTTTGGCTGAATCAGTCCAATACTTGGCATAGCTAATGAAAGCTTGTCGAGTCATTTGTCTTAGTTCGTGGTTTGTTATTTGACCTTCGTGTGTTCTGTGCATGTTTCTTTCGACTAGTACCCGCTTACTGGATGACAGTCTGTAGGCACACCGACCTAGCGCATTACTTATCCTGCTTAATAAGCGATCAGGAATAGCTTTAATTATGCTTGATGCAAGCTTGTAAGCAGAGACGATTAATTTTCCGTTTAGCACTTACGGACTATGTGGCTCAGTTGGTTTGTCAAGCTGTGCAGTCGCTTGATTCCAAACTTTCAAGAAACGCTGAAAAGCCGTTACCAGCGTTAGTACCAGCATTACCCACAGGACAGGGATCAAGATATCGCTTATTAATAAACCCAAAGCTAAGACAATGAATCGCTCGGCTCGCTCCATGATTCCTCCCTTCGCATCAAACCCAAGAGATTCGGCCTTTGCTCTTTGGTAAGAGATAAGCATGGCCGCTCCCATGACGGCTACGGGAAGCATCATAATTCTTCCCGACTCATTTGATGCCAGGTACCAAGCAATTCCGCAAAATAGTAGAATATCTGTAACTCGGTCACTCACTGAATCCAAAAAGGCACCTCGCACAGAAGAGGTCCCACTCGCTTTAGCGACCGCACCGTCAAGAGCATCTGGAAGACCGGTAAGGATTAGGAATATAAACCCCAAGAACAATCGTCCCTGACCTATGAATACAGATCCTATACCTGCGATCACGATTCCAGTTGCGGTCAAAGCATTAGCAGTAACCCCAATCCTGCTTAGGAATACTCCTATTGGGTCAAGTACTCTGTCAACACCTTTTCGAAAATTGCCATCGAACACTTAAACACCATCCAGTCTTTTGACCATATGCAACACTAGCATTTCGTTTCTTCATTTGGTTTGTTACGCTGTTTGTTTTGCAGAGGCATCCCAGTCTTCAGGATTTTCTTCTACTACTGCTTCCAAAATTCCTGCTGTGTTTGCATCAATCAAAAGAACTGCGCGTTGCTTGGGAATCGGTTCTGATGAATAACTCAGTATTCTCCAAACAGGACGACTTCTCAATCCTCTCCACATCAGTTGTGCGGAGCAAGGACCGATATCAAAACCAAGTTCTTTCTCCGCAATCTGTAGCGCTTCACTTTCATCTATTTCACATTTCGTTGCAGCGGAAAGGTTATAAGCGCCAAACAGACATATTCCAATACCCGAGATTAGAAAACCTCTGTTGATAAGAGCAGAATCACTGAAGAGAGCAAACAAAATAATAGAGATAAAGCCTGTTAAGAGATAGAGGTATCCAGCCAATTTTCTTTTATCGTTGTTCGGAATCTGATACTCTTCCGCACCGTACGTGGGCTGAAGGTCATCTGGCAAAGAATCAGCGGTATGTTCTGCAGTTGTCATGTTTCAATTGTAATTTCTTTTTAGGCTGATGGAGTAATTAACTGGCAGGCCAGACCTCTTTAAGCCTCTGGTAGCTCGACGTAAGGGTTTCAGGTATCATCCTTGCCTCGGCGATTGAGGTCAGAAAGGTTGTATCGCCTTCCCATCTAGGAAGACAATGAACGTGTAAATGTTCTGGGATGCTCGCTCCTGCTGCTTTCCCAATGTTCATCCCTACGTTTATTCCATCTGGGTGATACGCCTCTGTAATTGCCTTCACCGCTTTATTGGTGATTTCCCATAGTTCCGCACTTTCCTCATTGCTTAAATGTATTAGATCAGGAATCGCCCTTTTCGGCAGCACCAGAGTGTGCCCACTTACGTAGGGATATTTGTTTAATATCGCAGCACAAAAGGTACCTTCGTAGAGAACATAATTGGAGCCTGTATCGCTTTCACCCGTAAAGATATTTTCAAAGATGCTTGAAGTAGGTAGTGGTTGGACATTCTCTTCGTTTTGTACTTCTCCTGAGACATACGATTTCCGCCACCCAGCCCAGAGGACTCGTAATCGCGATGCTCCAGATTGCGTCATTGCTGACTTCTTACTTCATCCTTAAGGGCTTGAATGAAATTTTCAAGAGGAACACCCCTTTCAACCTCTCCACCTCTGGGGTTAACCCCAACAGTGCGAGGTTCAATATCATCGTTCCCGACCACTAAGACGTAAGGAATTTTTTGAGATTTCACATCACGGATTCTTTTTCCAAGTGAGTTACCAGCCCGCTCCAATTCGACTCTAAATCCCTTATCACGAAGGGTTTTCTCTACTTGTTCTGCATAGTTCTCGTGCTCTTCAGCTACTGGCAAAACAGAAACTTGAACTGGTGCAAGCCATGCTGGGAAGGCTCCTGCGTAGTGCTCGATTAGGACTCCAAAGAATCTCTCTATCGAACCCATTAAAGCTCTGTGGATCATGACAGGTCGTTTGCGTTCGCCGGAAGAGTCAATATATCTGAGGTTGAATCTATCTGGCAGGTTAAAATCCAACTGTATCGTCGATAGTTGCCATGATCTTCCGATTGCGTCGGCAACATCAATGTCTATTTTGGGACCATAAAAGGCTGCGTCGCCTTCTTTGACGCTATATGACAATCCTTCTCTTTCAAGCGCCTCTGTTAATGCCTTAGTGGCGTTATCCCAAATCTCATCAGAGCCTACAGATTTCTCGGGATTACGAGTTGAAAGATTGAAAGAGAAATCATTGAATCCAAAGGCTGTAAGGACAGACATCACGAATGTTAGAAGATTTGATATCTCATCGGATAATCCTTCCTCTGTGGTAAAGATATGTGCGTCATCTTGAGTAAAGCCTCTGATTCTCATCAATCCATGTAGTGTTCCAGCGCGCTCATACCGGTAAACGGTGCCTAATTCGAAGAGTCTTAGAGGTAGGTCTCTATAAGATTTTGTTCCTGCTCTGTAGATTAAACAGTGCATCGGGCAATTCATTGGTTTCGGGTAATACTCTCCATTATCCATTTCCATCGGTGGATACATGCCTTCCGCATAAAAATCCAAATGGCCACTGGTCTTGAAAAGTTCTGAATTCGCTAAATGGGGCGTATAAACGAATTTGTAGTCGCCATCCTCATGGCGTTGACGACTATAGTCTTCCATTAACTTTCTAATGCTTGAGCCTTTGGGATGCCAGACAGCTAGTCCTCCCCCAAGCTCGGAAGGAAAACTTAATAAATTCAATTCGTTAGCTAGTTTGCGATGATCCCGTTTCGCGGCTTCTTCAAGCCTGTGCAAGTGTTCCTTTAGTTGCGATTTCGTGGCCCACGCGGTTCCATAAATTCGCTGAAGCATTTGCCTGTTCTCATCGCCTCGCCAATACGCTCCAGCGACACTCATCAATTTAAAGTGCGCTACTTTGCCCGTAGAGGGGACATGAGGTCCTCGGCAAAGGTCAACAAAACCATCTCCGTTTTGGTAAAAACTTATTGTCTCGCTGCCATCTACTTCTGATTTATCAGCAGATTTGATGATTTCGCATTTGTATGGGTGGGCAGAGAATATTTCTAGCGCCTGTTCAACGGTTGTTTCTCCTCGTACAAAGGCTTGATCAGCTTGGATAATCTGACGCATCTTTTGCTCAATCTTTTCCAATTCTTCTTCTTTGATAGCTACACCATCTGGAATATCAAAGTCGTAGTAAAAGCCATTTTCTATTGGTGGCCCAATAGCGAAAGTAGCTCCAGGGTATAGCTCCAAAACAGCCTGAGCTAAAATATGAGCTGTGGAATGTCTGATGGTTTCTAGACCTTGATCCGTTTCTGAGGTAATTATGCTCACTTGCGATCCATCTTCGAGTGGTGTTACAAGATCAACCTCTACACCATTCACTTCAGCAATGATTGCTGCCTTTGCTAAGCCCTTTCCAATGTCTAGGGCCAGATCAGCAACAGTTGCCCCATCTTCTAATTCCCGTTGAGATCCATCAGGGAGAGTAATTGTTATTGCTGTCATGAATGTATGTTACCGATCAGTATGGATGATTTCTGTGAATATACAGAGTTCTTTCATTCAAACTCAGCTTGTTTGACGCTAAGCCATTTTCAAAGACGATCTAGATTAACACCCAGCAACTTCGCTGCTTCTGAAACACCATTTCCTTCTTCTGCTTGTGCATCGAGCACTTTGACAGCTTCCGGAGTATTCAAATCATCGTCTAGACAATTTCTAACTTGCTCTAATCCTCCCTCCCCTGAACCAGCATTTACCCAAGAACGCAAACGCTGGTCAGCTATTCCCATTAGGTCTGGTGTCCAAGACCATGAATGCCTATAGTGATGGTTTATTAGAGCTAGCCTTATCGCTCTGGGGTCGTGCTTTTGCCTAAGATCAGATACAAAAACAAGATTCCCTAGGGACTTTGACATCTTCTCTCCGTCCATTTTTACCATAGCTTGATGCATCCAGACCCGAACAAAGGGTTTACTAGTTAACGATTCAGATTGAACCCGCTCACATTCGTGATGAGGGAAAATTAGGTCAGCCCCTCCACCATGAATATCTATTGTTTCCGTTTGTAGCTCCCTCATTGCAAGCACTGAACATTCGACATGCCAACCAGGCCTACCTGAGCCCCACATACTTTCCCAGGCAGGCTCATCAGGAAGAGAAGGCTGCCAAAGGACGAAGTCTAATGGGTTGCGCTTCAGAGGATCTTGGGGATTCCCACCTCTTTCTGCTGCAAACTGCAACATAGTGGATTCATCGAGTCCGCACATGGCCCCGAAATCTTCTGATTTTGAGATATCAAAATAGACAAATCCTTGCACTTCGTAAGCATCCCCCTTTTCCAATAGTTTGGCGACAAACTTACGAATTTCAGCGATTGCGGAGGTAGCCCGTGGCTCACTCCAACATGGAATCATTTCCAGCGCGCTCATGTCTTCGTTGAATCGATTAGTTTCTTTCGCTGCTAGATCGAGATAATGAACGCCGAGTTCACGAGCTTTTCGGAGGATATCGTCATCAACGTCAGTTACGTTTCTTACACACCGTGTTTCGTACCCAAGATCCCTTAGCCTTCTTTGCAATACATCATAAGTTACGTAAGTAGCTGCGTGCCCAATATGAGTAGCATCATAAGGCGTAATTCCACATGTATAAATATTCACTATCGGCCCCGGCCTGAACTCTTCAATATTGTTTGTTGCCGTGTTAAAAATTCGCATTACTTCATTGTGACCTAAGTTTTATCGCCATTGTAGGGTATATCTACTTTGGCTATGCACGAAGTTACTCTAGGCCTATGATGCTGACAGAAGAGCGCGTTTTATATAGTTTGTTGAGTTGGAGTAGCACAGCTGTGAATGCTTCAACAGGAGCGGCGTTTGCTAAGCTACCACAATCAAGTCCTCGCAGATTGTCCATCTTATTGACTATTTCTATAGTCTCATCTATTGCCGATTGTTCATCTGCACAAACTAGAACATCGCCTTCCATGGGGGTATCAATCTCCCCTAGTTCTTTTGCTGGCAGATGCTGAAAAGCCATTGAAACCCTAGACCCTGGTATGGCTGCCTGAACATCTGCAGCGATTGACCCTCTCGGTGGGTAGAGTGCGTGAAATTCATTTCCTACTCTTGCGAGCGCATTTGCCATACAGATAACTAATTTCCCGCTTAATTGTTTTTTTAGCGCTTTGGCTGTTGGCGCACAGGAGTCCCATGGAGTTGCTAGTACAACCATGTCTGCAAGAGCAGCTTCTTCATTGCTTACTCCTGTTAGCTGATAACCTC
>CEVL01087495.1_pt1 | contig 10357 bp, 11 predicted proteins | sample 427051 | NCBI WGS metagenome assembly CEVL01 (sample SAMEA2623673, study PRJEB7988) | marine metagenome | biome: marine biome (ENVO:00000447); feature: surface water layer (ENVO:00002042); material: "saline water (ENVO:00002010), including plankton (ENVO:xxxxxxxx)" | depth 5 m
TTTTCTCTATGAGAGCCTGGCTTGTAAAACATTTAAATCTCCTTTTATTTATTTTTGCATTTGAGATCTCAAGTCAAGCCCGGTATGCCACTCGTAGCCAATGACTGGCATGAAATTGAAATCTTTGATTAAAAAAGCGGATGAAAAATCAGAATAAGTGTCACTTAGCTCGCTTTGGGTTAAATTAAATAAAGGCTTTTATGAATAGAGAAATTTACACCTCATTTTCTTTGGCAAGAGCATCTAATATTGGACACTCTGGTCTATCATCTCCACTGCAGTTTTTCGATAAATGGTGTAGTTGATTTCTAAGGTTCTGCAACTCTTCTAGTTTCTTATCTATCTTTAATAGCTTTTCTAGTGCCAACTCTTTTACTTCTCTACTGGGACGATTTTTATCCTGGTACAGTGAAAGCAGTTCTCTGCACTCCTCAATACTAAATCCAAACCGACGAGCCCTCCCTATAAACTGCAGCTTGGCTATGTCGTCTTTTGAATATACCCGATATTGGTTCTGCGGATCTTGGTAGGCTGTGACCAAGCCTATATTGTCGTAATAGCGCACGGTTTTAATGGTAAGGCCTGAGATTTTTGCCGCTTGGCTTATGTTCATATTCTAACACTGCCTTACTGTTGCTGGAGGGTTTAGTTTAGCATCAGAGCGATATTTTTCAACAGACACATTAATTGCCTGGAGCAGAAATTCTAGTGAAGGAAGTTCATAACTCTTAAGCCTTATGAGTAGCACTTGAAACTTTAACCTTTAATATTAATATCCCAAATGTCTTCTTTGAAATATGGGGCCTAAAGGAAAAATGAAATTCATTTACTTTTCTGCTTTTGGCGCCGTATCTGTGCTTCTTGTAAGTGTGTATTTTTTTTCTACTCCGTCAAGAATGGGGTCACAGGAGATTGAATTAGAGCCAAATAATAAAAATTTGATCATGGTCGGCTATGGTGTTTATTTAAAAAATTGTGCCTCGTGTCACGGGATAAAATTAGAAGGTCAAAAAAATTGGCGCAGCCGCGATGCCGCCGGCTATCTTCCAGCGCCGCCACATGATGAGACGGGACATACTTGGCATCACTCAGACCGCTATCTATTTAATATGACGAAATATGGTATCGAGAAAATTATTGGTAAAACATACCCAAATAACATGCCGGCCTATGAAAGACTTCTCTCGGATAATGAAATAATTGCAGTCTTATCTTATATAAAAAGTACTTGGCCCAAAAACATTCGCAAAAGACATGATCAAATAAACGCGCGAGCAAGAGTTAATAGCAATCGTTCCTAAAAAATAAATGTCACGAACCCAGACGGGTTTTGTTTCAGGTCTAACTTAATTCGCACTTAAGCAAGGGTGCCAAAATCTATCTTAATGGCAAAGAAAAAAAGGGTGCTATCTTTTAAAAATCCATGGCGAGGTAGGCTTTTAAAGCGTCTTCTATCGTATTTCTTCCTACATCTTTAACTATAAATACCAGGCGCGAACGGCGATCATCGCTTGGCCATTCGTCAATTTTAGCAGGCGGATGAAACATGTGCTGAACCGCATGGACTACTACTGGCTGCTTATCAATTTCTTCAATATTCAGGATCCCTTTTATCCGTAAAATATTCGCTCCATGAGTTTGGGCGAGCATATCCAAGGATCCGGCGATTTTGGCCCACTTAAGCGGGCTGTCAAAATGAATAGCAAAACTATAGATATGGTCATCGTGCCGATTAACATCATGTTCATGGTCATGATGATGGGCGTGGTGGTGTTCGTGGTTATGGTCATCGTGATGAGTGTGGTCGTCATCGCCATGGCGATGATAAACATGACCTTCCGTGTCCATGTAAGCCTCTTCCTTCAACCATCTGGATACGTCTGCAGTTTTTGTAAGTGGATTATATAGTCCAGCATTAAATATTTCTTTTGGTTCCACGTCGCCGTGGGAGGCTTCTAGGATCGGAGCGGCAGGGTTCAATGTTTCCAGCCGCTTTTTCACCTCGGCAATTACTTTGATATCTGTGACGTCGACCTTTGTTAAAACTATCCTATCTGCGACTGCTGCCTGCTTTACGGACTCGAATTGATTATCGAACTGCTGCATCGCGTGGTGTGCGTCAACCACAGTGATCACGCCATCAAGCCGATAATAATTTACAAGAAATTGATCTGCCATCATTGTATGAAGTATCGGTGCGGGATCCGCTAAACCTGTTGTTTCGACCATTAAGCGATCGAAATTATTGATTTCGCCGTTTGTCCTCTGCATATGCAGACTTTGCATCGTATTTACCAGGTCTCCTCGCACGGTACAGCACAAACAACCATTGTTTAGTAAAATTGTATCCTCGTTTGATTTAACAACTAAAGCGTCATCTATTCCCACCTCGCCGAACTCGTTAATTATTACAGCAACATTCTCCATATCTTTATTAGTTAGAAGTTTTGAAAGTAAGGTTGTTTTTCCGCTTCCTAGAAAGCCAGTGAGAATTGATACTGGGGTTCTGTCTGGAGTTGTTCCGTTAGTCATATAGCTACCTTCCTCAAACTCGTCTCAATAGAGAAAATCACGAAGGATACCAACTTGGGTTTCGTTTTTCCGCAAAACTCGTCAAGCCTTCACTGGCTTCTTCCGATTGCCTTTTTGCTGCGTGCGCCGATACAAGTTCCTCGAAATACTCATCTGAGACTATTAAGTTGGCATCTTTGAGCGCAGCAGCTTTTGTTTGTGCCGTAGCCTGAGGCGCGGCTAAAAGTAAATTATTGATAATCGGTTCAGCTGTGGCGTCCAATTCCCCCGCTTTACAAACTTGGTGGACTAAACCTATTTCACATGCAGTTTTTGCATCAAAGCGTTCACAAGTAAGAGCGTAGCGTCTTGTGTTTCTCACTCCGATAGAAGCATTTAATTGCGGAATAATAACACTCGCTATTACCCCCCACCTTGTTTCTGTTATCGAGAAAATAGCATCATCACTAGCTAATACAATATCACATGCCGCTGCTATGCCGGTGCCTCCCCCAAAACAGCCGCCGTGGATCAAGGCAACGGTGGGTTTTGAAATTTCAGTTAATCCGCGGATCGCTGCTGCTGTTGATCTAGATACATTTATATTTTCTTCGGGTGATAAACTTCCAATTTCTTTTAGCCATTTCAAATCAGCTCCGGCTTGAAAGTGTTTGCCATTTCCCTTTATTACGACAATTCTCACGTTGTCGTCCGCGGCGCATTGCCCAACAGCGTTTATCATTGCTTCAATTACTTCACCATTATAGGCATTGTTCACCGTTGGTCGGTTCAACGTAATCGTTGCAACTCCGCGAGTATCAACATTCAAAAGAACGACGGGTTCAGTCATTAGTCGTTTCCATTATTCCTTAATAAGTTAAATTACTATTCAGTAGTAAATTATGGAATGCCAAATGTAATCAATAAAATAATCAATATTTATTACTCATTGACACTATTATTCTTTTCTTTTCTGGCATAATGATCTTCAGCAGTGTAATTCTTTTTGAAAATCAATATCAAGGTGGATCATAAAATAGAAATTTTACCCAGAATTGAAGAAGTTTTAAAGGCGGAAGCCGACGCTATTAAAGCTGTTAAAATTGACGCCTCTTATGAGGCCGCGATTAACATACTTTTTAAGTCTTCAGGAAAAATTATTACTACCGGTATGGGGAAGGCCGGTTTTGTTGCCCAGAAGTTTGCAGCAATAATGAGTTCCACGGGTACATCATCAGTCTTCATACATCCGGCTGAGGCGGCGCATGGCGATCTTGGTATAATTTCTAAAAATGATTCTATCGTAGCGTTTTCGACAAGTGGAAAAACCCGCGAGGTTCTGGAATTCATACAACTGAGCCGTCATATGACGAAAGGGTCGGTTATTGGGATAACCTCTCACAGTGATTCAGGTCTTAGAGATCTATCAGATGTAATAATTGATATGGGAGTTATTCGTGAACCTTGCCCGCTTGGGATGACTCCTACGGCAAGTATGGCTGTTATGGCAGCAGTCAGTGATGCTATTGCTCTTGTACTAATGCAGAAAAAGGGAATTACCCTTGAAGAGTATGGGCTTCGTCATCACGGAGGATATCTGGGACGGCGCGCAAGAACAGATAATTTATCAGACTGAAACTATTTTAATTAAATAAAATATCTATTTTATGAGCTAAACTCTTCGCAGGCTTCACATTTATTGCTTCAAGGTTTGCGTTGCTATATGGCATTTGCTTTAATAAGCGCCTTTATATTATGGTTGTAGCTTACTGTTTAATTATTTGGTGATAGTGACTTGAAAGCAGTCATCGAAAGGCAATCACTTGGAAGGAGATCATGATGAACCTGATTCCAAACTCGCTTCATGCCCGTGATGTGCAATCAATTATTCATCCACAAACGAATTTAAAAAAACATAAAGAAATTGGCCCCATGCTGGTTACCCACGGCAAAGGTTCCAGGATTTTTGACGATAATGGTAAAGATTATATAGAGAGTGTGGCGGGGCTTTGGTGCGCGTCGCTTGGTTTCGGGGTGGAGCGTCTTGCAAGAGTAGCGTATGAGCAGATGAGTAGCCTTGGGTATTATCACTCCTATCGGCACAGGACCAATGAACCAAACATTAATCTAGCAGAAAAGCTTCTTTCAACGGCGCCTGTGCCTATGTCAAAGGTACTGTTTCAGTGCTCTGGCTCTGAAGCAAATGATACGGCGATCAAGCTTGTTTGGTACTATCACCATGCTATTGGAAAACCAGAAAAAATTAAAATAATTGGCCGTAAAATGGGGTACCATGGAAGTACTATAGCAGCGGTTAGCTTATCGGGAAAAAACGATATGCACGCAGACTTTGGACTGCCTATTGAGCGCTTCCTCCACACCGAGTTTCCACATTATTACCGAAATCATCTAGAAAATGAAACAGAGGAAGAATATGCAACGCGAATGGCAAATGCATTAGAGGAGTTGATATTAGCAGAAGGACCAGAAAATATCGGAGCGTTTTTTGCTGAACCTGTAATGGGGGCAGGAGGGGCAGTGATACCCCCGGAAACGTATTTTTTTAAAATCCAAGAAGTTTTACGACGATACGACATTCTCTTTGTTGCAGATGAGGTAATCTGCGGTTTCGGTCGCACGGGTAGGATGTGGGGATCAGAAACATTTAACTTGGTTCCTGATATGATTACTTCTGCGAAGGCGTTATCAGCCGCAATGCAGCCAATTTCTGCCCTTATGATCAATGAAAAAATATACCAAGTTATGATTGAGCAAAGCAGTAAATTAGGCGCTTTCGCTCACGGCTATACTTACGCTGGACATCCCGTTGCATCGGCTGTCGCTTTAGAAGTTTTGAAAATTTATGAAGAGATGAATTTAGTAAAACATGTCGCAGATATATCACCATATTTCCTCAAGAAATTGAATGACTTTAAGGATCATCCTTTAGTCGGAGATGTTAAGGGCATTGGTTTGATTTGTGGTATAGAATTAATGAGAGACGGGGATGCAAGGACCCCGTTTGAAAAACACTTGTCCGTACCAGAGAAATTCCAAGAAAATGCTCTCGCCCATGGCTTGATACCGCGTGTGGTTGGGGACCGGCTTGTATTTGCTCCACCCTTAATTATTACTGAAGAAGAAATAGATGAGATGGCCGCACGTTTTACTAAAGCGCTGGATGATACTTGGAGGTCTATTAATTAAATCAGATTATTTGGTTGAGACAGCGGATCAACTCATTATTGAAAATTTCGGGCACCTCAACATTTGAAAAATGTCTCTGACCTTCTATCACAATCAGTTCAGAATCAAAAATCCGAGATTGTATTTCCTCGGATTTCTGGATTGGTGTCACGGGATCGTCTCCGGCAGCGATAATTCGGGTGGGCGCTTGGATCAAATGAAGAGAGTCTCGGTAAGCTAAGTCAGCTACAGCAGAGGTTCCGCCCAAATAGCCTGTTATCGGAGTTTTTATAAAAACGTCTCGAATTCTGCAATAATCTGGATCTTCTTGGACTATAAATTCCTCATTGAACCACAGAGCCTTAGTCATTTCCCACACCGGAACCATTCCGCCATCCCTTACGACAGCTTGCCTTTCTTTAACCCAGTTTCTGTACCAAGTGTCACTCTGGGATGTCGTATTGCATAAGACAAGGGATGAAATTCTCTCTGGATATTTAATTGCTAAGCCCTGGCCAATCATACCCCCTGTTGATATGCCTACCCAGTTTACGGTTTGAATATCTAAGGCATCCATTGTTCCAATAGCATCATCAACAAATTCCTCCAAGGTGTATGGACCATCCGGTGCACTTGTCGCTCCGTGACCTCGCCAGTCGTAGCGAAGTATTTTGTATTTGTTTTTCAATACAGATATTTGCTGGTCCCAAATTTTGTGACTAGTGCCCATGGCGTGCGCCATCATAATAATGGGACCGTCTTCAAGCCCGTCCCACTGGTAAGCGACGTTGATTTTGCCAACTCTAACTTTTTTCATCTACTCTATCTTTCTGACTCTCCGTATTTAACAATCGTCTTACCGAGTGCTTTTCCAGAAAGCATATCGCGTAACGCCGTCGGTGTGTTTTCAAAGCCATGCACAATCGTCTTTATCTCTTTAATCTTAACGTCGCGACAAAGTGTCATCATCTTTTCTCGGGCAAAGGCCCATCTCTCGGGATAAGAATACCGAGAAAAACAGTGAATGCGTGCCTCTTTCGCCCATAATTGACGCATATTTACATAGTCTAGATGAGGCGTTCCGCTGTTGTTTGAGTTGGTACGGCCAACAATTAGGACCGTTGCGTACTTAGCTAAATTATCAAAGACTGTATCAGCAATTTCACCGCCGAGCGTATCAAAAAATAAATCTATGCCGCCTGGACATGCGGACGCCAATTTTTCACTAAAAAGTGGATCCTTATAATTTAAACATGCGTGAGCTCCGAGTTCATCTCGAACTATATCACACTTTTCCTTTGTGCCAGCGATACCAATTACGCGCATGCCGGCAATTACACCAAGCTGAATTGCAAATGAACCTACCGATCCAGCAGCGGATGTAACTGCTAACGTTTGCCCCGGCATGGGCCTGCCAAATAAATCCATTGCGCAATAGGCTGTCAGTCCAGGAGAACTCAGGGCAGTTAGCCATAGCGTTTCTTCAAAATCATTGCTAACAAGCTGGAGGTCTGCGGGAGATGCTGACGCGATCTCCTGCCACCCAAGTCGACCTGTGACTAGTTTTCCCGGACAAAAATCACCTGCTTCTCCACTGATAATTTGCCCAATGACGTCGCAGTCTATTAATTCCCCTATTTCGAAGGGCTTGGTGTAGTTTTTAAAGTCTTTGAGACGTTGGTTTTGCCACGGGGAGAGGGCAACACATAGGATGCGTACAAGTAGATTGCCGTCCGTCGGAGGAAATACAGGTAGCCTTTCAATACTGAAATTCTCGTTGCTTGGAAGTTCTGCTGGACGTGTTTTTAATACAAATCGGCGATTATGGCTTGGTATGTTTGTCATATCAGTTTAAAAATCTTACAAGTTTAAGTGGGTACAATTGTCTATACCCAAGGATTGAAAATGACAAGTGGCTCCATATCGCTTAACCACGTAGAGATAGCTTACGATCTATCTGGTCCGCCAGATGGAGAAACTGTCGTTTTGCTTCATTGTTTTGGTTCTAACAGAAAATACTGGGATTTTCATAAAGAAGCGTTTGTTGGTTTTAAAACTTTGGCGATTGATGTGCCCGGACACGGTCAAAGCACCCTTTATGAAGACGGATGCAGCTTAGAGTTAATAGCAGGTGATATTTTATCTCTCCTGGATGCTCTCGGGATAAAGAAGATAATCTTGGGCGGTGTTTCAATGGGTGGGATGATTTCTCAAACATTTACGTTAAAATACCCGGATCTAGTTAGTGCTTTAATGCTTATAAATACGACCTGTTTAATTAGCGAAGATATGCATCAATTATGGAAGGAGCGATCAAAGCAAGTTTTGGAAAATGGAACCAGCGCTGTTCATGAGGCCTTAATGCAGAGATGGTTCACATTAAACGCAATTAAGAATAAAATTTCCGGATATAATTATTTGTCAGAAACGTTTAAAAATTTTAGACCCGAGACTTTCAAAAAGATTAGCGAAGCTATGTGCGGCTTGGACACGGATCGTAGATTGAAAAGTATTTCTGTGCCCACGCTAATTATCGCTACACCAGATGATCCGGGAGCACCAACCTATATATCAAAGCGCATGGCAGACTTTATAAATGGTTCTGACTTGCATTGGTTGGAGCCAGCTCAACATTTGTCATCCCTTGAACATATTGATGAATTCAATGCAATCGTGACAAACTTCCTATCGAAACAAATTTAATTTTGTATGATACTTGTACTTCCTGCTAGACGGTTTTGGAAGAAGCGCGCACGGAAAGGCCAAAATGGGAAAGAAAATAAGATATTATGATAAATACCTGTTTGGATGATGGCCCTGAATCATAAATTTAGACAGCAAGCATAATAATTTAATTACGGAAAGATTGGACGAAATGGATGAAATTTTATGATTGCAAGACTGCACCGTCCCCCCGACGTGTAAGAATATTTATAGCTGAGAAAAACATAGATATCGAAACTATTGAAATTGATTTGAAAAATGGAGAGCAATTAACGCCAGAGTTTAAAAAGCTAAACCCAAACTGCACTGTGCCTGTATTGGCTTTAGCCGATGGCAATAATCTTACAAGCACCGCTGGAATACGCCGCTACTTGGAGGCAAAATTTCCAGATATTCCGTTAATGGGTAGGACAGCTGAGGAGAAGGGAAGAATAGCTGACGTTCAGTGGCGAATAGAGATGGAAGGTCTGATGGCAATGTCTGAAGCGTTGAGAAATTCAACTCCGCGTATGGCTGGCCGAGCCCTAACCGGACCAGTGAATTACGAACAAATTCCTGCGCTGGCTGAAAGGGGTAAATTGAGGGTCCAGCGTTTCCTAGACGGTGTAGAGTCAATGATCGGCAGTCAAAAATATATTGCCGGGGATGAATTCTCTGTTGCAGATATTGATTTATTGGTAGTCGTTGACTTTGCAAATTGGATAAAACTAGGGCTCTCAGAAAGTGCAAAAAATAGTAAAAGGTGGTACGAAGCTGTAAGTCAGCGGCCAAGCGCCAATTTGTAAGCTTTAGTTCAGGAATTGATTTTATTAAGAGTGCTAAATTTTAACGCGGCGGATTATTGGGGACGTTGGGCAACTGCCCAGTCATTTTGGCCCGTAGTCTGACTAACGCCAAGACGGTATCTATAGTAGGCGTCTCAACGTTAACTAACTGCGCCAGCTCAGATGTTGCTCCAATAATTGGCATTATTTCAAGTGATCTCCCTCTTTCCAAGTCTTGGAGCATTGAAGTTTTATGAGCCGCTGCTCGCTCTCGCGTTGTATTTAACCTTGCATCAATTCGATCTTCAGGATTTGCTCCCAAGGCTTTTCCAACGGCCAAAACTTCGGCCATAAGCTTTCGTAAAACCTGTTCCATAGAAGGATCGTCGAGCATGGCCCCAGTGTGGGCCACTGTTAAAGCGCTTGTTGGATTATAAGCAACGTTACCCATGACTTTAATCCAAATATCTCTTCGAATACTGGGCCTGATATCACAATTAATTCCAGCAGAAACAATCATCCTTTGTAATGTTTTGCAGCGCAATGATTCTGAACCATCAGGTTCGCCAATTTGATATTGATAACTTGGACTAATAGTTTTAACCACCCCAGGTTCTATCACCTCACTGGCTACATAGGTGATACAACCTATGGCGCGTTCAGGTCCAATGGACATCCATTGTTTACCCTCTGGGTCAACTGAGGTTATCCTATGATTTTCCCATTGCCCGGGTAATTTATAAAAATACCACCATGGGATGCCATTCATCGCTGTGGCAACGGTTGTGTTTTCTCCCAACAGCGGCTGCATCTGCTCCACAACTTCGGGAGCTTGATAAGATTTTAATGACATTATTACATAATCATGGGGCCCCAGTTGAGAAGGATCGTCAGTCACCCGCGGTTTCGTAATGAAGTCCTGATCCTGTGCGATTAATCGCAACCCGTGTTGTTCGATGGCCTTAAGGTGGTCTCCACGAGCTATTAAACTGACTTCAAACCCCGCTTTGCTGAGCATTGCGCCAAGGTGTCCACCGATTGCACCAGCGCCATAGATTGCAATGCTCGTTTTTTTTTCACTGGCAGACACTTTTTTCTCCCTGCTTCAATAAAGGATCTAGACCATTAAATACTATACCAATTGATATAGCTCTAGAACCGCTTCTTTTTTT
>CEVL01139059.1_pt1 | contig 10318 bp, 7 predicted proteins | sample 427051 | NCBI WGS metagenome assembly CEVL01 (sample SAMEA2623673, study PRJEB7988) | marine metagenome | biome: marine biome (ENVO:00000447); feature: surface water layer (ENVO:00002042); material: "saline water (ENVO:00002010), including plankton (ENVO:xxxxxxxx)" | depth 5 m
GTAGAAGGGTTCCTTTTTGCGACCCTTGCGCGTGAAGCGAATCTACGTGCGCGAAGGACGGCGCGTCGTTTCCGGTTAGTCCCCGTGCGTTCTCGCGCGCGTCGTTCCAATCCTTCCCGCGTCCACACCGCGTCCACGTCTCGCGCTACGAAATCCACCCCTCGCGCTCTCGCGCGCGCTCGCAAGCCCTGAACGAGTAGGGTTACGCATCGTCATCATCGAATCCTCCCTCTCACGCACCGCGACTCTGTTCTCCACGCGCAACGCCGCGCGAACACCGTTCGTCTTCTTTTCCACAGCCTATCGCATCGCGCGCGCGCGCACCCCTCGTCAGTCTTCACCCCTCACATCGACGAAAAGAAATCACCGCCGACCCCTCGCGCGCCGACGCCAAGCGGGCATCCATCCATCCTCCTTCCCTCTTCCCTCGCGTCTTCCCCTACGCCGCGCTCGCGCGAACGAACGCGTTCGTTCTATTTTTCCCCGATCCATCGAACCCATTCTCGCACCTCGACCGACACGCGCGCGCCGCTCACGGACGCGCGAAAGCTCATGCACGACGCGCTCATGACGCCGACACACCGCAAAGTGCCGACGGGGGCGCGTCGCGCGTCCGCGGACGTCCCGAGGTGGGGTCTCGGTGAGTGATGACTCGTGATGTCGATGCATGGTGTATACAGCATTCGAATGCGTGATGTATGTATGATGTGCACGGTGATGGGGACGAAAAGAGGTGGAAAGATAAAAAACAAAGACACCTCGATCGGACGAATGGAATGGACGGGTGGCCGCCCTCGAGGGCGCGCGCGGTGGGCGATCGTCCGCCTTTCGACGACGCCTCTCGACGACGACGACGCGATGATCAACGCCGACGGAGAAAACGTGGACCTGTACATCCCGCGCAAGTGCTCGTGGACGAACCGTTTGATCACGGCCGCGGATAAGGGGTCGGTGCAGATGAACATCGGACACCTCGACGCGAACGGCGTGTACAGTGGGTCGTACACGACGGTCGCGCTCGCGGGTTACGTGCGCTCCAAGGTACGGGAGAGACGATCGAGGGCGAACGAGGATTTTATTTATTCGCGCGCGAACGCGTCGCGGTGACGCGAGGGGGGTGGTGCGAGCGATGGAGGCTCGCGCGGGATGGATCTCGCTAGGGCTTTGGAGGCGAGGGAGACCTAGTCGGGGAGACGACGAGGGAAAGGGGCGAGGACGCGCGAGGATGTGAACGAAGACGCGTGAACCGGGGTGTGAGACGGTTGCAGACGATGCGTGCGACGCGCGATTCGATTCGAGAGACTGACGACGACGACGACGTTCGCCGCGCTCCAGGGTGAGTCCGACTCCGCTGTCGACCTTCTCTGGCAAAAGAAGAAGGCGGCCATCAACCAAGCGTAAGCGCGGTTCCATGGCGCTTTTGCGGAGGGTGTGACGAGGATAGAATAGATCCAGACCGAGAAGGTTGGCTGGTGATAGACGTTTGAAAACAGAGCTTTTCAGTTTTATAAATTTCCGGCGAGTTGTCGCCGAGACGTCCCTCTCTCGGCTCGTTCGCGTCTCGTTCGTTCACGCCTCGACGCGATGGCGGTATCGTGTGTCATCTGAAATTATTCATCTTTTTTGTATTACATGTTTATAACACGCGAGACGCGCGTTCGCGATCGTCAGTGCGAGAGGAGTTCAGAGACGCAACTCGACCGTCGAGCGTCTCGCCGCGAAAAGGCGCGCGACTCAGTCCTTCTTGATGGCCGACTTCACGCCGCCGAGGGATTGCACGCCCCAGACCGCGAGCATAATGTTGACGAGAACTTGCAGCTTCCACACCCACGGCGTGAACATCGCCGGTTGGCGTCTGCCAACCGTCAACGTGGCGAGGCCGTAGAACCACTTGGTGCTCAGCACGTGAAAGGCGACGCATTGCTGAGAGAAGGTTTTGTCGGACGTCCCGAAGTGCTTCCCGAGGACCATGACGATGAAACCGAGACCGGTCATGCGCGCGAAAAAGCCCGGGAGCGTGGTCGCCGCGCCGAAAGCCTTGACGTACGGCATCATCATGATGCCCTTTTCGGACCAAAAGAGATCCGGATTCGTCGTCATGGTGACGCCGTACATGCCGAAATAGGCGGTCATCGCCTTGGCGTAGAGTTCGAGAGACATGATGGCACGCGAAAGAGTGAAGTTTTTCGTCGTTTGAGGGCGAGAAGAGATGGACACCGGAGGCGCCAAGTGGGGAATAGCGCGCAATTCGATTCAATTCCGTCAACGAATGCGAAATGCAATTCAATTTTCCCAACCGTCATGAGAGGACTCGTTCTTGAGTCATGATTGGTCAAATGGGTATTGATGCGAGCGGCGAGAGGGGAACTTTGAATGGGGAGAGGATTGGCGACGATGGGCGTCGCCTCGAGCGCGCGACGCGAGGGATCACGAGTCGGATGCGGGTTGTTCGATCGTTTGAATGAATGGCTACCGTCGACCGAGGATGTGCGGGCTCGGGGGGCGAATGACTGCGCGAACGCCGTCGTCAGCGAGACTTTCTGCTCGGCGAAAAGAGGTTGGTGAGGAAATTGGTCGTTTTCTGTGGGCTCGCTCGCGCGAACGCGGATGTCGCTCGCGGTGGGGTGGTGTCGCACGCGAGATCGATCGCGTCGGTCTCGCGAGGGACGGCGGCGAGTAAAATATCGTCGTCGTCTTCGTCGTCCAGACTCGGTACGGCGGGCTCGGGCGCTGGTTTTTTCCTGAGTGGTGACGTCGGCACCAGTTTCGTGAAGAAGTTCATCATCAACGAGCGCTGGGCGTTCGTGCCGGCGTCGGCTCGTCCTTGTTTGCGCTTGGCGCCGAATTGAAACTTGCCGCCGTTGGTCGACGTCTTGGCAGCCGCGGGCGGCGACTGGATGAATTTTTGTCGAGATATGGGATTCAATTCACCCTCGGCGATACGTCTCGCCTCGACGTCATCGAACACGGGTCCGAGGAAAGATAAATCGTCGTATTGCGACGCGACATCCTCCCCGAGCGGCGTGAGATGACGCAACGACTTGTCAAAGATGTCGTACACGAGCGCGTGCTTAAATATGAGCCTCGCCTGTCTCCACTTTTCTTCGTACCCATCGGGAATGATCTCCCTCGTTTTCGCGTCCGAACGCAACGCCTTGAACGCCGCGTCGACGTCGCGATGCTTGTTTAGAATGTTGTACATTTTCTTGATACCGAGACCTCTGATATTGTCCAGAAAATCGCATCCCGACAACACGCACAAGCTCAAGAACAGCTCGTAATCCCACTCCGCGAAATTCAAAGGCGGAGGTCCCGTTTTCTTCTTCCCCACTCCCACGACGGCGTTTTCTGTCGCGTTCTCATCCGTCGGCGCGAGCGTCTTCTCCGGCGGTCCCGCGAAGAGCGTCTCCAAATTCAACTCCTTGACGTCGCCCGATTTCTCCAATTTGAACATCACCCTCGGACACCCGTACGCGACTAAATCCGTGTCTTCGGTGAACACTAAATCCACCCCACCCCTCTCCCTCGGCGTCTTGGCGAGCGACGCGATTTGCGCGTCCGCCTCGTACGGCGCGCAGACGAACTCAAACTTTTCCCTCTTCAACGCCTCCATCAACTCCTTCGCCATCTCCGGCGTCACGTCCACCCCACCCGCGAACCCATTCAACGCCCCGCGCTCGTCTCCCACCTCCCTCGCGTCCCTCCCTCGCTTCATCGCCTCCAGTCGTCTCGCCCGTCTCTGCGCCTCCTCCTCTCGCTTCGCCGGCAATCGATCGCCGTCGAACACAATCACGGGCTCGATCCCGTTAAACCGCAAGAGATTCGCGCGATGGACGCAATACACGACGTACGGCGCGTCTCGACGCGCGCGCGTCCACCACCGATCGCCTCCGGGCGCGAGATTCATCGCGCACGAGAACGCCCCTTTATGCAACCACGAGTACGCATCCACCGCCGCGCGCGCGCCTCGGTGTTCCTCCACGCGCGTCGCTCGCAGGTACGGATCGAGAACGGCGGGCAGACCCTTGATCCCCATGTCCCCTCGCGCCGTCCTCGCGCGTCGCGTCCTCGCGCGCGCATTCAAAATCAAAAGGTGGACAGCTCGCGGTCGATCGAATCGTCACGAGTCCCATTCTCCATTGAGTCATGATCGGTGAAGCATTGACGAGTCATGACCCAACCCGAGTAAGGGACTCGACGACCCGCCGCCACCGCGCGCGTCGTCGTCGTCGTCGACGACACACGTCGACGCACGTCGTCGCGACGCGCGTCGTCGACGCACGTCGTCCGCGCTCTCGTCTTCGTTCTCGTCATGGCGAAGACGCGTCGACGGAAGCGTCGAACGCACGTCGACGCGGACGCGGGGCCGCACGCGCGCGGGACGAATGTCCCGCGCACCTTCGTGTTTCGACGCGGACGAATGGCGGACGCGGTGAAGGATCTGTCGGATGACGTTCGAAAGGTGCGCGCGCGCGTCGTCGAGGTCGTCGAGGTCGTGTCGAAGTCGACGTCGACGTCTGGGAGTGAACGCGTCGACTGACGGGACGCGCGCGCGCAGGTGATGGAGCCGCACACGGCGAGAAATTTAAAAGAGTCGAAGAGTAATAAGTTGAAGGATTTCGTGCAGGTGAGCGGACCGTTGGGAATATCGCATTTTTTGATGCTCAGTTCGTCGGACGCGCACAAGTATCTGAAGATTTGTCGAACGCCGAGGGGACCGACGCTGACGTTTAAGATTCACTCGTTTTCGTTGGCGAGCGAGGTGGCGGCGGCGCAGAGAAACCCGAGAAACCCGTCCAAGGCGTTTTTATCGCCGCCGTTGATGGTGTTAAATAATTTTGGTGAAGAGGCGCATCAGAAGTTGGCGACGATCACGTTTCAGAACATGTTTCCGCCGATCAACGTGCGGAAAGTGAAACTGTCGACGTGTCAGCGCGTGGTGCTCGTGGATTACGACGCCAAGGCGAAACGGTTTCAATTCCGACACTATAGCATCAACGCCGCGCCGGTGGGGGCGAATAAAAAGTTGAAAAAACTTTTACAATCTAGAAACGCGCCGGACATGGGCGACATGCAGGATGTGAGTGAATTTTTTGACAAGCGCGCGGGCGACGCGAGCGATAGCGAAGCCTCGGACGACGAGAGCCGACGCGTGCACTTGACGCAAGATTTCAACCGCGTCGCGCACGCGGACAGCACGTCGAAGATCGTGCTCAGTGAAATCGGTCCGCGCATGGAGCTCGAGTTGGTCAAGGTCGAGGAGGGCATGTGCGACGGTCGCGTCTTGTATCACGCGTACGTCCAAAAGTCAGCCGACGAAATCAAGACGCTCGAACAAAAGAAGGCGGAGCGCGAAAAACTCCGCAAGCGCCGGCGTTTAGAACAAGAACAGAACGTGAAACGTAAGGCTCGAGAAAAAGAGCTCAAGGCAGACGCCGAGCGCGCGCGTCAGGGCAAGGAGAAGAAGAAGAAGAAGACCGACCCCGACCTCGACGCCTACGGCAACCCGCGCGACGCCGCCGGCGAAGCCGCCGACGACGCCAAGTGGGCCGCCGCCTTCGAGCGCGAGGAGCGCGAGTGGCAAGAGGGCGACGTCTTCGACGAGCGCACGGGTAAAATTTCCGCCGGCCGGCGACGCGGCGCCACCACCAAATAGTTTATTCGCGAGGTTCCGTAACCCTGTAACACGCACGCCGCGCGAGCGCGTCCCGAATGAATGCATGCATGAATGCATTCGAGTCGTCATCGCACGCCTCGGCGCGTGAATTCTCGCGCGATGCGAACGATCTCGACCGCGTGCCGCGACGCGGACGACGACGAGCGCCGGCGGTTGCTTCCCGACCGCTCGTCGGCGCCGTCGTCCCGAGGGAATCGTCGTAACACCCACCGACCGTCGTCGGCCTCGGCGCTGCTGGGCGCGTTGGCGAGCGCGTCCGTCGTCGCCCTCGTCGGCGTTCGCTCTCGAGGGGGTTCGATGACGACGAACGAGTCGTCGGCGTCGCTCGGGGCCGGTCGCTCGCGGTCGCAGATGTTGCGCGGGCTCGCGCCGGCGGCGCCGTGTTTGGACAAGTGCGCGGGCGCGGAACGCGACGGGGTTCGACGGCTGCAGAGCGGAAACGGGACGTGCGCGGACGCGGATGCGATCGAGGCGTACGGTTGTTTCGCGACGTGTGGTTGCTTCGAGCGCGCGTACTTTCGAGAGATGCGAGCGGTGTCGTGCCCGAACGTGAACGACGCGGAGGCGGCGCACGCGGCCGCCTTCGACGACGCGTGGACGACGAGAGTCAACGCGCGGCTCCAGGCGGATTGCCCCGCGGAATACGCAAAGACAAACATACGCACGGATGAAGAGATCGCGGGGCATGAAGTGGTCGGAAACGAAGCGCCGAACGCGACGGCGGCGAAGCTGGGCGCGCGTATGTTTCCGAACGGGTACTCGGACTTTGAACGAGATCAAATGGCGAATCCGACGACGGTTCCCGCGCTCGGTCGACGGAACTTTTGGCGTGGACACAAAATTAACGGGAAGCACACGTATTTAGCGCCCGTACCGACAAAATCTGAACGATCACCGGGGCGAGCGCCGATCACGTTCCGTCTGTACACGCAGTGCAAGACGCAGGAAGTCAAGGTTGATGGTGGCGAGTTTTGGTTCAAAGCCTTGATGGGGGCGTACATCGAGCGCCACAACTACGGTTCTGACAAGTTCTTCGGCAAAAAGACGCGGCTAAGAATGAATAGAACAGAACTCTCTGATGGCGTTTACGGGTACGAGCTTACGACGCAAGATGTGGATTTTGAATACGGCTTCGCCTTGGAAAACTCCGTCGGCGCTGTTTACAAGGACATCGGTAAGGACTCGACTTTGAGAAGAGAAACGTGCGTTCAGAGATACGGCGCGTACTTCAACCGCATGGTGACGTTGAATCGCGGCAAGTCTATTATCAGTGCCGTCTTTGGGGACTGCGATAGCGTGTGTCCGGAGGATTACGTTGATGAGGCTTACTGCAGGCAACCGTTTACGAACGAGCCGGGACAATCCGCCAGCGCCGCTGTCGATCTCGGTAAAGTCGACGACGCTCGCCTCATCAACTTGGCTTCTGTCATGCTCTTCTCCAGTGACACGTCAGTCATGGACCCAAGTTCGCGAGCCGAAACTTTCAGACAAGACGCCGGGTCAAAGGCTGAACAAAAGTGGATCGTCGCCGCGATCGATTACGCACGAGAGTTCGTGAAGATGGTTCAGTTGACGATTCAGCGCGACCCCGTGACGGAACATGCCAAGATTTGGATCTCTGGCAAGCGCCGGTATACGTTTGTTACGAATGGTGGGTACGCCTACGCGCAAGTAAATACGCAGTGGAGTAATCGGATGGGGTGCTCGGGTGAGTACTGTAACGCCGCACGTTACGATATTCCGAATTTTTGGAATCTCGGTGTCCAAACCTCAGCTTTCACAGCCTCGCTCACGCGCCTGGAGTACACCAAGCTGTCACTCGGCGATGCTCCACCGACCGGGCACAACGTCGTGTTCGAGCCATCTTTTTTGACGACGTCTCGTGAAATTCTCGCGAGCGGAGCGTGGGGCGAAGACATGGACGTGCGAAGGGTCATCATCAAGAACGGAGTCCTCTGCGGCGCGTCCATCAACTATGCAAATTGCATGTTTGGCAAAGCTTTTGCGCTGAAGTCGACCGTCCCCGGGTACAGTGGACCGACAAAGACGCGAAAAGACTGGGTCTTCGTCGTCGTCGAGCACGTATGGTTCAAGATGATTCGCGTCGCCATCACCTTGAACGGCGATAGCGTACACGCCGAAGTCATCGGCGCCGGGTACGTCTCGCACGTGCGGGATCCGGCTGACTTGACGACGAGCGATTCGATGGCGTACGACGCCTCGGCGAAATGGATCGAGTCGGCGGCGAACCAAGACATCGCCGGTGATTTCTCCGAGAATGGATACGGTTTGGGCGGGTTCAAATTTGACTTGGCGCCCGAGATGTTCATCTCCCTCCGAGACGTCGATTGCGATTGATTTCGATCGATGGAGCGAGTTCACGTACTTCATATTGTAATACATGTATACCTATCCATCTGATACTACATACAACAGCACCACCTTCTACCCACATCGTCATGTGTATACCAAAGTATGTACACATCGACCGAGTATGTCCACGTCGCACACACAGACGACTCGACGACTCGGCGCGCGCGCGATCGCCTCGCCCTCATTCTTCGTCGGCTCTTGAAAGCTAAGGCGCACCGTCGCGGCTACGAAGTAAGCACACACACTAAAGGTACGCATATTCTCGCATCGTTTCACCGCGTCCTCGTCCTCGTCCTCGTCCTCTCGCGTCGTCGTCGTCGTCGACGCGACGTCGGGATGGGTTGAAAACCCCAAAACGCGCGTCTCGCGAGACGCTCGAGGGACGACGACGAGGGACGACGACGCGCGCGACGACGATTCGCGCCTCGAATGTGATCGCGCACCATTTCGCGCGTGCGTTCGTTCGCGCGTCGAGGCGCGCGCGTCGAATCGCGCGGCGTCGGTCGAGGGTGATGACGACGAGGGAGACGCGCGCGAGACGCCGCGCGGTGGGGCGGATCGAAACATTTATGTGATTTCTGTTTGATTCCTTCGTTCTCGGAGGCGCGCGAGAGGCGAGACTGACGAATTCGTTTATCGTGTGTGTATTTTCATCCTCTTCGCAGAATTCCGTGCATCATGTCCGGTGATCTCGCGTGCACGTACGCGGCGCTCATTCTCCACGACGACGGCCAAGAGGTGACGGCTGACAAGATCAGCGAAGTCGTCAAGGCGTCCGGTTTGGAAATCGAACCGTACTGGGCCGGCTTGTTCGCCAAGTTCCTCGAGCAAAAGTCCGTGGGTGACCTCATCTCCAACGTCGGTGCCGGCGGTGGCGGCGGCGGCGGCGGCGGCGCGGCTGGCGGCGCGGGCGGCGACGCCGGCGCCGAAGCCGCCCCGGCTGAGGAGGAGGAAGAAGAAGAAGAAGCCGACATGGACTTTGACTTGTTCGACTAATTCCCGAGCGAGCGGTGATTTCTTTATCACAGCGACGATTGCGTGCGCGAACGAATTCTTAGTAACCGATTGTAAACGCAAGAGTTTGATACGCCCCGAAGCGTTCGTCTCGTTCGCTCGCCCTACAAAATAAAAGATGGTTCGTCTACGTTACACATAAAGTCGTGTCAAAGTCATTCGCGTCTCGCGATGCTTTGCTAGGATACGATGTGCGAGAAAATCGCGCGTTCGGCGAGCGAATCCTCTCTTAAAAAATAACGCGAATGAACGCGCGCGTCGGCCGCGACGAGTCTCCCTCGCCTCGGCGCGTCTCACGCGCGCGCGTCCGAGCTCCCGACGCGCGTACCGACGTTTCGTCCTCGCAGAGCGTCGACGATGTTCCCATCGCGACCGATGTTAAAAACAACCACGGGAATATCGTTCTCTTCGCACAGCGTGATCGCCGTCTGATCCATCACCCCCAACCCGAGTCTTCGCACGGTTTCGTACGTCAGCGTCTCGTACAACTTGGCGTCGGCGTTCTTCGCGGGATCCGAATCAAACACCCCATCCACCTTGGTCGCCTTGAGCACCGCCTGCGCGTTGATCTCCGCCGCGCGCAACGCCGCCCCCGTATCGGTGGTGAAGAACGGATTCCCCGTCCCCGCGCCGAAGATGACCACGCGACCCTTCTCCAAGTGTCGAATCGCCCGTCGTCGAATGTACGGCTCCGCCACCTCTTTAATCTCCAACGCGCTCATCACTCGCGTCGGCACCCCTCTCGACTCGATCGCCGCCTGTAAATTCAACGCATTCATCACCGTCGCCAACATCCCGGTGTAATCCGCGCTCGCTCGATCCAATCCGTTCCCTTCTTTTTCCGCGCCTCGAAAAAAATTCCCGCCGCCGACGACAACCGCCACCTCCACCCCCGACAGCGCCGCCTCCGCGATCTCCCCCGCGATCGCCTTGACCACTCGAGGCGAAATCCCAAACCCATCCTCCCCCGCCAACGCCTCTCCGGACACTTTCAGCATCACCCGTCGCCATCGCCACCGTTCGTATCCGTCCTCGGCGTCTCGTCTTTTGCGCGTCTCGAAATCTTCCTCAGACGACGATGAATCCACCACCGCGCGCGTCATCGCGCGCCGAGGCGACGTACGCGTCGACCGCGCGTCCACCGTTCGCGAGGCTGACATCCACGTCGCGCGCGACCCATCGTCGTCGTCGTCGCGTCGTCGTCCCGCCGCCGCGCGCGCGAGGATTCGCGGTGGACGACGCCGTCGCACGACG
>CEVL01047574.1_pt1 | contig 10317 bp, 3 predicted proteins | sample 427051 | NCBI WGS metagenome assembly CEVL01 (sample SAMEA2623673, study PRJEB7988) | marine metagenome | biome: marine biome (ENVO:00000447); feature: surface water layer (ENVO:00002042); material: "saline water (ENVO:00002010), including plankton (ENVO:xxxxxxxx)" | depth 5 m
CGTATTATATTACTGGTAATGTAGTAGTAAGAGAGGGTGTTACTCTCACAATAGAACCTGGTGTGACGGTCGTATTTAGCCCAGAAACATTTATGTCTGTTAACGGTAATTTAGTTGCAGAAGGTACTGAGCAAGATTCTATTACATTTACAGGATCTCGTTGGAGAAATATTAACATACAAAACTCAAGTAGAGGCTCCAGCTTAAAGTATGTGAGAATAAATGATAATAATCAAAATTCATCTCCATGCTGTGACTATAAGTTAAGCCTAAGAAATGCTACAATATCTAACTCCGAAATTTATAATGTGAAATATGGAGTTCAATTAACGGATAGTGCTTCTATTGAGTACTCGATCCTGAGAGATATAAGTACCAAAGCTATTTCTGGCAGTGGTGTATCTACAATATATGGTAATAATATTTATAATATTTTGGATAATGGATCTTCTGGTAATTCTGCCGTGTCAATTAGCGGTTACTCCGTATTTAGAAATAATATTATAGGCGAAATTAATGGGGGTAATGCTGCAATTCAGGTGGGTTATAATTCTATTGTAAGAGAGAATATAATAGGTGGTTATTCTGGAAACCAAGGCCATGTAGGTATTCTCATTAGAGAAGGTAACGACCAGACAATCAGAAATAATAAGATAGGAGGCTTTGTCGCAAACGTTGTTCTTATTGGAACTAAACCTACATTCTCGAGAAATAGCTTTGTTGGGGAATTAGATTACAATAACGCCGAAGAATTTAATGTTGTCATTGGTAGTTCTAATATTAGTATTAATGACAGCTCTAGATACGATGTTAATTTCTGGGGATGGAGCTACAACGAAGAGCAAGAAATAATTAGCATGAGAAATAATTATTGGGAAAATGTTCCTGATAACCTTATAGAAAATTCTATCTGGGATTATGATGATGAAATAGAAAGAAGAGGAGATGTCGACTTTGAAAACAATTTAGCTATTCCTGATGACGACACACCAATTACTCCACCAAGAAGCCTAGTTATCACTGAAACATCATTAAATAATTATTCTCTTACTTGGGATGCTAATTCTGAGGAAGATGTAGTAGGTTATAACCTATACACTGGTATTAACCTTGAAAATAAAGTTGATATAGGAAATTCAACTTCAACTTCTGTTGAAATTCCTGATGTGACAACATTTAATATTGGAGTTACTGCATACGATAATGAGGCAGATGGACAAAACGATATTGTGGAAGGTAATGAAAGTCTTCCGTCTACAGATTATACGCTTAATACTCTACCAAGAGCGATAGGAGACACACTAAGAGTACCAATTAACTCAAGCATAACTCTAGATCAGTACCCTGAGAGTGAAGCTATAAATATTGCATTTGAGTTTGGGAATAGCTTTGAAAGTAAAGATAATTTATTTGAAGCTGTACCTTCAACTACGACCAATGATAATTGGGGACTGACAGCTGGAGATGTTGATTTTGTAGAAGATAGGTTTGGAATAAGAAATAGTGCTGTAAGATTAGACAATGAGAACTTCCTAGTGGTTGAGGAAACTGAAGATTCTCTATTTATAGATGTGAATAATGATTTTGCAGTTTCTTTCTGGTTTAAATTAGATTCAGCTAGTTTAAATAACAAGAAAGTATTAATATCTAAGTCAAATAAAGATGATTTTAATGATTATGTCTGGGAGATATCTCATACTCCATGGAGTGGACTAGAGTTCCAGTATAATGGAGACTACCAGTCTAATGGTCAAAGAATTTATGATACGGAGTGGCACCACTTAACAATTACATACCAGAAAAACCCTGTATTTGGAACTCAGAAATTCTATCTGTACCTCGATGGAATTAAAATTGTTGAGACTAATAGAGATTTTAATCTTACACAATTTAATAAACCGTTAGTTATAGGTAGTAGGTTAGGATGGCCATGGGAGTCATTGCAAGGATCTATAGATGATGTAGTTATCTACAAAAAAGCATTAGCCGAAGAGCAAGTTTTAGCACTTTATAACTTTAGTGCAACTCAGAATATACTATATAATGATATTGATCTTGACGGAGACATATTATCTGCACAAGTTGTTGATGACGCCGCCAACGGATCTCTTACTGTTGACTCTAACGGTGATATTATAGTCTATACTCCTAATACTGACTTTAGCGGCTACGATGAATTTACCTATAAAGCAAATGATGGAACTAGTGATTCTGAGATTGCTAAAGTATTAATTAGTGTGTCAACGCCTCCTACTGGCAATGACGACGAGTACACCATCGATGAGGATAGTTTACTCACAGTAAACGTAGAGAATGGTTTATTGAGTAATGATACCGACGCTGAAAATGATCCATTACAGGTAGTCCTTGTTATTGATGAGCAGTACCATTCAGACTATGATTTCACAAACTGGAGACTTCCTTATGAGCCAGATAATTCTGATGACGGTGACTTTGCTAGCGTTAACTCAAATGGTTTCTGGGAAGATCAAGGATATAATGTTCAGAGAAGATATATCGTTGAATTTAATGATCTAAGAACCTCAGTAGAGGGTACGTCACAGTTGAACTATCTAGGAAAATGGAATGGACACAGCTACTTTATCTCTGATAGTTGGTCTAATTGGGAAAATGCGAACCTCCAAGCTCAAAATGATGGAGGATACTTGTTTATTCCAAATTCATATGCAGAAAATCAGTATGTACATAACATATCTTATAATTCAGAATATTGGATAGGTTTCTATCAAGATAAAGACGCAGATGATTACGAGGAGCCAGCATCTGGATGGAGATGGGTTGAAGACGGCATCGTTACTACTGGAACAAAAATTAATGGTGATATATCAATAAACTCTGACGGGTCATTTACATATGTTCCATACGCTAATTTCTTCGGTCAGAATGCATTTAAGTATTTTGCTTATGACGGAATACAGTATTCTGATACTACAGAAGTCAAGATAACAGTTAACCCTGTCGACGATCCTCCTGTTGCGGTAAGAGACTACTATACTATTCTTGAAGACGACACTCTTAAAGCAGTATCTGGATTCTCATTAACTGCTCCTGAATCTGGAATGGTAGTGTACTACCCATTTGATGGAAACACAGATGACTATGGACCAAATAGTGTTGAACTTTCTGTATATGGTGACCCAGAACCGACTAAAGATAGGTTTGGTAACTTTAACTCTGCCTTCTACTTTGATGGTGAAAAAGACTTTATGCTTGGTGATGCGAGTATCTTCCCAACCGATAATCAATCGTTCTCAATTTCTCTATGGTTCAAGAGTGAGGACGTTGGTCAGGATAGAGGGTTTGCAAGACAACTCTTTGGTTATGGCGGTCCATCTTTAAATCTAGGCTTTGATAACCCTGCTCTTCCTTCATCAAATAGTTTCGAGGTAAGTGGTGGACAATTCTACCAGGGAAGTGGTTATAGGTTTAGAACAAAATATGCTTACGATAGAAATACAATTAATGACCAGTGGCATAATATAATTCTTACATACTCTTCTTCAGATATTTCTGATACAACCTCTACGGATTCAACTTCATCTAGCGGAATGATGAATATCTATTTTGATGGTGAAAGAGTTATATCTAATAATCTAGGAGCTATCAATAACGAAACATTTAATAAAGTATTTACAATAGGTGCTAACCCTAACCAAAATGGAGACTATGTATACATATACCCTCTATACAAGTGGTTTAAAGGTTCTATAGATGATCTAATTGTATATAATAGAGTTCTTACTGGTGACGAGATTACTGGCTTGTCTTCTACATCTTTTGCTACAGTTCTTGCAAATGACTTTGAGGTAGATGGAGAGAACTTAACTGCTACACTGGTTGAAGACCCTTCTAATGGAGAAGTTACCTTATTTAATAATAACGGTATTTTCATCTATGTCCCTGATAATAATTACTTCGGTTCGGATGAGATGTATTATATAGCATCGGACGGGACTTCCTTGTCTGACACGACCCTTGTCCAAATAACAATTATTGAAGTTGACGACCCTCCAGTTGGAAATGGAGATACTCTGTACGTTGATGAAGATGATATACTAGTACTTAACTCTACTAATGGAGTATTGAGTAATGACGTCGATGTTGATGGTGATATGTTGGTTTCAGAATTACTAAGAGATGTTACTAAAGGAACTATTGACTTCTATTCAGACGGTTCACTAACTTATATTCCTGAAAGTGACTTCTTCGGTAACGACAGCTTCACCTACGTAGCAAAAGATGAATCTAATGTTACTGACAGTATAGAAGTTGTGATAATAGTTTCTCCTGTAAATGATGCTCCTCTAGCTTTAGATGATGAGTATGTATTAGAGGCAGGGGATAGCATAGTAATCCAAGTTGATACACTAGGAGTGTTAGGTAATGACATTGATATTGATGGAGATACTTTAGGTGCTTCTTTAGTTGATAGTGTATCTCACGGTACAGTTACCTTAAATTCGGATGGAACATTTAAGTATGTTACAAATGAAGAAGACTTTGTTGGTGTTGATTTATTTGCATATGCTGCTAATGACACAGCTACTTCGGACACAGCATCTGTCAAAATAACGGTTACCTCTAGACCTGTAGCTGTAGCGGATACTTTCGATATTAATGAAGATTATTGTCTGAAAGCTGGTGATTTTGGTGGATCTACTGACCCAGGTGGATTGGTTATATACAGCTATGTTACTGATGGTGTATTATCTAACGATTCTGATATTGATGGAGATTCCATATTTGCAACTCTTGTACAGACAACTTCTTATGGCACACTAACTTTCTATAGTGATGGTTACTTTGAGTATTGTCCTGAAGCTAATTATAATGGTACAGATTCATTTACTTATGTTGTGTCAGATGGTTACTTGACATCAGATACTGTCACTGTCATAATTAATGTTTTACCTGCAAATGATTTACCATTAGGAAATGACGATACTTACGGACTCGTTAAAAACTCAACGTTAACAGTAGTTGATAGTCTGGGTATATTGTCTAATGACACTGATGTAGATGGAGATTCCATTTTTGCTAATCTATTAGATTCTACTAAAAATGGATCAGTTGATTTACAAGTTGGAGGAGGATTTACATACGTACCAAACCAAGATTATCTTGGGTCTGATATGTTTAAGTATAATTTATCAGATGGGTTATTTGTTACAGATACCATTTTCGTTAATTTAATAATTACATCAAGGCCAGTTGCAAATGCTGACAGTTACTCAATAGGTGAAGATAGTTCTTTAGTGGTGTTATCTAATGACGGGGTATTATCAAATGATGAAGATGAAGATTCAGACGAATTAACAGCTAACTTATTAGAATTACCAACTAAAGGTGAATTATTATTCTCTTCTGATGGAAGCTTTGAGTATAACCCTAATCAAAACTTCTTTGGATCTGATACATTCACGTATAATACTTCAGATGGAGTTCTAGTCTCAGATACTGCAACAGTTACTATAACAGTAAATCCAGATAATGATAATCCTATTGGGTATGCTGATTTATATACTGTGAATGAGGGAAGCACACTTACTGTTGATAATACCAACGGTCTATTAGCTAATGATACTGATATTGATTCTGACTCTCTGTATGCGACAAATGGTATTAACCCAGTCTTTGGTCAAGTTACCGTTGGAAGTGATGGATCATTTGAATATATCCATGACGGAAGTAACTCTGTAATGGATGAGTTCATGTACTTCTTATATGATATTGAGGGTGGTGTTGATACGGTTACAGTGTCTATTACTATAAATCCTGTAAATGATGAGCCAATCATATCTTCAGATCAAGGTTTTAGTATTCCTGAAAATTCACCTGAGGGAACCTTTGTAGGAAGAATAAATGTACTAGATGAAAATATACAATCAGACTTAAGTGGTGAATTTGATATTACTACTGATAATTTGTGGTGTATCACTGGTGATACTGCTACTAATAAGTCATTTACTGGAAAAGTAGAGTTTGAGCAAGTATCCGGTGAAAATGGGTATACAGTTAATATAATTACGGATTCTGGAATGGAACTTAAAAATGACTTTAGTTTCGGAGGGTACTTCACATGCTTCGATGGATTTGATGGAACTCCTTCAGGTACACTAAGGTTAGTAGTTGAAGGTAATATGTTAAAAATAACTGGAACAAGTCAGTGGGGTGAAACATATGATATATCTGGAGTTACCATGAACGGAAGAATCCTAATTATAGAATGGACTAATTCTATTGGTGAGCACGGAAGAAGTACAATTACAAGAGATGACGAGATTAATTGGGCAGACTTAATTAGTAACAGCGGATCAAATGTAGGTTTCGATTGGACAATAGTCTCTGGAAATGATGACGATGCGTTTACCGTAGATAATATCGGTAATATTACTGTAAATAATTCAAGTAATCTCGATTACGAAACTGAAAGCACAAGAGTTTTAACATTAACAGCTAGTGATGGTGAATTTGCTTCGGCTGAGGAAACCGTTACTATTAACATTGAAAATGTATGGGATATGTCAATATCTTCTATTGAGCAAGAAGATGCCTATTGTGCAGGTTTTGCTGGATCAATAACCATAGAAGTGACAGACAATGAAGGTGATGTTACCGCTAACTGGAGTAATGGGGCTAGTGGATTAGTTATTGAGAATTTATTACCTGGTTTATACACTGTTGATATTAGTGACACGGTAGCAACTATTTCTGAAACTTTTGAAATTAGAGAACTACCAATTTATACAGGTATTGATATATGTTATGTGACAGCAGACTCTATAGATATCACAAAAAATAGAATATTTATAAATGAGGGTGTTGATCCTTATAACATATCAAAATTCTTAATATACAGAGAAGGAGTGGTTGCTGACCAGTATGACCGAATTGGAGAGATTGACGTTACTTCGGGTGAGGGATCATTCTTAGATGATGTTGATAACAGAGTTCAAGCTTACAGGTATAAAGTTGCTATAGAAGATAATTGCGGAAATATTTCTCCATTAAATGATGTTCAGCACGTTACAAATCACCTTACAGCAAATCAAGGAATTGGTGGTGAAGTAAACTTAATATGGTCAGGTTACGAAGGAATGGATGTGCCTACATATCAAATTTATAAGGCTGTCAATGAAGGAGATTTTGAATTATTAACAGAAGTATCTTCAAATAACACATCTTATTCTGACTTTAATGTAGATCCAGCAAATGCATATAAATACTTTATCGGATTTGAGGTTGATGTAAATTGTGTTTCTGAAGGAGGAGGTATAGCTATTGAGCATCACGATTTTGATGATATTGATAATGTATACATCCCTAGTTCAGTCCTTCAAGAAGGAGCTACTTTCACAAATCCTACATATGGAAATAGTTATATAACTAACACAACTGGACTAAAAGGAAAGAAAGTAATTAGATCTAGTCCTTTCTTCTTAGAGCCTGAGCCTCTGGAACCATTATTTGTAGAACCAATAATAATTGAGTCAGTAGATAGAATTTATCCTAACCCTGCATCTCAGATACTCTATATTGATCTTGCTGATAATGCAGGTGAGATTGAGAAATTATACTTTGTTGATTTTGCTGGAAAAGTAATCGATAACGTAAGGTTTAAGCAGACTGGAGACAAAGCTGCAGTGGATACTGAAGTATTACAATCAGGTATATACTTACTTGATGTTACAACTAAACTTGGCCATAGTAGAGTTAAGGTAATTATCCAAAAATAGATTTTTTTAGTTAGATTTATTTAAACATAACATTGGATGAGACCTATTTTAATCATTCTTTTATTACTTTTTCAAAGTAATTCTTTTGCTGAGGTTCAAGAAAATAATGATACTATAGATTATGCTAGAACAGGAGATTATTTTCCATATGTGCCGTTGACAGATAAAGATTCACTTTATTACCCTATAACGTACGAGATTGAATTATTTGTAAATGACCTCTATGATTTAGATATTCAGAATAATTTTTTTACTGCTGAAATAACTGCGGGTATTTACTCTGATTACGACTCGATATTTACCTCAGTAAATGGCGATGTCTTTCCGCTCTATCCATATGACTACATATCTATGGAGACTAAAGAAGCCCTGGAAGGTTATGTTGACAGCTGGTACTATTGGGGATATGACCCAGACCCTAAATATGAAAGCTTTGCTTATGAATTAAATTATAAGAATGTTTTTAATCATAAGTGGAATCTTAGAGAGTACCCTTTTGATAGGCAGTATCTTAAAATTGAGTTTATAACTCCAAGAGATACTTCTTTTGTAACAATTAAACAATCTGAATCCTTCCCACCTTCTTTTAATAAATACATGGATAATTTTAGGGATGGATATAAAATTTTGGATATAACTTCTGAGACCTCATATTTTGAGACTCCCTACGAAGCTGAATTTGCTCCTGATGAAATTAGGAAAGAGGTAGGTACTAAAGTTACCTTTAAAATTTTAGTAGATAGATCTGGCTCTTATCTCTTTTTAAAATTATTTGGTGGGTCTTTGTTTGCTTTTATAATTTCTTGGTTAACATTCTTTATTCCAAGAAAAGAATTTGATTCAAGAATTTCTCTAAATATTGGCGCAATATTCGGAGCCATAGGTAATAGATATTTTGTAGACTCCTCCCTTGCAAATATTCAGGTTATGACTAAATCAGATATTATAAACTATATATGTATTATACTATTGATACTTAATATTATTCTGATAATTGTTCAGAGAAACAATAAAATTACCTGGCCTTTCTTGGAAAAAAGTACTAACGCTTTAATTTTTTCTGCGGCATTATTTATTACATTTATTGCAATAGTAATTTTATGGTAGCTTTTAAAAATTAAAATTTATAACCTGATTTATATCAGGATGAAGACTTTTAGCGACAGGACAATTTTCACCAACATTTTTGAGTTTCTTTTTCTGTGCTTCAGATAAATCATTTTCTTCAAAATTTAGATCTACTCTAATCTCTTTAATTTTTCTCGGGTCTGAACTCATAATTTTTCTGATTTTTGCAGTAGAATTAGGCATCTTAAATCCTCCTTTTTCTGCGCATATACCCATTACAGTTGTCATGCAGCTGCAAAGAGCCGAGGACACCAAATCAGTTGGGGCGAAAGCTTCTCCTTTACCATTATTATCAGTTGGGGCATCTGTTATAATTACCTCTCCGGATTTAATATGCTTTGAGGAAGTTCTTAATTCTCCTATATAATTATTAATTATTGAATGATTCATTATTTAAAATTTTATTAATTAATGGTTTTAAGTTTTTTTTCCAAATCTGATAACCACTTTTGTTCATATGTAGCATATCTCTCCAGAAGTATTTTTTAGGAATATTACCTTCATTGTCAATCATAATACTCCATGTATCAAAGTAATAAGTTTTTTGTTTGATTTTACAAAATTCTTTAATCAAATTATTCAACTTATCAAATTTATCTTTTTTATCCCATCTTGCCGGGCTAGGTTTAGGAGCAATGTATATTATTGGTACATACTCATTTTTTTTTCTTATTAATTCATGTGATTTTTTAAAATCATTATATATATATTCAACTGGAATATTAAAAGCTATATCGTTATCTCCTTCATATAAAACTATTAAATCTGGGTCATGCTTTAAAATTAACTCATTGATGAAATAATTTAAATCAGAAAAAATTGAACCACCAAAACCTCTGTTAAGAATATCATATTCTATAAAATCCTTATCTAAATCTATCCAAAATCTGATGCTAGAACTCCCAGAGAAAACGATAAGGGGTTTATCAGATTTTTTAAACGGACTTTCCTCTAATTCAGATTTTATTTCATTAAAAAACCTTTTTGGATCAGGATATTCCTGAGATTTTACTTCAAAACTGAAAACCAAACATAGAATAATTATAAGCTTCTTATACATAATTTAAACATAACTTAAATTTTTCTTTTTTTTCTAAATCAAAATCTTATTTTTTCGTTATATAGATATTAGTAATTTTACATATGAAAAAATATATACTTTTATCATTTATACTTTTATCAAGTTATATCACAATTTATTCTCAAGATTTAGAATATTTTGAAACTGAACAGGAAAGATATTGGGGAATAAACAAAAATTCATGGAGCGGTTTGATTGGTGGTGGAGTTCTTAAATTTTCAAATAGAATTTCTGATAAGTTGTATAGAACTATTGGCTTTGAATTAGTAAATATTAAACATCCAAAGGAGAATAAGTATTCGTCTGCTCTGGGTTATGGAAGAACATTTGTTTGGGGTAAAAAAAATTATC
>CEVL01040411.1_pt1 | contig 10309 bp, 7 predicted proteins | sample 427051 | NCBI WGS metagenome assembly CEVL01 (sample SAMEA2623673, study PRJEB7988) | marine metagenome | biome: marine biome (ENVO:00000447); feature: surface water layer (ENVO:00002042); material: "saline water (ENVO:00002010), including plankton (ENVO:xxxxxxxx)" | depth 5 m
TTTTTCATAGCCTTTGTATGAGCTTTCTTTGCCTTCTCTAGTTGTTTTTGTTCCTTCTGCAAACGCTTCTTTTCCTTACGGGTAAGTTGTTGAGGCAAATAATAATCATCGTCATCATCTAAGTCTTCCCAATCATCATCTGAATCTTGTGATGTTAGGGTCTCTTGGGCTTCTTCTTCGTCAAGAACTTCCCAATCGTCATCGTCGGTTTGAATTTGATCTTCTTGATCATCTGCTAAATCTAGATCGTTGGTTTGTTGAATTTCCTCTTGCAATTGATTTTGAGCTGCAACTATCTCTTGACCTTCTAAAGAGTCTTCTGTAACTGTTAAATCTTCAGTATTAACTTCGTCAGCCACTTCTTTAACTCGGCGTTTGAATCTATCAAATAATCCCATATTGCACCCTCAGTCATCCAAAGTAAGTTCATTACCAAACATTCCGCCTCTTCGTCGAGATTTGGTTTTGGTCTTTTCATCATCATTACTAGTAGGGGCTGGGTCAGTGTCTTGTTGGGGTTGGGGGGTTGTTGTCGCCTGTAGTTTCTCTGCTGCTTCGTTAAATTCTTGTGCAAGTGTACCAAGTTTTTCTTCGATTGCCGCTGCTTGTTTGAGTAATGTTTCATGTAAATCATTAAACTCGTCCCGCCTTGAAGAGAGAAGTTGTATAACGTCGCTCCATTTTCTTTCGCCGAAGATTCCTGCGCCTAAATCTACCACTGCTGTGCCTTCTCCTTCATCTTGGTGTTTGAAATTTAAAGTAACGCCAGCACCGATTGAAACATGTGCCTTTGCATCTCCGGAGTCTGACATACTTACTAATCTGGAAAGTATTTCTTCGGTAATCTGATGTTCGTTAATCACACCTATGATTTGATCCATACGTCGCTGTAGCTCTTCTAAGTGTTGTCTGTGACTCTCAACAAGCCTAGCCTTGTTTTGTAATTCACTGCGATCAACCATAGTCTTCAACCCTTAGACGGAGTGGGATTAGAAAAAGGCGTCGGCTACTCTTCTTCATTAACTGGTGCGATTGGGCCGCCGGCTAATTCAATTTCCTCTCTAAATGTATGCAGGATTCTTGGTTCTGTTGAAGTACGTGGGTCTATTTCTTCCACAGTATCAATTTGAATGGCGCGTCGCTTGGCTTTATGTCTCGAGCCAAGTATTGAGTAAGCTATGTGCTCTGCATCGTCCTTAGATTCTGCTGGAAGGTCAAGACTGAACTTGTTTCTAACACTACCAAATGGTGCTATTCCGGATACTCGATATGCCTTCATCGAGTCGCCGACTTACATGGTTGGTTTAAACTTCCCGTCGCGACAAAATAGTCGTTTTCTTGCGAGAGATTGACTAATATTGAGGTTTTGAGCATGTTCATGCGGGGGGTTGTTTTGTGTATTTTGATGGCGCTTGCGCCTTTTGCTAGTGCGATTTCCTTGCCGCCAGATGTCGTTGAAGAGATCGATGGGGTGAAATGGTCTGAGGTTGTAATTACGTCGCATTCTAAAGCATGGGATTTAGCAATGTGGGATGATGTCAAAAATGCAGGGGGCCACCCTATTAGAACGCTAAATAATCATGAACTACTAGTTTGGCAAAAATCTGATTTGAATCTTAGCTCGCAATTCTCTGCAGTTCAATCTAAAGATGCTGTGTGGAAATCAGATGTTGAATTCGGTTATGGGGACTATGATGAAATTAAAATTTTATTCGAACCAAGATTGCCAATTAAAGCATATTCTCAAATTCAAAATGATTTGGATTTAGTTGGAATTAATGCCCCCGAACTATCTTCATTACCATACTCCGTAATGCCGCACAAAATTACCGTGGGCTTGCCTGATTCAGTTCACTTTGATGCTATCAGTAAAATTCCTGGAATTTTATGGGTTGAGCCGGTGTTATCGGCCGAAGGGCGTAATTTAGTCGCATCAGCATACCTTAGCGATGGTGATGTTACGACACAACCTCATTGGGATTTTGGGTTGAATGGTGAAGGTGTAGTTTTGGGTATTGCTGATAGTGGGCTTGATGTTGATCACTCTTGTTTTAGAAATGGGAGTGACTCAATAGGCGAGTTTGGTAGCAGCCATAGAAAGGTTTTGGTTAGTAACATAAGCCTTGATGATGGAGATAACCCTGGAGAAATTGACTATCGCCACGGGACTCATGTTGCGGGTTCGCTTGTCTGCCATGATGTTTACAATTTCCTAAATGATGAAAAACCGCTAAATGGAACTACTATGTCATATGGCGCGCAATTAGTTTTCCAAGACATTGTTTCAAACGAAGGGTGGATTCCGCCAGAAAATATTACAGAATTATTATTGGAAAATTCACTAGCAGGTGGAGTTATTCACTCAAACTCATGGGGCGACGATACCACTGCTTACACAGATAGGACTGCTGACTTTGATTTGTGGGCAATTGAGGTTCCTTGGTCTCTATCCTTTATTGCTCCAGGCAATACTGGTGGGCAATTATTAGAGCCATCAAATGGTCGTAATGTCGTTGCAATTGGCGCTTCAACAAAGGCTACAACACCTGAGATTTGGCAATCATCATCAGTTGGCCCTACTGAACTCGGGACGTTTGGTATTTTTGCTATAGCGCCAGGAGTTTCAATTAATTCAGCCAAAGCTGATGGTTTTGATGAGTCCATGAATAATGCACTAAGGTCTTCCAGTGGCACTAGTATGGCCACCCCTATTGCTGCTTCATTCGGGGGAATTATACAACAAATGGTCGAGCAGGGTTGGATTTTAAGTTCTAATGAAGCGACTACAGAATACAATCTATCGGATATCAAACCTTCTTGGTCATCTTTGCCAAATGAAACAATAAACCTAGGGAATGGGTTTACTCCTTCGGGCCTTTTACTAAAATCACTACTTGTTTTAGCAACCCAAGATATTGTTGAAAACGAACAATATTTTTTGAGAAATAATGACTCTGGTTGGGGGGCATTAGATCTGTCTAAATTGATTGATTTTGAAAATTTAGAAGCGTCTCTTGGTGAAGAAAACCTTACCCCAGCCACAAATATTTGGATCCATGATAGTTACCGAAACTCGTTTGATGTGGCAGAATGGTTGATGCAACGATTTAATTCCAGCAATACATCAAATATCGAAGATAGTCCTTGGAGTGGTGTTGGTGCAGAAGGGCCATTTTTACAGTCTGGAGAAAGTTGGACAAAGCGTCTAGTTCCGAATCAAAATGAAGACTTAGAAATTGTCATGTCTTTTCCAGCCAAACCGGAACCGTTTATCGTCGATGATCTAAGATTGGTTGTAACATTATCAAATGGATATGTTGCGACTGGGCAGGTTTACGATCCTGATGGGTATTCATCGCTATTTAACAATGAAAGTTTCAACGATACTCAATTTCAGGCATCCAACGAAACAAGTGTTGCTGTGAAAATCTCAAAGCTTGATTTGGCAGATGTTGAATGGATTGATGTTGAAATTCATGCCAACTATATTTCTCCCGGAAATAGTCCGGGGGGTGTTGGTGTAGATGGTGACCGTACAGGCTTTGCATTGGCTGCAAAAGGGGTAATTAGAGATTCTATTAACTGGGAGGATTCGGATGGAGATGGGTTGCCAAATGCTGTTGATTTGTGTCCAAATCAAAATCCACACTTATATGATTCAAACATGGATGGTTGCCCAGATGATAGTGATAATGACGGTGTTATCGACCAATATGACTTATGCCCAAGCATCAATGCACAGGGGTTTGATAATGATTTGAACGGTTGTATAGATGATTCGGATAATGATGGAGTTGGGGATGACATAGATGCGTGTGAAACAGAAGTTATCGACATAAATTATCCAGTTGGCCTTCAAGGATGTCGGCCAATAGATTCGCCCATCATGATTGTAGAAACAGAAATTATTGGTTTGGAAAATAATATCTGGGCTTCCACTTTAGAAGTTCGTTGGGAGATTGCTGATGCGGATTTCGACCCCTATCTTACCGGTTCAAGAATAATGATTAATCAAAGTGACAATTATTCATTCTTCCCTATCGTAACATGCACCGCTGAAGATATCGAAATAATTGATAATACCCATATTTGTATTTGGAATGCAGGAGAAGATTTGCCAATATTTGATGTTACAGGTTATGGAATGCATGTACAATTTTTTGCTCAAAGCCTAAATGCTTCACCGGAAGGTGATAATGAAATTATTTATCTTGATTCAGAATTATATTTCTCTTCAAATCGTGGAATAAATATAGAAATTATTCAAGATAAGGATAGCCATGGTTCTGCGAGTGTAATTCGTTCAATTGGTTGGGGAATAATTACTATTTTGTCTATCGCGCTAATTTGTCGGAAATTATGGTCTGTAATTCAAGAAGATGGGGGAGAAATTGAAAATAAACAATTTTTTGCTGCGAACCCTTTTGTTGATGTTGAAAACGAATGACTGAATGTGTTTTTTGGCTAATTTAGCAGGTTTTTAGCCGAGTCATGACAAGGTGAACCTTGAAGTTCGATGTCGTTTTGGCTTAGATATCCCCAAGCGGATGGTGAATAAAATGAGTGACCGCCTTTATGTTGGAATTGACCTAGGAACATACCAATCTACTATCTCTTCAAGTGCTGGTGCAAGCCACACAATTGAGACTATTGTAGGTAGACCGAAAGACCCAGTAGCAAGAAACTTTCTTGGACGTGATGTGCTATTTGGCAATGATGCTTTGAAAAATAAATTAGCATGTAATTTGTATCGCCCGATGGCTGCTGGAGTTGCTCAAGATGATGAAGCAAATCTAGCTGCTGCTAAGGCTTTTGTTTCACATCTTCTCGAAACTGTTGATCCTGAAGAATTTGACGAAGTGTTTGGTGTGATTTGTTCACCAAGTCACGTTTCATTTACCGACAAGTCCAATCTTGTTGCTACCTTGAGAGGTCAAGTTAACGCAATAATGGTCGTTACAGAACCTTTTGCAACCGCTTATGGAATTGAGGAAATCGCTGGATCTATTGTTGTTGATATCGGTGCAGGAACAACTGATATCGCCCGTATTCACGGAACTTTCCCGTCTGATGAAGATCAAGTCACTATTCAAGAAGCGGGTGATTGGTTAGACTTAGCATTGATGGAATTAGTCCAGAAGAAGTATACTGGGGCGCAAGTTACTAAAGATATGGTTCGCCGATGGAAAGAGGCTTCATCATATGTTGGTAAAGATGTCAAAGAAGTAATGGTTGAGTTATCTGTTGAAGGTAAGAAGCAAGTTGTTGATATCGGTGATCTAATCGTTGAGGCTTGTGAATCAATTGTACCTCTTGTAGCAAACGCAATTAAGAAGATTGTTGCAACAGCTGACCCTGAATACCAACCAGTACTAAGAAACAACATCATCCTATCTGGTGGCGGTTCATTGATTGATGGTATTGCGGCAAGAATGGCTGAAGAAATCTCAGATATCGGTGATGTCAACGTATGGTGTGTTGAAGATGCAATAAACAGTGTAGCAAATGGTGCACTAAAACTTGCTAGTGAAATGCCAGATGACATGTACACTGCAATTAACTAAAGTAGGTTATGAGTTTTTCAATAAGGTCGAAAATATGGCCTAATTGACCCAATATTATTGGGAAAGTTCAAGAGTGGTTGATTACCGATAGGCGTCGTATGACAGTCGGCTCCTCGTCGCCCAGCGGAATAAAACGTGTTGGTGATAACTCTTCTGAAGAGCGAGCAGCATTGGAAGGAATGCTACAAGGATACCCTGTAGAGCAACTTGTTGAAGAGGTATTAATCGCTTGGGACGAGTTGGCAAAAAGAAATGATGAAATGGTATCTGTTAAGCAACGATTGCGTGTGTTGGAACTAGACCTTGCTGAAAGAGAAGATATGGTAGCACCTGAAATCGCTCGAATGAATGATTTAGAGGCTGAATTAGAAGAACGCCGTAGCCAAATGGTTCATCTTGAAAGATTATTATCCGATGCTAGGCAAGATTTGGCCGCACAACAATCTTCATTGTCCAGTGAAGAAAAAACTCGATTAGAAGATGAGGTTGAAGCATTGAAAGGCCTTACATCTGAACAAGATGAGATAATTGGTGAAATGGAAGGCCGAGTTTCTCAAATGGTTGAAGCGTTAGAAAGAGCTGCTGATGCTGGATTAACATCAGTAACTGCTGATGAAGTTAGAAGTCTCAAATCTCAGGTCGACAATATGACAAAGCAGTATGAAGTAGAATCTTCGGCTAACAAAGCATTAGAAGAAGAGCGTCAAAGGCTACGTGATATTGCTGATAGATTGCGTGGCTTATTAGATGCTAGAGATAATCGCCTAACGGAGCTTGAAGAACAATTAGAGCGCGTAATGCAAGGGCCTCGATCCGTTTCTGCTGAGCATGATTACCTTGTTGAGCAAATTGAAGAATTAAAACGTAGATTGTTAGAGAGAAATAGAGAATATGAGTCTCTAAGAAGAAGAGAAAGACGTCTTCATAGTGATGTCTTTGAAAGAGATGAAAGAGTTCAACAAATGTCACTAACAATGAGTGATTTAGAATCTGCTTTACAAGATAGAACTGCTGAATTGAGGGAGTTGGAAAGCATTAGAGAAACCATGTCTAATGAGTTAGATTCGGTTAGAAGAGGGGAGCGTACAAGAGAAGTTGTCGGTCGTGTCTTTGCTGATTCGCTATCTTTGGTGAGAGGGCATGATGAGCGAGAAATGAAGCGAGAAGCTTATGCTAACTCACCGGATGTTGAAAGAAAATTATCCACGCCAGATTTGGAAGATATGACAAATCTTGCAGAGGGTGGACGAGTAGACCTTGATGTTGAAGAAACTGTAATTGAGCCTGGTATGGAAGTAGATACCAATCGTCCTGCAGCACCTGGAGGTAGTGGCGATCCAGTTGTCTTCGAAGATGAAGATTGATTTCTTAATTATAAAATCGAAGTAATCGCAGAGATTTTTTCTGCTAAATCTGTCAAATCTGTTGCATCTTCAGTAAGTGTTCCTGTTACAATCCAATCTGCCCCAGCATCTGCAGCAATTTTGGCTTGCTCAGGAGTTCTTATTCCACCGCCAACAACAATAGTAAGTCCTTCTGTGGTTCTTGCAGATTTAATCAATTGTGGATTTACTTGGTTTTCTGCGCCGCTGCCCGCCTCAAGGTAAAGTAATTTGAAACCATACATGGCTGCTGTTAGCGAGTAGGCTTTTACCAAATCAACATCTTCTGGCATAATCAAATCGGCACTACCAACTTCCCCAACCTTGCCGCCTGGATGGCAAACCACATAACCAGTAGGTAAGGCATCTACGCCAAATTTGTCTATGTATGGTGCCCCTCTAACTTGTTCGCCAACCAAAAATCTACGATCTGTTGAATTCATCAACATCATGAAAGTAATTGCATCTGCAGCTGGTGAAAGTGCGTGAGAGCCCCCGGGAAACAAAACGACTGGTACTTTCCATTTTTCTTCATCGCCGTCTGGTGATTGGCTAGCAGCAAAGGCTCGTAACTCTAGGCCTTCTTGTATTGCAACACAAGTAGCGTGAACTATTTCATCTGGAGTATCGGTTGAGCCCCCGACAAAAATCATTGTCGAACCAGATTCTATGGCAACACATGCTCTATCTGCGGCAACTTGAGGTGATTGTTTATCTGGATCAATTAAGGTAACATGTCTTGTTGTACCCTTAGTATTAGTGACATAAGATAGGATTGATTCCTCGTCTCGACGCATGCCAATCAATCACTGCTTCAACCTACATCGCATATTAGTTGCGGAGATTAAATTGGTTAATGGCCTAATCACATAGTTATCAATGACTACCGTTTGGACTAACCATGGGCGAAGTTGGTCCTTTCAGAAGACTATTATCCCATATGAAAGACCATAGGAAGACTATTCGTCTTGCTTCAATATGTTCTGTTACTAACAAAATTTGGGACTTGGCGCCGCCTTTACTGATTGGTCTTGCTGTGGATGTTGTGGTGTTGAAAGAAGATTCATTTTTAGCAAGTATGGGATATATTGACCCTTGGAATCAATTGATTTTATTATCGGTTTTGACTTTTGCAATATGGGGCCTTGAGTCATTGTTTGAGTATTTTTATGGTGTTTTATGGCGAAATCTGGCACAAACTGTCCAGCATGAATTAAGATTAGACACTTTCAATCATGTTCAGAAACAAGGAATGGGTTGGTTTGATGAGAGGCAGAAAGGAGACATCTTAGCGATATTAAATGATGATATCAACCAGTTAGAACGGTTCTTAGACAAGGGCGCTAATGATCTTTTACAAGTTTCAACCACTGTATTAGTGGTCGGTGCAATTTTCTTGTTTATTTCATGGGAAGTTGCATTATTTGCCATCATTCCAATTCCGCTAATTGTCTGGGGTTCGTTCAAATATCAACGAAGTCTTGAGCCTAAATACGCTGATGTAAGAAATGCGGCTGGGAAAATGAATGCTTTATTGGAAAACGACTTATCTGGAATGTCTACTATCCAATCATTTACCTCAGAAGAAATTGAAGTTGATAGAGTTAGAAAGCTAAGTGATGATTATCGTGAAGCAAATAGAAAGGCTATTCGCCTATCTGCTGCATTTACTCCATTAATTCGTATGGCAATACTTTGTGGATTTACTGCAACTTTGCTATTAGGGGGATGGTATACATTAGAAGGGGATTTAGCGGTTGGTGCTTATTCGGTTCTAGTTTTCATGACTCAGCGCCTACTTTGGCCATTAACCCGTCTTGGTGAAACATTTGACTTGTATCAAAGAGCGATGGCATCATCTACCAGAGTTTTAGATGTATTAACATCTGAGATAGAAATCAGTGAAGGAGACTTTGTTCCAGAGCGAGATTTGATTGAAAATAGTGAAATTATTTTTGAAAATGTAGATTTTTCATATACTGGTAGAGACAATACTTTCTCAGACCTATCACTAACTCTTTCTGCCGGAAAAACCACTGGCATTGTCGGCTCTACTGGTGCTGGAAAAACTACTCTTACACGCTTGTTGCTTAGATTTGCTCAACCAAACTCTGGTAGAATAGTTTGGGCAGGAAAGGGTATTGATGAGTGGTCTTTGAAGCATCTTCGCTCTTCAATCGCTTTAGTTGAGCAACATATCACATTATTTCCAACCTCGATTCTTGAAAACATAAGATACGGTAACGCTAATGCAACAAATGAGGAAGTGTATGAGGCGGCAAAGATCGCTGAAGTTAGTGAATTTGTCAACACTCTACCGGAAAAATGGGATACTATGGTTGGCGAAGGCGGATACCGGTTATCTGGTGGCCAAAGACAACGTTTGGCAATCGCTAGAGCGGTACTAAAGGATGCCCCGTTACTTATCCTTGATGAGGCAACATCTGCAGTTGATAATGAAACTGAAGCCGCACTTCAAAGATCAATTGAATTGGTTGGTAAAGATAGAACTACTGTAATTATCGCTCACCGGTTGTCAACTATAAGGGGCGCAAATACAATTTTAGTCATGGATAATGGGAAAATTGTCGAGCGAGGAACTCATGATGAATTAATTCAAAAAGAGGGCATATATCAGAAGTTATGGAAGGTTCAAACTGGAGAAAAGTAGATTTTTTAGATAGTTAAAGAGTTTTACAGTGGTTTATATGAGGATGGGTGTCGGACTCAGTTTGAGAAATATGTTTAAATCAAACCTGAAGAGAACATCAAGCCTGCTTTTGATCGGAACCCTCGGCCTGTTGGCGTTAGGAAACGTTAGTGCGAATGTTGCTGGAGATGGATACATGGATGAGACCGATATGGTCGCTGTAACTTTCTGGCTTGCAACTGCTATGATGTTAGCATCTACCGTTTTCTTCATGTTGGAGCGCCAGAATGTAGCGCCAAAGTGGAGAACGTCAATGACTGTTGCTGCACTGGTAACTGGTGTTGCTTGGTACCACTACACTTACATGAGGAAGCATTGGGAAGCTTTCGAAACTTCACCACTAGTCATGAGGTATATTGATTGGTTGATTACTGTACCACTTCAAGTTTCTGAGTTCTACCTAATACTTGCAGCAATTGGTGCTGCAACAGCCGCATTATTCTGGAGGTTGTTTGGTGCTTCTCTAATCATGTTGCTTACTGGTTTCTTAGCAGAATCTGGTGAATTGGATGATGGGTTAACTTGGCCATTGTTCATTATCGGTTGTCTTGCATGGATTTACATCATCTATGAAATATGGTTTGGTGAAGCAAAGAAGAATGTCGGTGATGCAAGTGAAGGTACTCAATTCGCTTTCAAAGCAATGGCTTTTA
>CEVL01378452.1_pt1 | contig 10293 bp, 6 predicted proteins | sample 427051 | NCBI WGS metagenome assembly CEVL01 (sample SAMEA2623673, study PRJEB7988) | marine metagenome | biome: marine biome (ENVO:00000447); feature: surface water layer (ENVO:00002042); material: "saline water (ENVO:00002010), including plankton (ENVO:xxxxxxxx)" | depth 5 m
TTTTTTTTTTTTTCGAAACGCGCGCGCCCCTATAGGTCAAGCTCGTTGCATCCGTGGTGTTGTCGTCATCTTTGTGTCCTCTTCTCTTTTGGCGTATTTTTTGAAAGGAGGAGGAGGAAAAAGAAAGATGTCGTCGACGCGCGGGAGGCGTCGATCGCGCGTCGAACGGACGCGCGTCTGGGCGTTTTGTTTGGTTTTGAGTCTCGCGTTTGCATCGCGAGGAGTTTCGGGCGCGTCGGACGGTCGCGTCGAGAGCGATCGAGAAGAAACCGGCGACGTCAAAAAGTTGTATCGAGGCGAAGAGGGAAAGGAGGCGAAGGCGCCGAAGGCGGAGGTAAACTTCTTCGACGCGCCGTTCGCGGACGTGAACGCGAAAGATGTGGCAAGCACGGTAAACGTGGCAGAGTTTAGCGGTGGTTTCGCACCGAGAAGGGCGTTGCAGGTGCGGTTGATACGATTTCTTTCTCGTCTTTTTCTTGTGTTAACAACAACGCGCGTCTTTTTCTCTTGGAATTTCCGAAGTGGTCTGCGTTCGCCTCCACGTAGATTTGTAGATTCTCTATCGCAAAGAGAGATAGATGGCGACGCGTGCACGACACTGACACGCGTGTTCTTTACTTCCTTTTAAATAGGACCCGGGAGTTGGTGAGGGTTTGAGCGCGTGCGCCGATCTCGCGAGCGGCAACCTCGCGTTTAGCGTTCACACGTGGTCGTCGTCGCCTTCGGAGGAAGTGTTGCGACTCGGTGCGATTGCCGGTAATGTTGTGGATGCGGCGAGAGAAACATATGTTTCAATCGTCGTGACGCGAACGGGTGGAGCGAATGTGAACGATCCAGTGTCTTTGGCTGGAGTGACGTTGCCTTTTGAGTGGTCGAGAGCAGTCGCCGTGGAGGACCAAGTTTCGGGCGAGACGACGTACGAGCCAAGACCTAAGGAGGAGTTTATCTTCGCGTGTTGGGGCGCGCAAATTCTTCCGAAAGCATTTTCTTCGAATACCACCGACGATGGAAGGAACGATGTATCGTGCGAAGAGATATCGCTCACGATGGACGATATTGGACCGAGAGTTACTTTCGGAAAAAACGTCGTTTTGCTTCCCGGCGAGTTTCTCGTCGGCGGATACTCAAACTTTCTCTTTTCTTTTAAGCACGTGCAAAGTAAGAAAATCGAATCGTTGATGACGTTACGAGAGCCCATTTGTGACACCGACGCGATGAACACGCTTTCCGCGTCCGTCGCAGTGGTAAGTCCGAACATGGTTTTTGGGTGGAACCCAAACGTCGGCTTGGATTTGAACGCGTGTCCTTCGCTCGTAGACGTTGCGTTTACGACGGTGAAACCGCGACGACAATTTTCTACCACTGACGACGCTCCATCACTGCCATTGTCTTCGATTTCTGGAGTTCTCGGGCAACGTACGTGTCTCACGTTAGATCTCACCGATTTAGTTCTCGAAATCGATTTGATCGAAGGCGAAGAAGACGTTTCTACTATCGCCACGTCAATCGCGTGCGAAGGTCTAACAATCGCAACACCTCCAGAAATGCTCGAGATGAGAGAGCAGATTAGAACTTTTTCGTGCGAAGACGTCAGGTTTGAGGTCTCGCTAGATGGGACAAAGCTTCGAGTTTCTTTCAACGACAACGTCAAGTTATGTCCCGGTTGCTTCATCGTCGGCGGTAACGACAACGTCTGGGCTAGGTATGAGACGACGACGACGACGACGACTGAAACGACAACAGAAGGAATACCATCTTCTTCGTTATCTTCTTCTTCTTCGCTGTACTGTGGTGGCGACGCGGAACTCGTACCTCCGATTCGTGCATGCAACGCCGAGGAGAACGCAAAATACAACGGCGAGGATATTACCGAAGGTGTCTTTCTCGCATCTTCTGCGGACGCTTGCTGCGTAGCTTGCCAAGAAAATCCCAACTGTAACGTCTGGACGTACTGTACGGATGAAGCTGAAGGGTGTGGGTTAAACGAATACGTCTCATCTTATTCGCAATGCACTTTGAAAGTCTTGGATCAGGCAATAATTTCTGCGAGTGCCGATACCGAGATCCCGGGATCTCGAGGCGAGGACATCACCTACACGTCTGGAATTTTGCTCGATAAAATTGTCGAACCAATCGCGAGAGATACGAGCGACGTTAAGTTTCCACCTTGCAACGCAGAGAAAAACGCCAATTATATCGGTGATGTTATTGCAAACGTGACGATAGATCTTGCGATGAATGCCGGGGCGTGTTGCGCGGCGTGTTTGGCAAACGCCGACTGCGAGATTTGGGTATTTTGCGATTCAGAAGGTGGCTGCGACGAGTACTCCTATCGAACGTGCACTTTGAAGACGTTTCCATTGGATATCGCCGACGCTTCTTTGAAATCACCTGTCGCGTACGCGAGAGGGCCTGATGTCAACTGGACTTCTGGTATCGTCACTTCTCGAATCGATATTGGCGAGTTGCCCGAACCGACCAGCGACAGCTGCGAAATTGAGCAACGCGCGAATTACAAAGGTGATCCTCTCAATGTTGGTACTGATTTGGTTTTAGATTCAGTGGAATCGTGTTGCGTTGAGTGCAAGAAACGATCCGATTGCAACGTTTACGTTTTCTGTGAAAGCGAAAATGGTTGCTCCAACGCCTACTTCGATTACGGTTTCGGCGAATGTTGGCTTAAGAAAGCTCCCGCTGAATTTTTAATCTCGGAAGAATTTCCGGCTTGGGAACGTGGCGAAGGAGTTCCGTGGACGTCCGGACGAGTTTCTCCAAAACCTATCGGTCCATTTGAGATTCCAAAATCTTGCGTTTCTAAGACGAACGCATTAAGAGACGCGTGTGCGCCTTTGCTCGCGGAACCAGAGGCTAGATCTGGCGATACGACCAAATGTTGCCAATTGTTGGAAGCGTCGAATTCGGATCGCTGTTTCTGCGAAAACGACGCCTTAGCAGAACTTGGTGACCGTGAAGATATACTTTTGGTTGCCGAAGCCGTGTGTGAGTTGACAGAGCCGCTGTTGATTGGAGAGAAGTGCTTACCCGTGGAGGAAGTGGTTACGGTTGAAATTTCTCCACCACCACCACCTCCTCCTACGTCGCCGCCACCTCCCCGCGTGCCTTTTGCAGTTATTTCGGTCGAGTCTCCACCACCCCCATCTCCACCTCAAAGTCCAATACTACCACCTCCTCTGGTGATTGCGTCGCCTCCCCCTGCCGCTCCGTCGTCCCCACCACCCTCACCGGTTTTAGTCGTCGCTTCACCACCACCTCTTCGGCCCGCTGCTCCTCCGCCGCCAATGCCAGATCCTCCGCCACCAATGTCCCCCCAGCCACCACCTCCTCTTCCAAATCTTCCACCGCCTCTCAGTCCCAGTCCGCCACCTTTTGCTCCAGCGTCGCCGCCACCATCGCCATTTCCACCGCCTCCTCCATCTCCGTTGGCACCGCAGCAGCCTTCTCCTCCTCCACCGTTCGCTCCTCCTCCAATTCCTCGTTCGCCGTGTATCCTCCTCATAGAATCTATAAGTTCGGATTGTACCGCACTGTTTGCGGAGAATGGTCAGCAAGGCACGATATCGCAAACGTGCTGTAGTCTGATAGAGACGGCAAACAACGATCGGTGCTTTTGCGACGCGGATGTTCAAAACATTTTGGGTGCCTCTAAAATTGAGACGATTCGATTAGTTGGACCATTTTTGTGTGGAACGGATATGCGCATCCATACGACGCCAGAAGAATGCGTCAAAGAAGCGCCACCAGCCGCGATTGAAATCTCACCACCTCCGTCTCCAGCTGCTCCATCTGCTCCTTTGCCGCCGCCGCCGCTGCCACAATCGCCTGCGGTTGTGGTTGTTGAAGCATCGCCACCACCACCACCACCTCCTTTTCCAGCACCGCCACCACCCGTGTCACCTCAAGTACCGCTCGAAGTGATCGCGCCACCACCCACGAGTCCACAACCTCCACCACCGCTCTCACCTGAAGCTCCCGTAGAAGTTGTTTTTGTGGCTTCGCCTCCTCCGTCTCCTTCTTCGCCGATGCCGCCGCCGCCGAGTCCTCCACCATATGCACCACCACCATTATCTCCACCCCCGGTACCACTCGACGAATTTCCGGACGATTACGAAGAGTCTCCTCCTCCTCCTTCTTCGCCACCATCTCCTCCACCAATATCACCGCCCCCTCCTCCCCCTCCAATCCCTGTATCGCCCCCTCCTCCGATTCCGGTTTCACCCTCGCCGCCGCCTCCATTCCCGCCGCCTCCGGAAGCGCCTCTACCACCACCACCATCTCCACCGCCTCCGGAAGCGCCATTCCCACCACCTCCATCCTCACCACCTCCGGTTCCGGCAGAACCATCACCGCCTCCTCCGAGTCCATCTCCACCGCCTCCGGAAGCGCCATTCCCACCACCTCCATTCCCACCGCCTCCGGTTCCGGCAGAACCATCGCCGCCTCCTCCGAGTCCATCTCCTCCTCCTCCGAGTCCATCCCCACCTCCTCCGGGTCCATCTCCACCTCCTCCGGGCCCATCTCCTCCTCCTCCAAGTCCATCTCCTCCACCGCCGAACGTGTGCCCTATACTCACGGTACTGGGTGGTTCTGCAGCTACGCAAAATGAAATTTTGGTTTCTGGAGTATATGTAGAGCAAGGCGCGACTGCATTTGACGATGAAGACGGCGATATCACCTCCAAAATTGAAATCGACAACTCTGCTGTCGACACGTCAACACCAGGTGTTTACCCGGTTTTGTATCGAATCGTCGACTCGAGCGGGTGTGAAGTCACGGCGACTAGATTTGTGAGAATTATTGCACTTATCCCAACTTCGGATGCCACGGATATCCTCGTCGCGTGTAGACGACGCGTCAACCGCATCGATCAGCTCTGCGACGTTGGAAACGAGAATCCAAATCCAGCGAGTTTCCCTGGTTGCTGCTTGGCAGTTTCAGATATGGACAGTGCTTCGTGCTTTTGTGACGATGAAGTGCTCGATACGATTGCAAAACGCGACGCGACGTTTGTTGAAAAGCTCGTGGACTTTGTTCCACTCGCTTGCGGATTTCGAATCAAGTACGGCGACGAAATTTGCGAAGATCGCGACGCACTCTCGGCGTTTTTGAGACTTCCAGCTGAACGAGACGTGCGCGATAGATCCAACGCGTGGAAGCGTGTCATAGATGAAGACTCTGGCCGATTAAAAGAAGACTTGACGTGCGGCGAAACAGTACAAGCGACTCGCTACATTTGCCGCAAAGTAACGTCGAGCGATAACATCACGCCAACGATAGCGGATATCGCGCCGTGTTGTGATGCGGCGATTACTTTGAACCGCTCGAATTGTCTTTGCGACGCATTGGAAGACGAAGGAAAAGGAACGAAATTTTTCAAAGAGACTGCTGGAGCAAAATCATTCTTGCGAAAACTCGTTGGCTTTACGCCTTTGGGATGTGGATTCGACATCTCCGAGCAATGCCCGGAAATTCGCGAGCGAATTGGCGTCCCCGTCACTGAGACGGTTCGAAACGTCACGCGATTTGTCAACGAAACTCGTTTGATTCCAGTTGCCGTTGGCGTTCCATTATTAGTCACGGAAGATGAAATAACCGGCGTCGAAGTAGTCCAAGAAGGCGTTTTAGAGCAACTCAGCGGAGGATTATCTGCCATCGATCAACGAGGGAATCAAATCCGCGACAAAATATTCCGAGAGTTTTTCGACAGGGCAAACTACCGAAACTGTTTAAATTACACGGATGCCGTCACAAAAACATGCGCAAGAGTCGTCGTCAGCGATGGAATTATGGAAGATAATGGTATCGACACAACTACGTACGATGTCACGGCGTGCTGCGGTGTTTTGTATTCGCTATGGACCCGCGGTTGTTTGTGTCCACCGTTTGCCGAGCAGTTGCTTTCGACCGACTTCTACTTATCGTTGTTCAAGATTGCACCAGAAGCGTGCGGCTTTTCAATGGACGAGATTCCGAACGATAATCAAGATGTTTGCGTTAGCGATTTATCAGAAACGTTGGAAGGCTACGTCGAGAGCGATATTGGTGCTGGATTTGATTTGAGGATTATCGAAGATGCCGAAGCGTGGGTCTCCGAGAAGTACAGCACCACGAAGCCGAGCGATTTTCAAAACGTATTTTTGGTCGAAGGAGGTTCAACCATTGGTGGTTTTAGAGTGGGTTTCGATTTCGAGGCGTTCACAAATTCTACCGCGTGGTGGATACCATCGACGTCGTTTCAAACGAACGTTTCGGTGGCAATTCCTTCTGCGTCGACGTGTTACGCCGCCGTGAGGGCGGCTGAAGATTCGTGCGTACCAAACCTTGCAGGTGCCTCGGAAATATTCTTCCAAGACCTTGACTGGCAAATGTGTTGTAAACGACTCCGTGTCGTTGAAAATGCAAAGTGCTTCTGTGATGGTTTCGTATCTCTACTTCTCACGTCAGATTCTCCGATCAACGCGAGTGCCTCAGATCCTGATGTCATCTCGAAAATTCACGCGGCAGTACTCTCAGAAGCTCCCTCGGCGTGTGGTTTCACACCAACGTACGGAAGTACGTGTCCAGCGGCTGAATTTACAGAGAAAATCGGGGAGGAAATTATTGCCGTAGACTCGCGAGAACTCGTTGATGTGGAGACATTTTATTCTCAAAAGAATGAGGTGAATTTCTCACCGCTGGTGTACGTTTCGGCCGAAACATTTTACAGCGAAGACCCGAACACGATAATTCGAGGACTCATGCTCTCAAATGGCGGAATGCTTATTTCAGAACTTGAAATTATCGGTGGGGAAACTGGTCGCGAGGCAAGTTTAGTCATCGTATCTCCACCAAGATTGAAAGATCAAGGAGTTACCGTGCTTCGCGATGCCGCCGATGGTCAAGTTTCACTCGAATACACCACGTGGAATACCTCAAGCACGTATCGAATTCTTGTTGAGCTAAGCGACGTACCTGGAACATTCTTTTTAGATTCAACATCGCAGCTTGTGCGAATTGGTGACGGTACCACTGATTTTGAAGCTGGTTTGTTCTCGGGTGCAACGGGCACTACAATTGGTGCGACTGAATCAGCGCTCACCGTTGCGTCGAGTGGCAAATTTTTCTTGAGAACGTTCCAGTCTCCGGAAGGTATTGAAGTTGAAGGTGACGAAGTATCTTTACCAGACGGCACTATTGCAAAAATTGTTCGCGTAGAATCTTTCGACGAATCCATGTTATTTCCGCTCGTTCGTGCGTCTGCAATTCTCGTTGCGAACGAAACCCTCCCAACGGAAGAGACGTCGTCGTCGACGATAAGCCCTATCGATATTCGTCGAGGCGTGGTGAAAAAATCTGGAGTCGTCGTTCCCAAAGAAGAAGATGAGAATAACGTCTGTTCAGACGTGCGAAGCGTGAAAAATTTCCTCGCGATTGCGCTCGAAAGTCCAACGCTGTCGAAAAAATACTCCGTCGTGGGTGCACTCACCGTCGCCGACGATACCGATAAAGAATCAATCATCGTGCCGCAGATTAAAATTCCAATTTATTACGTTCCAAGAGGCGGTGAAGTCGAAGCAGATTCTACGAGTAGTTTTTACGAGGAATCATCTTTCGTGGATCCGTTAACGCCTGGCATTGGAACGTGCTTAGGTCTTCAAATCATCGATGGTTTTGGTCGTAGGTATTCCAACGAGGATCTTTGCGCGCGAACGTCGAGCGAAACGACTTCGTTTGGCGTTCAATTTACCATATCAGATGTGGAAATGTGCAGAGAGTGTGCCGTGACCGGCAGAGAATCAGACGGTGCCTTGTTTGAAGTCTCGCACGGTGATGGTGAAGACTCAAACGCTTTATCCGTTTCCGAACCTTTCATTCGACGTCCATTTTGCGAGCTCGACGATGTTGAAGAAGGACAAACCGTGCCTGAACAAAAACGACGAAGAAGAAACTTGTTGCAATTTTTTGGTGGCGTTCCTTTCTTCCAATCCCCTCGGGTAATCGATCCGTCCAATCAAATGGCTGGACAAATGCCAGGAGGCGCTAATAATCAGTTTGCCGCTGGAAACTCCGGAGCGGGTGGTGATGCTCTCCTTTCTTCCGGGACGGTGAACGTGAGTCAAGGCCCTGCGACGACGACGCTTTGCTCTGACGAGGCCTTGAGAGATATCGAAAGTAGTATTTACTGGAAAGACAATCGTGGCGCAATTTCTTCATCAACAAATGGAGGTAATGGTTTCACCGAACAGTACGAATCGTACGTATTCGCCGGTGATATACGAAATGCGAATAAGAACAGCGAAGTGAGCTTGAAAAATGCTCTGACGCTCGTCGCGCTCTCGCCATGGCTTCGCGAAAATCTTGGCGATGGCACGTACGGCGCGTGGAAAAGAATCAACGATCCATCCAGAGAACTCGAAATTAAGTGCTATGGTTTTAAAGTCGTATCGTATGAAGATCAAGGCGATGAGATTGTACATGCTTCTAACCCTCGGTGCGAGAATATTCAATTCTACGCGTCCTTGAGCGCGCCTGTGAGCTTATCTGGTGGTGGTATCGGGTCTGAAAGCACCATCAGATCTGAAGAAAGTAGCGGCAATGATGGTATCCCTCCCGCGTATGTCGTATTAGTTGAAGTCGATTTTGGCGTCAGGTTATGCGAAGGATGCTATCTGAAACCTTTGTATATCGACGACGACATTCTGTTTAGCATCTTTCCGAACAACGAAGTCATATCGGACGGGTATACGGTAGATAATAACATCAGAAGTTCTTACTACACGTTCGATTTTGTCGGACCAACTATAGCTGAGCGACTCGAGTGTTCCGCTCCAAAAGGCGCGTTGGTTCCAGCGGTCGAATTGGTAGCACCAGAAGCAGCAAGTACTTCTCCAGAAGAGGAGGCGTTTGCGCCAAGTGTTAGAAAGCTCCCGAATCGATACGCGTGTAACGCTCAAGCAAATACTAACTTCAAAGGCGTCTTGCTCAACGATGGTAACAAGAACGTTCTCTCTTCTGCGGCTGAGTGTTGCGATGCGTGCGCTGCGGCGGAAAATTGCGACATATGGGTTTACTGCGTAGGGGATTGCGTAGATTTCGCCTTCCATTCGTGCTGGTTGAAAAGGTCCATGGAAGGCGGCTTTAATTCTACGGCGTCGCCTTCTAAAATTTCCGCGTGGGATCGCGGTGATGGTGTGCCGTGGACCTCGGGATATCTCGTCACGAAACAAGACGGTGATAATGCCGCAGCCGAAGTACCTCCATCTCAAGAAGAAGTCACGGATACCGCGAAATATTTTACACTCGAGCCGGGGAAGCCGACGGATATACCAGCGTCGACAATCACGGTAAAAGCAGTCGACGCACCCGTAATACCTCCTCCTCTTTTGGTTAACGACAGCGATGGTATTGGAATTCCACCTCCGATGCCTTTACCGACGGAAGAAGGAGAGGGTGGTGATTCCGCTGTCGCGTCTCCGCCGCCGATTGGATTCGGTACGATTCCTCCGACGGTCCCTGTGGACGTTCCGATGACTGACGGTATAGGCTCTCAACAACCTCAACAACCACAAGTCACACCCACTACTACCCCTTCTTCGTCGAAATGTTCAACCAACGACGTTGCCGCCTGTCCTCGCGAATCATCGCCAACGCTCGACGCGCTCGATATTCGCGCAAACTTTAGAGCGTCCACGGAAGAAACCACACTAACGGGTAGTGGAAGCCAACTCTTTGTCTCGGGCACTGCCGTAAACTTCGGCGCGTTCGGGACCATCTGCCTCGCCGGCGTCACCTTCCGCATCCCGTTCGATTTCACCGTCGTCTTGGAAAACGAAGGCGTGCCTCGTCGCGTACCTTCTTCTGAGTTCCTCTTCGATTGCGCCTTCCTCGGCGTCCGCTCGCGAACTGGTCCAATCGCCGATCCACTCCCGCGTCAGTGTACCGACGTCCTCAAACTCGCGTTCGTCGACACCGGGGGTGTTAACTCCTACATCCAATTCACACTGCGCGATATCGCGCTCTGTCCCGACTGCTGGCTCGTCGGCGGTAAAGGCGGCGTCATCTTTTCCGTCAGGCACAAAGACGCCTCGGCGACGGTGTCCGCCGCCCCCGCGGAGGTCGTCGTAAAAGATGAGAGCTCGTGCGAAGCCGTCTTCTGAGACGAGTCCTTTTAGACAGAGAAAGAGAGACGCGCGCGGCGCGTGCACGTTTACGCATTTGCCACGCGCAGTAGTAGATGGATATCTTTTGAGAGAGAGAGAGAGAGAGAGAGAGAGAGAGAGAGAGACACACACACAC
>CEVL01030691.1_pt1 | contig 10246 bp, 7 predicted proteins | sample 427051 | NCBI WGS metagenome assembly CEVL01 (sample SAMEA2623673, study PRJEB7988) | marine metagenome | biome: marine biome (ENVO:00000447); feature: surface water layer (ENVO:00002042); material: "saline water (ENVO:00002010), including plankton (ENVO:xxxxxxxx)" | depth 5 m
ATATAACCACATTGTTCTATTGCTGAAAGAATTATTTCTATTGCCTCATTATTTGATGAAAGGTTAGGCGCAAATCCACCCTCATCTCCAACAGTTGTTTCGTATCCTTTATCATTGAGAATTTTTCCGAGTTTATGAAATACTTCTACCCCATATCTTATTGCGTCAAAGAAGTTAGAAGCACCAACAGGCATTATCATAAATTCTTGTATATCTACATTATTATTTGCATGCGATCCACCATTAATTATATTCATCATTGGCACAGGCATAGAGAATTCATTCTTTTTAGTATTTAAATGTTGATATAAATTTAACCCTTGAGCTTTACTTACTGCTTTGGATACTGCAAGGGAAACAGCTAGTGTTGTATTTGCACCTAATTTATTCTTATTGCTTGTGCCATCTAAATCTATAAGTAATGAATCTATATCTTTCTGATTAGCTGCATCTTTCCCAACCAAGAAATTATTTATATCATTATTAATATATTGAACAGCTTTATATACACTTTTTCCATTAAAAATGGATTGATCTTTATCCCTAAGTTCTAATGCTTCTCTACTACCAGTTGAAGCACCAGAGGGAACTGCTGCTCTTCCAAAAAATTTTTCATTAAGATATACATCTGCTTCTACTGTTGGATTACCCCTTGAATCAATAATTTGCCTACCAATAATTTTTGTAATTTTTGTTTTCATTATTTTTTACTTATATCATCTATTTGGACTAATTTATTAAGTAAATGTTCCATATCATCTAAAGCTAGTGAGTTTGGTCCATCACTCAAGGCTTTGTCTGGATTTGGATGCGTTTCAATAAAAATTCCATCAATCCCAACTGCAATTGCAGCTTTTGACAAAGGAATTATATACTTTCTTTCACCGCCTGATGAGTTTTTGTTAGCACCAGGGAGTTGTGTTGAGTGGGTTGCATCAAATACTACTGGGCAATTGGTCTCTTTCAAAATGACTAGAGAACGCATATCAGAAACTAAATTGTTATATCCAAAGGTATAACCTCTTTCGCAAACCATAATTTTATCATTACCAACAGCTCTTGCTTTTTCGACTACATTATTCATTTCATATGGAGATAAAAACTGGCCTTTTTTAATATTTATTGGTTTATTAAAGGAAGCAACTTTTTGTATAAAATTTGTTTGTCTACATAAAAAAGCGGGTGTTTGAACAACATCCACTACATTTATAATTTCATCTATTGGAGAGTCCTCGTGAACGTCAGTAAGAATATTTAATTGCAGTTCAGTTTTAATTTTTTCTAATATTTGTAAGCCTTTTTGATAACCTAAGCCTCGGAAAGAGTCTGAAGATGATCGATTTGCTTTATCTAGTGATGATTTAAAAATAAAGTCAATTCCAAGCTTTGTTGTAATTTCTTTTAAAAAAGAAGCAACCTCAAAGTTCATTTCCGAGTTTTCAATAACACATGGGCCTGATATCAAAAAAAATTTCTTTCGTTTTTTATTAAAAATTTTCTCAATTACACTCATGACTATTTATTTGAGTATTTAATAAAGGAGTTGAATAAGGGGTGTCCATTAAATGGTCTAGATGTGAACTCTGGATGAAATTGACAGCCGACAAACCATTTATGATTTTTGAGTTCGATAACTTCTACAAGATTCTTATCCATTGATTTTCCAGTAATACTAAAATTTCCGTCTTCCAAAACATTTAAAAATCTGTTATTAAATTCATAACGATGTCTATGTCTTTCAAAAATTTTAGAAGATTTATAAGCATTATATATATTAGTGCCCTTCTCGAGAATACATTTTTGCTCACCTAATCTCATTGTACCACCTTTATTTGAATTAATGTCTCTATATTGCTTGATGCCTTTTTCGTCAAGCCACTCTTCTATTAATGCAATTACTGGATTATTAGTTTTCGTTGAAAATTCTGAGCTATCTGCATCTTTAATCTTAAGGCAATTTCTTGCATACTCAATTACTGCCAATTGCATGCCTAAGCAAATACCTAAGAAAGGAATATTATTTAAACGTGAATACTCAATGGCACTTATTTTCCCCTTTATTCCTCTATCCCCAAAACCGCCTGGCACAATTATTCCATGGGCATTAGAAAGTTCTTTAAAGATTTCAGATTTTTTACTTTCTGAATTTAAATAATGTATTTGAGTATTTAAATGATTTTGAAAACCTGCGTGTTTTAGTGCCTCATTTAAAGATTTATAAGATTCACTATAATTACCATATTTCGCTACAACAAAAATATTAATTGATTTTTTTGCATTTATTCTATTTTTTTTATACCTCTTCCAGTTATCCAAAGTAGCTTTCTTACGTTTAATACCTAGTTTTCTACAAACAATTTCGTCAAGAGATTGCTTTGCCATAAGTAATGGTAATTCATAAATATCTTCTACATCAGTTGAATTAACAACTGCTTTTCTTTCAACGTTAGTAAACATTGCAATCTTTTCTTTATCTTTTTCAGATATCGCTTTTACAGATCTACATACTAAAATATCTGGTTGAATACCTATAGATCTTAACTCTTTTACTGAGTGTTGAGTTGGTTTTGTTTTAATTTCATTAGATGTATTCATATAGGGAACTAAAGTCAGATGGATATAAACTACGTTTTTACTTCCTTCATTTAAGCCCATTTGTCTTATTGCTTCTAGGAAAGGAAGAGATTCGATATCACCAACCGTTCCACCAATCTCGACGATTGATACTTCCTTATTTTTTGAACCTTGTTCTATAGAGCAAATAATTTCATCGGTGATATGAGGTATTACCTGAACAGTACTTCCTAAAAAACCTCCTTCTCTCTCTTTCTTAATTACTTGGTTATATATTTGCCCCGTAGTGTAATTATTTTGCTTACTAGCCTTAAAATTAACAAACCTTGAATAATGCCCCAAGTCAAGATCGGTTTCTGCACCATCATAGGTAACAAAAACTTCACCATGTTGTGCAGGTGACATAGTTCCTGGGTCAACATTAATGTATGGATCAAGTTTGGTGAGTGAAACCTTCAGTCCTCTAGATTCGAGAATTGAACCGAGTGAAGCAGCAACTATTCCTTTGCCCAAAGAAGAAACAACTCCGCCTGTTATAAATATGTACTTAGCCAAAAATTTTTAATAAGTAATAAAATAATTAAGACGGGATAATATGTTAACAAATTCTGTAAAATTTATCATCAAATAAATAGCTTTTTAAAAAAATTTTTTAAGGTTAAAATCATATTTTTAACATTAAGGGTAAATGTATGTTTTGTGTAAATGTAGGCAAGTTTGAGAGAATTGCAAGAATTATAGCTGGTTTAACTTTGTTTTATTTTGGCGTTATTTCAAGTGATACAACTCAGTGGTGGGGGTTAGTTGGATTGATTCCTATACTTACTGGGGTTTTAGGATGGTGTCCTGCTTACCTTCCATTTAAAATCAATACAAATAAATAACTTAAATAACTTTCCAATAAGCTATTAACTGTTCTTTTTTGTATATTAATAGAATTTTATTTCTATCCCAAGGTGGAATCCCATCTTCTCTTAAAACATCCTTAAGTGATTTATTGACGCCATTTTTGAGAATTTTTTCACCTCCACTTCTAAATTTAGCAGTTACATTATGATTTAATTCATTACCAGTATGTTCAACCAATTCTGACCAGGTTACTCGTAATTTCATTTCAGGTATATATAAATCCTCTCCTTTCGTCCAATTAAATAATTTAGAAGTAACCTTAAATTTATTTGGTTTTTCTAAAAACAATTCATTTTTATATCTTTTAATTTCATAATGCTTACATATAAAAATTGGGTTTTTATCCTTTCCGGAATAAAAAAAAGTACTAACGATATTTTTAAGTTGCTTTTCAGAGGGTGAATAGAAGCCGTTGCTAGTAACCCAATGTCGTATAATATTTTCGATTCTATCTTCAGGTAAATTTTCAATATTCGAAAAATTAAGCTTATTAAGTTTATTATCCTTATAATTAGAATCTATCAGAGCAAGATCCTTATTTAATTTACTACCTTTATTAATATTGTAGATAGTTCTTTTTAAGGTTTTACTATAACTTGGCCAATAATTTTTAATTAGTGGGATTATTCTATTTCTAATATAATTTCTTGAGTAAAAATCTGTCGAATTAGATTCATCTTCAATAAATTTAATATTATAGTTTTTTGCAAAGTTATATATTTCATCTTTTGTAATATTAATTAAAGGCCTTAAATGGGTTCCTTTTTTAAGCTTTTTTTCAATTTTTATACCAGACAATCCATCTAAGCCTGAACCTCTTATAGCATTAAAAATAAAAGTCTCTATTTGATCATCTAAATGGTGTGCTGTAAATAAAATAGATTTTTTATCTAAGTTTTTTTCAAAAAACATGTTTCTTTTTTTTCTTGAAAACTCCTCAAAGCTAACATTTTCTTTTTTGCTATATTTAATTTTATAGGATTTAAATTCTATACCCAAATTTTTACAGTTTTCTCTACAAAAACTTTCCCAATCATCAGAATTTTTACTTAAACTATGATTTATGTGAATTGCCGTAATTTTTTTGGATCTTATAATTGAATTTTTTATTATTAAGTACAAAAGAACAGAGGAATCAACTCCACCACTATAGCCTATAACCACATGATTAAATTCCTTGTCGCTTATTAGTTTCGAAAGACTTTTGTGAATAGCCATTCTATCTATTCGGAATAAATACCCATGGACATTATTTTTTCTTTACGTTTTTTTAAAAGTGAGTCAACTTCCAAAGTAGTTAAGTATTTCAAATTTTCTACAATGGAATTAGTAATATTTTTGGCAACTGGTTTAATGTTTCTATGTGCGCCACCTAAAGGCTCAGAAATTATTTCATCGATTAAATTAAGTTTTCTAAGGTCGTTTGCTGTGATTTTCATTGCTTCTGCAGCATTTGATGCAAACTCAGCATTTTTATAAAGTATGGAAGCACATCCTTCAGGGGAAATAACAGAATAAATACTATACTCCAACATACTTAAATTATCGCAAACACCAATTGCAAGCGCGCCACCAGAACCCCCTTCACCTATAACATAGGACAAAATTGGAACTTTTAAATCTGACATCTCTAATAGGTTTGTGGCTATCGCCTCACTTTGCCCTCTTGATTCTGCATCAATTCCTGGGTATGCACCAGGTGTGTCAATAAAAGTAATAATTGGCATATTAAATTTCTCAGCAAGCTTCATTACTCTTAGAGATTTCCTAAAACCCTCAGGTCTAACCATTCCAAAGTTTCTATAAATTTTATCATTTGTATCTCTTCCTTTTTGGTGACCTATAACTGCTACCGAAGTACCTTTAAATCTTCCTACACCTGTAATCATTGCATGATCATCGGAAAATTGTCTATCCCCATGCAGTTCGTAAAAATCTGTAAAAATTTCTTCTATGTAATCTTTTGTGTAAGGCCTATTTGGATGTCTAGCAATTTGTGTAATTTGCCATGGCGATAGATCATTATATATTTCAGCAATTAACTTATTGCATTTTTGTTGTAATACATTAATTTCATCTACAAGATTTAGATGACCATCATTCTCGACAGAACGAAGTTCATTAATTTTATTTTCTAAATCAGTTATTGGTTTTTCAAAATCTAGCATATTCAAACTTTATATATAAACTCTAAACCTAAAACATGGTCCATTTTTTCAATAAGTTTTATTGTATCATTATTTGGTTCAATTTTATAATTATCTGGAAATTCAAAGATTTGCTCATATTTTTGACCATCAATATCTTTAGTAAATTTTATTCCAATATTACAATTAGATTTTTGGCTATTTGAAAATGTACTTTTAATAGATCTTATAAGTTCATCAGTTCCGGATTTAGTTGATTTCACATTTAAAATGATTTTTTTAACTTCAGTCTGTCTAATATCCTCCAAAGTAGATATTTCTGAAGCTCTAAAAGAGACTCTTCCAGAATAATCGTCAAACCTCAAATTGCCTGATAACACTAAAACATCTGTTTTTTTAAATTCTCCTTTTATCAAATCGTAACTACAAATCACATCCATTACGCCACTTCCATCACTTAACACTATACTTGCTAATTTTCCATTTGATGAATTTCTAACTCTTACGGTATCTATAAAACCAGCTACTCTAACGTTTAAAGTTTTATATTTATTACTAAGAAAAGCTTTTTGTATTTTATGTAAGTTGCTTCCAGTTATTGATTTAATTTCATTCTTATACTTATCAGCTGGATGACCAGAAAAATAAAACCCTAGTACTTCCTTTTCACAAAATAGTTTTGTTTGATCATCCCACATTTCAATTTGATTTTTAGAGCATTCAGTGTAATTAATTTCATCAAATCCAAAAATATCTTGTTGCCCTAACTCTTGGTTTCTAAGATTTTGCTCAGAAGTTTTCATTTCGCTAATAAGGCTATCCATTAATTCAGCTCTGTTGAGATTTAATTCATCAAATGATCCAGACTTAATAAGAGCCTCCAATACCTTTTTATTAACTTTTTGCGTATCACATCTTAAAATAAAGTCAGAAAAATCTTTAAAAGGACTTTTTTTTCTCTCTTTTGAAATGTTTGAAATAGCAGCACTTCCAACGCCTTTAACAGCACCTAAGCCAAAACAAATTGTATCATCATCAACTACTTTAAATTCGTAATCAGATTTATTTATTGAGGGTTGAATTATTTTAACACTCAATTTTTTTGCTTCATTTATAAATCGTACCACTTTATCTGTATCGTCCATATCACTTGATAAAACTGCAGCCATAAATTCATTTTTATAATGTGTTTTTAAGTATGCGGTCTGGTATGCAAGCATGGCGTATGCAACAGAGTGTGATTTATTAAAACCGTAGCCAGCAAACTTTTCCATTAAGTCAAAAATATGCTCTGCTACCTTTTGATCAACATTATTTTTAATTGAGCCTTGAACAAATATTTCTCTTTGTTTTTCCATCTCCTCAGGTTTTTTTTTACCCATTGCTCTTCTTAAAATATCTGCAGATCCTAAACTGTACCCTGCTAAAATTTGAGCTATCTGCATGACTTGCTCTTGGTATAAAATAACACCATAGGTCGGTTTAAGTATCTCTATTAAAGATGGGTGTAAATAATGTATCTCAGCGCCATTTTTTCTTTCGATGAAATCATCTACCATTCCAGATTGTAATGGTCCAGGTCTGTATAGAGCTACAAGTGCAACTAAGTCATCGAATTTATCTGGCTTTAATCTTTTTATAATATCCTGTAGACCTCTCGATTCAAGCTGAAAAACTGCAACAGTTTTTCGATTTTGCAATAATTTAAAAGTCTCTTTATCGTCTAAAGGTATCTCGTCAATGTTAAATACATGTTTAATTTTTTCATTTATATTTTTAATAGTCTTATCAAGTACTGTTAAAGTTCTAAGTCCAAGAAAATCAAATTTTATTAAACCCATTGACTCAACATCGTCTTTATCCAATTGGGTGATTGTTGGGTTATCGACACTTACCTTATAAAGAGGAGTATAGTCAATAATATCAGTTGGAGAGATTACAACCCCTCCTGCGTGAGTACTTGGATTTCTTGGAAGACCTTCTAATATAACTGACATATCCACAATATCTTTTACGTCATCACTAGTTCTATATGATTTTTTAAAGTCCTTATCTTGTAATGCTTTATTTAATGTAATACCAAGTTCATTAGGTATTAATTTCGCTACACTATCAACGTAGGTATAAGGATAATTCAGCACCCTTCCTACATCTCTCACAACCGCTTTCGCTGACATAGTACCAAAAGTTATTATTTGACTTACCCTATCTTTTCCATATTTTTTTGATACATAGTCAATTACCTCATCTCTTCTCTCCATGCAAAAATCGATATCAAAATCAGGCAAAGATATTCTTTCGGGATTAAGAAATCTCTCAAAAAGTAAATCATATTTGAGAGGATCAATATTGGTGATCTCCATCACATATGCAACCAGTGACCCAGCTCCCGATCCCCTTCCAGGACCTACAGGGATATTATTTTTTTTAGCCCAGACTACAAAGTCAGACACAATTAAGAAATAACCTGAATAACCCATCTTAGAGATTACATCGAGTTCTTGATCTAAACGTTCGGTATAAGGCTTAGTATTACTAACAGATTTTTTTGTCATTATCACTTTTAAAGATGCATGCGCTCTAGATTTAAGTAATTCATTCTCCGAAACATTTTCCTCAACAGGAAAAACCGGCAAAGAGACCTGAGATAATGGAAGACATACATTACATCTTTTGGATATCTCAATTGAGTTTTCTAAGGCTTCTGGGATGTCAGAAAATAATTTCTCCATTTCTTTTGAGTTTTTAAAGAATTGCTCCGGAGTGTATGGGGATTTTCGGTTTTCGTCATTAGCTTTAGACCCTTCATTTATACATACCCTTACTTCGTGAGCTTGATATTCACTTTTTTCAATAAATCTAACATCATTTGTTGCAATTAAAGGAATATTAAATTTTTTAGCCATCTCTAAACAAATTTCATTATATGCATCTTCAAATTCATTCCCTGTTCTAGATATTTCAAGATAAAAGTTTTTTTGAAAGTTTTTTGACCAAAAACTTATAATATCTTCTATAGCATCTTTTTTCCCAAGCCTTATTGCATCTGATAATTCTCCATTTACACCGCCAGATAGAATAATTAATCCATCTTTATACTTTTGTAAGTCATTAAGAGATACTGAAAAGCTTTTGGATTGGTTTAACCTAGAATAACTATTGGTGATAATTCTTGATAAATTTTTATAACCAGAGAGATTTTTACATAGAACAACAGCTGAAAAGCTTTTTGGACTGTGAAGACTTTCAATATTTAAATCTACTCCTAGAATTGGCTTAATACCGTTCTCAATTGCTTTTTTGTAAAACTTAACCATTGCAAACATGTTATTTTTATCAGTTACAGCAACTGAGGGCATATCGTACTCATAAGCTTTTTCAATGAGACTATTTATTCTAACTATACTGTCAGATATCGAGTATTCACTGTGAAGATGTAAATGAATATAATTACTTAACATAAAGATTTTACAGGTTCAAAACTTTTCCTATGATAAATACATGGGCCATACTTGTTTAAATTTTCAACATGTGCTTTGGTGCAGTAACCCTTATTAGAGTCAAACCCGTACATTGGAAATTCTTTGTGTATGCTATCCATTAGATTATCTCTTTCAACTTTAGCTATCACTGAAGCTAGACTAATTATTGGAATTAACTTATCTCCACTTTTTATAGCAAACGCTTCATCTTCAATATTTGGCATAAAGACTCCATCAATATATACTTTACAGTTTTGTACTTTAAGGTTTTTATATGCTCTTTCCATACAAAGTAAATTTGCTTCATGAATATTTAGCTGATCTATTTCTTGTGAAGAACAATGACCGATTCCATACTGTGTACCCATATCTTTAACATATTTATAAACTTTTTCTCTTTGGATTTTTGTCATTTTTTTTGAGTCATTTATAAAAGAAGGTATATAGAGTTCATCTAAAGCAATAGCAACACTTACTATTGGTCCTGCGATGGGACCTCTTCCAACTTCATCTATTCCAACAATTTGATATTTTTTTAACATAACATAGTTTATAATTCAGAACTATATTGAATTCATTTCTAATACTTAATAATTACATAAAATATGGGAAAAGTGAAAATAGGTGTTGTTGGCTGTGGATATCTTGGAAAATTTCATGCTGAAAAATATTTTGCAAACCCTAAGGTTGAACTGACTGCGTTAGTTGACACCGACTCTAAGAAATTTAAGCACTTTAAAAGTTTCCTAAATGTTAATAAATATAAAGATTATAAAGAAATTATTGGTATAGTTGATGCAGTTTCTATAGTCACCCCAACGAACACACACTTTAAAATTGCAAAAAAATTCATGGAAAATAAAAAACATGTTTTTATTGAAAAACCAATGGTAGAAAAAGTTAGTGAGGCTAAAAAATTAAAATTACTAGAAAAAGAGAATAATGTAGTACTTCAAGTAGGACATTTAGAAAGATTCAATAATACTTATTTAAAATACTTAGATTATAAAGATACTCCGTTATTTATTGAGTCTAATAGAATTTCACCAAATAAAGTTAGAGGTACAGAAGTTGATGTTGTATTAGATTTAATGATACATGATATTGATTTACTTCAAGATATTAATAAATGTA
>CEVL01064296.1_pt1 | contig 10240 bp, 10 predicted proteins | sample 427051 | NCBI WGS metagenome assembly CEVL01 (sample SAMEA2623673, study PRJEB7988) | marine metagenome | biome: marine biome (ENVO:00000447); feature: surface water layer (ENVO:00002042); material: "saline water (ENVO:00002010), including plankton (ENVO:xxxxxxxx)" | depth 5 m
TAGAAGTTGATAAAAAGGGATACTTAGAAGACAGAAGGCCAAATGCAAATGCTGATCCTTATGTGATAGCTATGTTGATGATTGATACTGTTTGTTCAGCAGCTTCTAGCTAGAAGTAACTGATGCTATAGTTTCTTCAATCTTTTGTTGAAATAAAGCTAAGTTTTCATTAAATGAATCTAAAGCAGCAGCCCTTCTCTCACCAGTATCTGATGAGGTTAAACCCTCCAATAATTCTTTAGTGTCTTCATAGATTAAATTCGCAAGAACTTTTAGTTCGTCGTGACTAGTTACTAAATTAGCAAAGGTACTTGGTGGCCCCGGTTCTGAAACTGTTTCTACAAATTGTTCAGCGTCTTCTATAAAGCTTGCGAATTCATCTTTTGCTTCCTGATAAGTTGAAATTTCATCATCCCACTTTTCATTAGCTTCTAAAACTGTCTGTCCTAGTTCATCAGATTGTACTTTTTCTGCTTGTATTTCCTCAAGATATGTAACAACCTCATCTGGTAAAGTAGTGGTTGTTGTTGAAGATGTTGTCGTAGTATCTTCAGTAGTTTCTTCTTCAGTAATTATTTCTTCTTCAGCAACAGAAATATTAAGATCATTATTTGTCGCAACTCTATTAACAAAAGTATAAGTAGTTGCAATCATTCCAATAAGGACAAGTGGCAGGACAAGTCTTCCAGGTTTTGGATCTTGGTTAAATGTTTCCATATATTACAGTTTATCAAAGATGTTAATAATGTCTTGATTTATTGATTCCCACTCAATATTTTCTTTTTTCATGATTGTTATAAAACCAGGACCAAAAAAAACTGAAGACACCCCTTCTATTTTATTTAATTCTTTTGAAATTTCAGTTTCAGATATGTCAACTACTATTTTCTTTGCATTTGGATTTGGTGTGTCAATTAATTCCATATTTAGTATTTATTTTAATAGAAAAAACATTAATATATGACAATATGCAATATGAAACAATGAGAAGTAATGAAGTTGATTTTACTTTTGAGTCAAAGAATTTCTTTAGTATTTTTGGGCTCTATTTATTTTCATTAGGAGCTGTTTTTTCTGGATATTCTTTATATCTACTGTTAGAAGCTACTGAGAGAGTAGAGAGGAACATAATCACTTGGAGTGGGCAAGGCCTATTTTGGTCTTTGATGTTATTTTTTATAGCGTTATTTATTTTATTTATACCGGTTGAATTTCTAAATGTTTTTAAGATTTACAACGCAACTTTTAAAGATTTAATATTTAACATTATTTATTCAATAGGGATTTCGTTGGTTTCGCTTGTTTTATTTCAATTTTTTATCAACTCCGAAACTTTAATTATGAATGATATTTCATCTATAGGTAAGTCAGTATCATTTGCTGGGTTTATTGCAGTTCCCTTAATTTTATTTCTACAGCATACGTTTAGAGGTTCTTTAAATATAATTGATAAGGTATCGTATAGTTTTACTTTATTTGTTTGGATAGTTTCTTCACAAATATTTTTATAAGTTACATTTCTTCAACTGGTTCTATGCCTAGGCAACCAAAAACTAATTTTGTGGTATCTAAAAAATATTTAGTTAATAAGAGCTTCGATTTTTTTAAGTCTTCATTCTCTAAATTTAGAATATTTTCATCCTGATAAAAAATATTAAATAAATTAGAGATTTCGTAAAGGTAATTTGCCAAATGATGCGGTTCATTGAATTTGATTGATTGATTAATGATAAGTTCCAAATTAAGCAAGCCGACAGTTAGATTTCTTTCTTCTTCTGTTTTTATATTTAGTTTACGTGAGAGGTTTTCACTTTCAGATTTTTTTATTATATTTTTTGCACGAACTTGTGCATATTGGACATAGATACCTGTTTTGCCTGATATATTAGTAAATTTTTTCAAATCAAATTTGTAATCAGTTTTTCTATTTGTTAACAAGTCACTATATGTTAAAACAGTATTTGTTAATTTGTGGATTATATTTTTATCTAAGTTCTTGTTTATATTTTTTATATAGTCGAATGTTTCTTCATATAATGCTAATAATTTTTTTGTTCCTCCGTCCCTTGTTTTAAAGGGCTTTCCTTTCTCATCGTTAATCGTTCCAAATTCAAGATGTTTATATTCTCTTTTTGGAAAGTTAAAGTATTCAATAGTTTGAAACAATTGAATAAAATGTAATTTTTGTCTAGCATCTACCACATAAAGTGTTGTATCAAAATCATAATTTTCTATACGATTTAATATAGTTGCAATATCAGTTGTTAAATATAAATAAGAACCATCAGATTTTGCAATTAGAATTTTAGGATCAGAGTCTTCAGTGCTTACTAATGCATTATCATCTAGGTCAACCTTCCCTTCTTTTTTTAATGATTTAATCATAGGCTCTATTAACTCATTAACATCACTCTCACCTAGCCATAAGTCAAAATCATGCTTTAAAAGAGACAATGTTCCCTTAATTGACTCAATTGAAATTTCTTTTAGAAAAGACCACTGGTCTAGAGCTTTTCTTTCTTGGTTGTTTAGTTTTTTGTTCTTTTCTTTTGCTAAATATTGAAAGTCTTCAGAATCAGAATATAGGGCTGAAGCTTTAGGATAAATATCTATTAACTTTTCTGCAGTTAAGCTATTTATATCAATATTTTCTAATTCACAAAATGCAATAATTTGAGCAACAGGCATACCCCAGTCACCAAGATGGATATCTGTTACAACCTGGTGACCAATTATCTTATTAAGCTCTTTCAAGCTTCTGCCGATATTTAGTGATCTAAGGTGTCCTACGTGTAAAGGCTTGCCAATATTAGGTCCACCATAATCTATAAGTATTCTTTTTGGTTCTGGAGTTGCTAAGTTTTCTTCTATATTAGATAAAAATTTATCACAATCATTTAAATTAATTCTTATATTTATGAAGTAGTTTTTTGTTATTTCAAAATTTTCTAACAGTTCATGGCTTTCAAGAAGCAAAGCAAGTTTATTTACTATTTCCTCAATTTTGTTATGGCTTCTATGTTTAACTAAATTATTTACTTGATAATCAAAATTTTCTATATTTGACAACTTAAAATCTATTTCTTCATCAATATCATATTCATTAAATAAATTATTAATTTCATCAATCAATGATTCAACTATTTTCATTGTTTATACTTTTCTATCTAGCGTTTTGTTTTACTAATTTGTTTAATGATATAGATTATAAATAGAAAATTATCTACAAAATATCTTTTAAACAATCTCCTAGGTTCTTGAACTAATCTAAAAATCCATTCAAGACCTATATTTGCAAGCATCTCTGGAGCTTTAGTCTTTGTTCCTGCTACCCAATCAAACACGCCACCAATACCAACTAAGTTAGAATTTAAAATACCCATTTTATTAAGAGTATTAATAAATTCTTCTTGTTTTGGGAACCCAAGAGACACCCAAACTATATCTGGATTTTTTTCTAATATATCTTTGATATAGTTATCTTCTGTTAATTGTTTGTAATCTTTAAAAGGAGGACAAAAATAACCAGATATATTAATTTCGGGATATTTTTTTAGAAGTTTAGATTTTAATTTTTTTACTACCTTTTCATTACTTCCAAAAAAATAGTGACTTAAATTATTTTCTATTCCTTTTTCTATTGTTTTATGAAAAACATTGAAACCATCTACTCTTTTTTGTTGATTTTTATACAATATTTGAGAAGCCTTAGCTACTGGGAATCCATCAGGGGTTCTAATGGTGAAGGAGTTTAATTTATTTTGCAGTTCTTTATTTTTATAAGACCTAACAAGGGAGTTTGCATTGCAAATAGCAACTGTTACAGAGTCTTTTTTCTGTAGTATATCTACAACCTCTTTAACTGAAGTAACAGATATATCAGTATTTAGTATTAGAACACTATCCATCAATGAAACTATTATATAAATAAATAGATTCAAAATAGGATAATTAATAAGTATTAATATGCGCCCGTAGCTCAATTGGATAGAGCATCTGACTTCGGATCAGAGGGTTGGGGGTTCGAATCCCTCCGGGCGTACTATATTTTAGAAAATTTAATTATATTTTTAATCCTGTTATCAAGCGATATTTCATAAATAGACTCCTTGTCTAAATGTTTATGAAAATAAACTTTCTCTAAAGCTAATTTGAAACTTTTGAAATCTTTATCTTTGAAAAAAACAATATTATCAGCAAAAGGTAATTTCCTGTGAGAATTAAAATCAACAGCTAAAATTTTTAGCTCAGCAGCTAAGTATTCAAAATACTTTAAAGGAGAGGTATATTTTGTAGAATGTTCATTTGCGTTAGAATTAATTAAAAGACCGATTTCAGATTTTTTGATTTCATTAATTGCTGCCTCTCTATTTTTACGACCAATTACTTTTATATCTGCTTTAATTTTTTTTGCTGATGAAATTTTATTAATTCTACTAATTTCTTCTTCAGATGCTCCAATTATTTTAAATTTGAAATTATTGTCCAACTTACTAATTGATTCAATAATGAATTCAATATTTCTAGATTGATTAAATCTTGATAATTGACCTATAAAGACTATTTCATTTTTATTTCTATGAAATTCATTATTGAATAAATCAAAATCAACACCATTATGGAGAACTATTGATTTATCTTTTATATCTTTCTTATTTTTATAATCATTTTTAAGATTTTCATTGAGAAATATAATTTTAGAATTCTTCTTTTTTAATGATTTAGACAAAAGAAATCTTCTAATTTTTGAATATTGATGGCATTCAAAGATTACTTTTTTATTTTTTTTTGATAAAAAATAAAAAACCCAATCTGATCTTGTAATAAATAAATCAGTATCAACATAATTTTTATTAATTGTTTTAATTATCTTTTTAGACCAAAGAAAATGGCTTAAGTGAAACCATATTGCTGGAAATAATTTAATTTTTCCATGAGGGTATGGATGTTTTGTTCCAATTGAGTTAAAATTTTCAGTAAAAGAATAGTGTTTTTTTAAATGATTAATATCTGAGCTACTACTTTTTTCTCTTAAAGGATAGATAAGGTCTACATTTATTCCATTTTTAACAAAGTATTTTATATTTGAAATAGTTTGTATACTGTTTGCAGTATCTGCTGGGAATGTTTGGTAGGTTATATAAGTCAGTTTTTTCATTATATTTAAAGAGAATCTTCTTTACTAGTAAGTTTATATAGATTGTTAATTACTAGAAAAAAGATGAATGAATTAACATACAAGATTGAGTCACTTTTAAGCAAATTAAAAATTAGAAATATATTCAGGTAAACAAATAAGTAGTCATCTTTGTTGTAGTAAATATTTGTAAGAATATATTTTAATGCTATCAGCAGCCCAATGATTCCTATAAAAAGTAAATAAGACAATAAAGATGAGTGTGGCAATATTAGGCCAGTATTTGCTTTTGTTGGAAAGCCTAAATAATAATCAGCTAACTGACCAGGCCCATAGCCAAATAATAGAACTCCAATATCTGGATTATATTTAGCTATAAAAACACCCCATTTTTCTGTTCTGTTTAATGGAATAGAAACAATACTTATTAAAGAAGTTATATTTGGTAAGTTACTTATTTTATTTTCATTATATTTATCCATAAAAAAATATAAACTGCTCGATACATTTTTTAACACTTCTTCATTTGCAAGAATCTCCCCATATCTAAACTGATCAAGAGCAGTTTGTCCATAATTGTTTGTTGGTAAGTTGTTGATCTCAGCTACAGAAGTTGCTTCGTCAAGCAATTTACTACTAGCTCCGTTGAATGAATTAGTATTGAAAATAGCTAGGTACGAATATAAACCTATAATCAAAAGGAAAACTAAATAGAGAATTCTAAATTTTCTACTTATTATTTTTTTAAATAAGAAGGCTGTAATAATTAATAAAACCAAAGTTAACGCAGAAGCAAAATTGTTAGATTCATAAAGACCATAAAGGTTAATTAACAATAAAATAACTTCAAAATAATTCAATCTATAATTTTTGAAAAATGAAATTAAAATAACTAATAATACTGTAAAACCAAAATACTCTCCAATTGACTCAGCGCTTGGGCTTAGGCCTCTCCAAGCATTTTGACCAACAGACTGAAGAGATTCGCTTGCCTTTTTGTTTAGCCCTAAAAAGTAATAAGATAAAAAATTTAATATTTGATTAGATGCTGAAATATAACCTAAAATAACGACAAGAGAACCAGATATTAAAAAATTTCTTTTAAATAAATTCAAGTTAAAGGAGTCTTTTGAATTTTCTATAATAAAATTTATCCCAGAAATTGCAAGAAAAAGAATAGAACCCCAGAACAATACAGAATATACATTGAGAGAAGAACTTACGAAGCCTTTTAGTTTATCAATATCGAATATAAATGAATTTTCTCCTATATTTAAGATCCAAAATGATAGAAAAAAAGCAAATACTATAAGTGTGTATTTTGAGATTTTATTATCTAATAAAAAATTAATTCCAAAAAAAGATACAATTAATAGCCAGAAATTAAAATTAATTGAGCTATATGTTCCTTGAAATAAAAATAAAAAAGGCAAGAAATTAATAATATTTGGGAGTCTTTCTTTTATGACATCTCTAAAAATTAAAAGAACTAAAACCACAGATAAAAATATAGAGAGTAAAAAAAAGTTTGTGAGTTTTAATGAGCTATCAAAATTTTTTATTTGATTTAAATAGTACCGCTCTTCCCCTAAAAAATGAAGAATTATCAATAAAGCAGTAAAAAATATTGCTAGATTTGTATTTTTTAAATTATTTTTATCAACTTTTGGGATTAATGAAAGAAGAGTTATCCAGAATATTGACTGAAGAAGAAAATCTAAAATTAAATTATTACCAACGTAAACCTTAATGTAATCTTTATAAACATCAGCACTATTAATTTTAAAAAAACATCCAATTGAAGAACCATTATCAGCGATTAATCTATAATTTCTCTCGTTAAAATTATCCTTGGTAAAATCCCAAAAAGAAAACTCACAAACATTAGTTTGGTAATAGCCAACTGAATCCGTCTGTATTTTAATTGATTGACTTTCTAGGTTGCTATTGTTTAAATTTAAAGGGAGAAAAATTAAAAAAAATAATAAAATAATTTTTAAAGAAAATGTGGATATATGTTTATTTTTTAAAATTTTTACTCCTAATTTGGATAAGATATTTTGCTCCTATATAGGAAAATGTTGCAATAAGTAGAACAAAAAATAAATATTTTTCATAATTTATAAATGTTTTAAGATTATCACTCCAGCCACCGTTAACATAGTTTGCACACTCAATCCATGAGTTTACATTAATGACACTACCATTTGAATCTAAAAGCTGAACCGTCAAATAATTTGGATCGTTTGTAAATACATAATTTGGATTATTTCCTATAGCTTCGAAATCTGGAATATAATCTGATAATCCACATATTCTTTCAATTTCTGGATTCATATAATAATTATTACTTATTACGGTACATAAATCTCATATTTATTTTGAATTTATTAATTTTTCATTAATCAGTATTTGGATTAAATTATAAATATGAATGCTGATCCTGGATATTTTGGCCCTAGTTCGATGATGTGGAAGGTTAACAAAGAAATCACAGTCCTTTTTGGCGGTGCGAGAGCTTTACTTATGCATGCTGCCCATCCTTTAATTGCAGCAGGCGCAAGGCAGACATCTTTTTATCAAAGAGATCCATGGAAAAGACTAATTAGAACCTTATCTTTACAGAATTCTGTAACTTTTGGTACTAAAGAAGAAGCAGACGAAAGCGCACACAGGATAAATAAACTACATGAAGTTATAAAAGGTAAAGACAAAGTCACTGGAGGTATTTATGATGCCTTAGATCACGAGCAGCTTTTATGGGTGCATGCATGTTTACAAATTTCTTCGATATACTTTTACGAGTTAACAGTTAAGAAGCTTACAGAGTATGAAAAAAACCAATATCACTTAGAAAACACTAAAGCAGCAGAAATGGTGTTAGTTCATATAGAGCTAATGCCTAGAACCCATGAAGAATTAAAAAATTGGGTAATTAATAAATCAAAAGAGAAAGACTATTTAAAATTAACCGATGTAGCAAAAGATGTAAAACATATTATCAAAGGTGGACCTGTTCCAATTCATATAAAACCCATCTGGCCCTTTATAGCTTTTACTGCTTTTAATACGCTCCCAAAAGAATTCAAAGAAATATATGGGATTAAGGAATCAAAGTTTAAAAAAATAATTTTACAATTTAATTTAGGAATGCTTAAATTGACAAGACCACTTTTACCACCTTTTTTTAGGCTAATCGCACCTGCTCGGTGGGCTAACCAACGTATAAAAAATAAACCAAACTTAAGATTTAGAGATAAAGCAAAATTTTAAAGTCTTTATAATTCATATTATGAATGAAGAAAACAAAAATTGGTCTGAAATTAATAAAGATATCTCTAAAGTCATAAACAAAGTTAAAACAAAAATAGATGAGGAAGATTTAGTAGAAGACCTAAGAGACTCATTAAAAGAGACACTTGATAATACTTCAGAAATATTTAATAGTTTGTTAGGTGATATTATTTCTGCAGTCAATGATGAAGAAATTAGAAAAGAATCAAAAGAAATTATAACTAATTTATATAACGAATTTAAAAAATCAACTAAAAACATTCAGGGAGAAAATTTTACAAATTATACTGAAGAAATTAATTTTCAAGAAGAAGAATAATCAAAATTATTATAAATAAAGAAAAAAAATGTAGTATTCTTTAATGGTTATCGGGTCGGTAGCTCAATTGGTAGAGCAGGAGCCTTTTAAGCTCAAGGTCGTGGGTTCGATTCCCACCCGACCCACTTTATTTACCTAATGTACTTTTTTTAAACAATACAAAAGGTGTCTTTAAAAGAATTTTTAAATCTAATAATAAATTCCAGTTTTCAATATATTCAAGATCATATTTATACCAAATTTCAAAACTGGATGTATTTCTATCATTGATTTGCAATAAACCAGTTATCCCTGGTAATACATTTAATCTTCTTAAATAATTATGATCATAAAATTCATTATCCTCGGGGAAAAGAGGTCTTGGCCCCACTAAAGACATGTCACCTTTTAATACATTAATTAATTGTGGTAATTCATCTAAGCTTAATTTCCTTAAATACTTTGCACCTTTAATAAATCTGGGGTCATCACTCATTTTAAATAAAGGTCCACTCTTTTCATTTTGTTCTTTCAAGTCATCTCTTAAATTGTGAGAATCATTATTCATTGTTCTAAATTTGTATAATATAAAGTTTTCTCCATGAAGGCCTACTCGTATTTGTTTATTTAGAACTGGTGAACCAGCTGAAATTAAAATATATAAACTAGTCAATAAAAAAAATGGACCAGCTAAAAATAAAAATATGATTGAAAAGAAAATATCGAAAATTCTTTTTGAAATATATTTACTACCATATTGAATATCATTATTTAAATAATATAAATTTTTATTCCCTAAATTTTTATGACGATATATTATTTTGTTATTAAATTTAAAATTTCCATCGCTAATTATTAGAATTTTTTTATTTAGGTTCAATAAATATTTTTCAAATTCTGATTTGAATTTTTTATTCTCTTTAACATTCAAAACTATAATATTTACTAAATTTTTCTTACTAATCATCTCTATATTGTTCATTATTTCTTCTTCTTCCTTTGATATATTTAATTCAAAGTTAATTAAATCTTTACGAAATTTAAGTAAACGTAATTCTCTAAACACAGAAGTACCACCAAGGTTAAATGAAATATAATTTTCATTTGATGGATTTCTTCCTAAGAATCTAGATAAAAATTCACTATTCCTAAAAACAACCAAAAGAAATGGAACGATAAATATAAAAATTAAAGTATAGCCTCTTGATACACTTGAAAATCTAAATAATTGTAAAAAAGAAAGAAAAGATGTAGACCAAATTAAAAAGATATAAAAATATTCATCAAGGATTGATTTATCAGCAACTAAGTCTAATTCATTAACTAGTGAATAGTTTTTTGAATTGTAAATTACTACTAAAAAAATAAAAACGAATGCAGCTAAATATACATCAATTTTAATAAAGTCATAAGGAATAAAAGGATAAAACCTTAATCTATCTTCAAGAAGATTATTAATTATTATATTAAAACCCTCTTTGTAGTCACCAATTATAAAGTTATCAAAATAT
>CEVL01064807.1_pt1 | contig 10219 bp, 10 predicted proteins | sample 427051 | NCBI WGS metagenome assembly CEVL01 (sample SAMEA2623673, study PRJEB7988) | marine metagenome | biome: marine biome (ENVO:00000447); feature: surface water layer (ENVO:00002042); material: "saline water (ENVO:00002010), including plankton (ENVO:xxxxxxxx)" | depth 5 m
CTGGCTTTGCATTAATGTTTTTTCTATATTTTTGAGTTGCAATTATTGACATTATTAATGTTACAACAGCTGAAATTAACAGCATAATTATATGCTTGGATATTGATATTCCATAAAAATCAATACTTTTAGAATCTGCTACATGATGTAAAATAGTGCTTCCCCAGTCTGTAAAAGTAGAAGCTGAAAAGGCAGAAGAGAATAATAGTAATGCAACTAGTAGTGAATTATTTCTTTTAATCATCTTTCAGTAAAATTTTTTGATATATTAAACCTTCAATAATATGAAAAAATGTAAAATTAAAGTACCCAGAAATAATAAATTTCTTATAATCTGAGATACTAAAATTAAAAATAAAAAAGTATATAAACATTGAAATAAAAAATAATTTTACAATAAAAATAATTATATGATTTTTAAAATGGTTTTTTAAAATAATTGTTGGTATTAAATAAACTATTAGAATTGATATGCTGCAGAATAAAGCAATGAGCAAATTAAATATAAAAATCATTTAGAAATTTGTTTATAAGATTCATACAATCCAACAAGTGCACCCAAAATTAATAAAATGATAAACCAGTTTGAATTATTGAATTTCTGACTTAATAAATAACCGATTCCACCTAAAAAAAAAATTGAGCCTATTAATGAAGATGAGATAGTGATTGCTTTATGTAGATTTTTATTTAATTTGCTCATTAAATAAGGATATCGTTATGGATTTTTTGTTTGGACCATGCTACACATTCCATCAAACCTAGCACCCTCTTCAATGGTAATAATTGCAGCCTTTAAGTTTCCTGTTAAGTGAGAATTAACACCCAAAATTGCTTTTGACTCAACCTCTAAATTACCTTCAATTTTTCCACTTATTGATGCATTGTGGGCATATATATTGCCGATTACTGTTGACCCTTTGGCTGAAACGATTTCTCCCTTAGATAAAATATCTCCGCATACTTTACCATATATTAATAAATCACCAGTTACAGTTACATCACCTTTAATTTCTACTTCTGGACCTAAAATTGAGCTTATTTCACTTTTCATATTATTTAATTGAAACATCCTTGATTTTATATTCTTCGATTAATTGTCGAGGGTCAATTATATGATGATTTTTCCAAATTTCAAAATGTAAATGAGGGCCATCAGTATTTCCTGTTTGTCCCACATATCCAATGATTTGATTAGCCTTAACATATTCCCTCTCTTTTAGTATACATCTTTCCAAATGAGAGTATACAGAATAATAATTGTTTGGATGTGCTATAATCATAGTATTACCATAATCATTAAGTGGATTAGAAAAAATAATCATACCTTTTTGTGCAGCCCTAACCTCACTCCCTAATTTTGTGGCAATGTCAATTCCATTATGTTTAAGATCAATACCTTGAGTTACCACGCCAGAAACAGGTGTGTTACTAGGGATTAAATTATTATCATACTGCTTGCTTTGAAAAATTGTAGAATCTATAATTTCATTTTCATACAGCGTTGTAATAAGAGCATTGTAATCATTTGATGATGCTAATAAATTATTTATATGGGCTTGATTTGAATGAGGTTTAAAAAATCTAAAAACACCGATACTAAAAAAAAATATTAACATTGATATAAATATAAAAAGTAAATATTTAGTGATTGTATTAATAGTCAGACTGTAACTATTTTGGGTTTGATTATTAATAATAATTACTTTGTACTTTTTATTCATTAATTTTTTGTGATTAAAGTAATTATTTTTTTAAGTTCCGTATTATTATCAAATTCAATAATGATTTTACCCGTATTGCCAGTTTTTTTTATTGATAATTTAGTATCTAAATATTTAGTTAATTTTTTTTCATATGATGAATAGTTAGCTGAATTTTTGAGTGTTTTTTGTGAATTATTTTTAATTGACTTGATCAATAACTCTGTTTGCCGAACATTTAGTTTTTTATCTATAATTTTTTTATAAATTTTTAAAATAATAGTAGATTCACGTATACTAATCAATGCTCTTGCATGGCCATAATTGATATGTCCATTTCTTAAACTGTCCTGTATCACTGGAGGAAGTTTTAGCAATCTTAGTTTATTTGCAATTTCTGATCTACTTTTTGATACTTTTTTTGCAATTTGGCCTTGTGTAAGATTATATTTCCCACTTAAAATGGCATATCCTTCAGACTCCTCCATTGAATTCAAATTATCTCTTTGAATATTTTCAATAAGAGCTAGTTCCATCATTTCTGATTCATTTTTTATGTTAACAATATATACTGGAACTGTTTTTAAACCAACAGCTTGCGCTGCTCTAAATCTTCTCTCTCCTGCAATTAACTCATAAAAATTATCCTCTTTTTTTCTGACAGCCAGTGGTTGTAAAATTCCTTTTTCTCTAATAGATTGAATAAGATTTTCCATCGATTTTGAATTAAATTTTTGTCGCGGCTGGTTTTTATTAGGAACAATTTGATTAATATTAAGCTTATATCCCTGATCGATATCTTGACTATCAGAGTTATAGGTTTTAATGAGAGCCTCTAATCCTCTGCCTAGAACTTTACCCATTTTTATTTAAAATTTCAGATACTAAATTCATATAATTTTGTGATCCTGTTGATGCTGCATCATATAAAATAATTGGCTTCCCATGACTTGGAGCTTCACCTAATCTAACATTTCTATTAATCAATGTTTGATATACTTTATCTCCAAAATAATCTTGAACTTCTTTTAAAACTTGTTGAGATAGGTTCAACCTAGAATCATACATTGTAATTAATATTCCTTCAATATCCAGCGTAGTATTTAAATTTTTTTGTACAAGTCTAATTGTATTTAATAATTGTGATAATCCTTCAAGAGCATAATACTCACACTGTATTGGGATAATAATAGAATTAGCTGCTGTTAAAACATTAATTGTTAAAAGCCCAAGTGATGGAGGTGAATCTATAATGATATATTTATATTTCCCATTAATATTGCTTAATGCTTCTTTTAAAACCGATTCTCTAGTAAACATACTAACTAATTCTACTTCTGCGCCTGCTAATTTTGTATTTGAAGGAACTATATCTAAATAATCAATTTCAGTGGATTGAACACAATCCTTTATGTTTTGATTATTTATTATAACGTCATATATTGATTTGTGAGATTGATTTTTTTTAATTCCCAGGGCAGTTGAAGCATTAGATTGAGGATCCATGTCAATAATAAGAACAGGTGTTTCTGTAATTGCCAAAAATGATGCAATGTTGACTGCCGATGTTGTTTTTCCAACACCACCTTTTTGGTTTGATAAAGCTATAATCTTTGTATTAAATGATTTCATTTGTATAAAAAAATGCAATTGAATTTAATGCTTGTTGTTTTCTTATGCAATATTACTGATTGAAAAGAAATGGCTTAACTATTTTAAAAATTAAACTTAAATTTACATGCCTTATTATATGTTAAGTAAATTAAATTAAATTAAATTTTGTTCCCCAAATGTTAGAAAATCTTAAATATAGGTGGCTGCTAATTCTAGGAGTAATTTCCTTTTCATTATATTTTATATATCCCACTTTTTCATATTATGTAATGAACAATGATTTAGACGAAAAAAAAAGCATTAAGCTTGGTCTTGATTTAAAAGGTGGGTTAAATATTGTTTTAGAGCTTGATGAATTTATATTTATAAAAAAATTAGCAAAGAAAAAACTATCCCAACAATCTGCATCAGATTTAGAAAAATTATTATTAGAGGCTCAAATTAATAGTGTTAAAAATAGCTCGACTATTATTAAAGAGCTGGGTAGACTGTCTGAATCTAAGCAAGTTAAATTAAATAAATTTTATTCAAACTTATCTAAATCTTCAAATAATGAAGATATAATAAATGAAATGGAAAATCAAAAAAAATATGCTATGAAAAGCGTATTAGATGTTATGAGAAATAGAATTGAAGACCATGATCAATATGGTCTTGGTGAACCAAGTATACAGCAATTGGGGGATAGCCGTCTTGTTGTTGAATTAGCTGGCATATCAGATGTTTCTAGAGCTAAAGATTATATTCAAAGAACAGCTGATTTTGAATTATCATTGGTTAAGAAGCAAGAAGAGTATGACAATATATTATCAAATATAAAAAATCATATGAAAAATAATTTAATTAATTCGCCTAATATAGATAGTTTGATGTATCCAGATAATACTTCCGAAGGTTATTTGGTTTATGAAAAGGATTTTGAAGAAATAAAAGCTTTTTTAGATTCTGAATCAATCAGACAATTTATCAAGTCAAATAATAAAATTGTTTGGGATAATGATGTTTTGAATTTTTCTCAAAATTTTGATAATAGCATGCCATTTAGACGTACGTATCTAGTATCTTCTAATCCAGCCATATCAGGAGGCATGATTCAAACACCTAAAGCTGTAGTTTCAGAAATGGGAACCGATAATGCAGGTCAATGGGTAGTTAATTTAGATATGACTAAGGAGGGAAGACAAAAATGGAGTAGATTTACTGGCAAGCATATCAATAGACAAGTTGCAATTATTTTAGATGGAAAAGTTTTTATGGCTCCATTTATAAGAGATCAAATATCTAGTGGAGCAACACAAATTAGCGGTTTTGCTGATATGCAGGAAGCAAAAGATATTGCCAGTGTATTAAAAGCTGGGGAACTGCCTGCACCAATAAATATTATACAAACTAACTATGTTGGACCATCTTTGGGGCAAGATTCAATCAATAATGGTTCATTGTCTATGATTATTGGATTGTGTTTAGTGTTGATATTTATGCTTTTATATTATAAATCCTCAGGTTTTATTGCTGACATTGCATTAGTAATTAATATGATTATAATTTTTGCAGTATTATATACTATGAATGCAGTTCTGACATTACCTGGAATTGCAGGTTTATTATTAACAGTAGGAATGACAGTAGATGCAAATGTTATAATTTTTGAACGAATTAAAGAAGAGATTAAATTAGGAAATAATATTTATGCCTCAATAAACAATGGTTATAAAAAAGCTTTTGTTACAATTTTAGACGCTAATATAACAACATTATTAACCGCATTTATTTTGTCATTTATAGGTTCAGGGCCAATAAAAGGTTTTGCAACAACACTAAGCGTAGGAATTTTTTGTTCTATGTTTACTGCTATATTTTTAACTAAAACGATATTTTTAACTGTAATAAAAAATAAAAATTATACAAAAATAAGTATATAGAATTATGAATATTATACCTGAAAAATTAGAAATTAATTTTGTTAAATTGTCTAAAATTATGATGTATGTTTCTCTTGGATTTTTAGTTATTAGCTTATACGCAATTTTTTTTAAAGGAATAAATTTATCAATTGATTTTAAGGGTGGAACAATTATTGATTTACATGTATATGATAAAGATTTTGATTTATCATATTTACGGGACCAACTAATAAATGATTTAAATCAAGAAGTTAATGTTGTTCAGGTCAATTCTGATTCTCAATTTTCTAAGCTGATTTTAAAAATGGAATATTTAAGCAATGAAGATATTTTACATAATAGCGTAAAAACAATTTTTAGTAATTATGAAATTAGTAAAATTGAATCTATAGGGCCTAAAATTGGAGATGAGTTAACAGGAGATGCTCGCAATGCAATTCTTGCATCTTTATTATTAATTGGTTTATATATTGCAATTCGGTTTGATGGCTCTTATGCTGCGGGTAGCATTGCAGCTTTAATACATGATGTTATCATTACATTGGGAATATTTATTTTTATTAATATTGAAATTAGCATTGCAGTTATTGCAGCATTTTTAACTATTGTTGGTTATTCATTAAATGACACTATTGTTATTTATGATCGCATTAGAGAAAATATGTTACAGAATCCCCATAGAGATAAGGATAAAATTATTAATCAATCATTATCACAAACATTGAGTAGAACAATTGTTACTTCATTAACAACCCTTTTAGTTGTTGTTATACTCTTTATATATGGTGGCGATGTATTGAGACCCTTTTCTTTAGCATTAATTATTGGAGTTATTATAGGAACTTATTCTTCATTATTTGTGGCAAGTCCTATAATGTTATTTTTGGAGAAACGCTATAATATTCAAATTGAGGAGAATTAATTGATATGTCAATAAATGCAATAGTTGGTGGTCAATGGGGAGATGAAGGTAAGGGTAAAATAGTAGATTTATTAAGCAAAGATTCTAATATTGTTATGAGGTATCAAGGTGGTAGCAATGCAGGCCACACAGTTTATCATAATAATAAAAAAATTGTCTTACATCAAATTCCCACAGGTGTTTTGCGTGAGAGCAATACTTGTATTTTAGGAAATGGAATGGTTGTGGATCCTGTAGGTTTTAGGGAAGAAATTGATTGCTTGATTAGTAATAGTATTAACTTTGAAAACAAAATATTGATAGATTATTACTCTCATATTGTTACTCCAATACATAAATTAATAGATAAAACAACAGAACAAAGGTCTAACAATAAAATTGGTACAACATGTAAGGGAATTGGCCCTACTTATCAAGATAAATATCAAAGAGTTGGAATAAGAGCCATTGATATACTAGATATTGAGAAATTAAAATTTAAAATAGAAAAACGTCTTAATTCTGCTATTGAAAATAATGAAATTGATAAAGGTGCTGTTAATCAAATTAATTTCCAGGATTTTTATGATTCATGTGATTTTATTTCCCAATATGTTAGTGATACTTTCCCTATAGTACACAATGCTATTGATAAAAATATTTTAATTGAAGGTGCCCAAGGGACTTTGCTAGATATAGATCATGGCACATACCCATATGTCACATCTTCGAACTGTTCATCAGGTGGAATTAGTACAGGAACTGGTATTCCAGGAAATAAAATTGATAAAATCATAGGTATTTTTAAAGCATATGTAACTCGCGTAGGTGGTGGCCCTTTCCCCACAGAGTTATTTGATGAGGATGGCAAAAAATTGCAATCTATTGGTAAGGAAGTAGGTGCTACAACTGGAAGAGCAAGAAGATGCGGTTGGTTTGATTTGGTGGCTGCAAGTTATAGTGTTAGGGTAAATGGATTGACTGATGTGGCATTAACGAAGCTTGATATACTAGATCATTTTGATACAATCAAGGTCTGTACTCACTATGAATATAAGGGTAAGCAGGTTACTGAAATGTCTAATGTTTTAAATGATTTAGAAAATATAAAACCAATATATAAACAATTTCAAGGCTGGAAACAGCCTATTGATAATGCTGAATCTTTTGATGATTTACCTGTAGAGGCACAAAAATATATTAATTATTTATCTGAAACATTGAATGTTCCATTTTCAATTATATCTATAGGGCCTAAAAGAAATCAAATATTAAATTTACAATCATTATGAAATTAATAGTCGAATTATTAAGTTATTTATATGAATAAATACACAGTATACTACATTATAGTATGTATTTTCTCAGCACTTGCATTTACTGACCCATATAAACAGTTAGATATTGATTTTCTCAAAGATAAGAAAAAATCAATCGTTAAAGATAAAATCCCGGTCATAAAGAAAAAAAAAGGTGATCTTCCAGCTTATATTGATGTTATAAAAAATTATGAAAAGATAGAAGGTGTTTTTGATTTTTATTGGGATTACAATCAAAATAAACTATTATTATCCTTAAAGCCTGAAGATTTTCAAAAAAGTTTTATGCAAAATATTACACGACAATCTGGTGATGCCTACTATTATGGTGGACCATCAATGTTGTATGAGTTTCCATTTATTTTCAAACAAATTGGTAAAAAAATACAATTAATTCATATAAATGTATTATTTCGAGCAGATGATGATAGGGCGATATCCAAAGCAGTACAAAATGATTTTTCTAATTCTATTATCTCAACAGCTCAAATTTTATCTAGTCCTGATGAAGAAACTGGCTCAATATTAGTAGATGCTAATAAATTGTTTATCAGAGATATTGGTTATGTATCTCAACATGGAAGTGGTCGATATGTTTTTGATTATAAAAATAGCTCTTTTATTGATATTAAATCATTTCCTTACAATGCTGAATTAGAAATTTCAGCTCAATATAAAAGCAATAAATTTACCAGTTCTTATACTTTACCCAATTCGAGAAGTATGGAAATAAAATATTATATTAGTATATCTAATATTATAGATAATGATTATAAGCCAAGAGAAGTAGATGACCGAATAGGTTATTTTTCAACAATTTTCCAGGATTACACAAATACTTTACAAGAAACGCAATATGTAAGATATATAAATAGATGGAATTTAGTTAAAAAGGATCCATATGCAAAAATATCAGAGCCAGTTACACCAATAGTATACTGGATTGAAAATACAGTTCCTGAAGAATTTAGGGGAGCAATAAGGGATGGTATAGAGGGATGGAATTTAGCATTTGAGAAGATTGGTTTTAAAAATGCTATTATTGCTAAACAAATGCCAGATGATGCAGATTGGGATCCTGCTGATTCTAGATATAGTACTGTAAGGTGGTTTATTCAACCTGGCTCAGGTTATGCTGTTGGCCCTAGCAGAGCTAATCCTTATACTGGCGAGATTTATGATGCTGATGTTAGAATAAGCGCAGATTTTGTAAAGGGTTTTTATGAGGAATTTGAAGAATTTGTTACTCCAGTTTTAGATGATGAAGCCATATCTATGTGGGAAGAAAATGATCACAAACATCATCACAAGAGTTGTAATTATTCCAAACATCTTAAGCAAGAAATGGCAAGTGGTTGGCATAATTTAATTAATCAAAATCTTATTTCAGGGAATAAAGAAGAGTTAATGGATTATATTTATAAAGGATTAGTAGATTTAGTTTTGCATGAAGTTGGGCATACATTAGGATTGCGACATAATTTCAAAGCAAGTTCAATATATTCTATTGATCAATTAAGTGATAAAAGTTTCACAGAAAAATATGGTATTAGTGGATCAGTTATGGATTATCATCCTGTTTGTTTATTAGATAAAGGAAATACTTTATTTCAGACTAAACCAGGGCCATATGATTTATGGGCCATTGAATACGGCTATACACAATTTAATGATGAAAATGAAAAAATAAATCTTGATGAAATTGCTGGAAACTCAAATCATCCTTTATTAGCATATAATACCGATGAAGATACTTTTGGTAGATCTTCAAGGGGTATTGACCCACTAAGTGGTGTTTGGGATATGAGTAGTGATCCTATCCAATATTATAAAATTGAGCTGGAGCATACAAAGCAATTATGGAATAATTTGTTGGATAAATTTGAATATGATGGGCAAAGATATCAGAAAATTAGAAGTGTTTTTTCTCAAGGCATTGGTGAATATATAAATGCTGGAATTTCAGCTTCAAAGTTTGTGGGGGGAGTATATTTTCATAGAAACCATGTTGGTGATGAAGGTCAAAAACCTCCGTTTGTTGTTGTTGAGGTAGAAAAACAAAAAGCGGCTATAGAGTTTTTAAATGATTATTTTTTTGATAAAAATGCATTTTATTTTAATCCTGAATTACTCAATAAACTCTCACCTGAGAGGCATGAAGATTTTAGAGATTCAGCATGGAGACTAGATAGAAATGATTATCCGATACATTCTGTGGTGCAAAGGATACAAATGTATGCCCTATATTCATTGTTTCATCCAAGAAGGTTGGCTAGAATTCATGATAATGAGGTTAAGGTTGATTCAGATGAATATTTAACAATGGATGAATTATTTGATAGCATAACTAAAGTTATTTGGCAAGAACTATATACAGTAGAAAATATTAATAGTTATAAAAGAGAATTGCAAAAGATGCAAATTAATATGTTTTCTCAAATGATTTTTTCAAACATTGAGTTTTCAAGTGATGTTGTTTCACTGGCTAGATATAACTTAAAAAATATTTTAAAAGATATTTATTCTGCAATAGGAAATAATGATTTTGATAGTTATTCAAAATCACATCTTCAAAATTCAGCTGAAATGATTGAAGCAATTTTATCAGCTGAAATTCAAATTAATTAACTTTATAGCTATGTCTAAACTAGTTGCTGTTTTAGGACCTACTGCATCAGGCAAAACATCCCTTTCTGTTAAACTAGCATATAAATATAAAACAGAAATTATATCAGCTGATTCTCGACAAATATATCGTGGCATGGATATTGGAACTGG
>CEVL01135894.1_pt1 | contig 10203 bp, 8 predicted proteins | sample 427051 | NCBI WGS metagenome assembly CEVL01 (sample SAMEA2623673, study PRJEB7988) | marine metagenome | biome: marine biome (ENVO:00000447); feature: surface water layer (ENVO:00002042); material: "saline water (ENVO:00002010), including plankton (ENVO:xxxxxxxx)" | depth 5 m
CGCTCAGTGACCCGCGGCCTCGAAAGCCTCGTCAATCATTTCTTCAAGGCTGATTTCAGGCTTGAACCCAAATCTTTCCTGTAGTCCCCATCCGTCTACCATTCCGAATACCTCTCCTGCATCACTTTGACCGAACTCTGTATCGCAACCGGTCCGGGAGTTGTAGATTCCAGCCAATTCTTCCATACTAATTCCCTTGCCAGAGCCCACAGCGATGCTATCCCTAGTAGGAGGCGGGTTAGCGAGTACAGCATCGACCACTCTGACTAAATCTTGGACATGGACGAAGTCCTTGATGTCAGATCCATCTCCTGGGATGTTTATCCAACCAATTTGACACTCTTCTGCCCACTTATGCAGAAGTCCGTTGCCCGGGGGTCCATCCAATGGCACACCTTGGACATTGGACGCTCTGACAATGCTAACCGGACGCTCCGCCTCAGCTCGCTCGAGAGCATTTTCTTCCATCCACAATTGACCTTCAGCAGCAGTATCGCGAGGAGCAAGAGTCGAATCATCGCCATAGTATGCTTCACCAGGTTCCCACTGTGGATGTACTCTGAGAGTCCCTACAATCACCAGATGCAGACTGCCATGCCTATCCACGGCATCCAGTATTGGCCTAGATGACTCACGCATCGAGATGTAAGCATCTCTGTCGGTTCTATCCACGCTAGCGTCAACAGGTCTGGAGTTGATGTGAATGAGGGCGCTACATGGAGTCAACAGGGCGTCAAGTGACATCGGGTCGCCGAGAGCTTCCTCTGGAATAACGACTCCAGAGTCTCCTAACATCTCCATCAGATATGGTGCGACGAACGTATCTGCGGAGGTGATTGCGACCTTCATGTTACACTTACCAGTTCAAACGAGCAAATAAGTGTATGTTGCTCTCTGTGAAAACTCATGCAACGAACATTCAAGGGCGTCGCAATTCTGCTTGGGTCGCCAAGAGGCGGGGTGTGAGGACTTGGACCAACTACCGAATTTGGGTCGCGAGCAAGAGATGCTCGAGGCAATGGGCCTACAATTCATGGATGATTTGTTTTCTGACATACCCGAAGAGGTACGCAGAACCGACCCTCTTCCACTACGAGGACCACAGTCCGAAGAGGAGATCTGGGCCGATGCTCAGCGCTTGCTTGGGGCAAATATCGACTTAGATTCCCGCCCATCTTTTCTTGCCGCCGGATTAGCACGAAACTTCGTCCCCACCATGGTCCCAATGCTAGCTACCCGTGGAGAGTTCCTCACATCCTACACTCCATATCAGCCTGAGGTCAGCCAAGGGATGCTGCAAGCAATGTGGGAGTTCCAGACAATGGTCTCGGAACTGGTGGGCTTACCTGTGTCAAATGTTTCGATGTATGATGCTAGTACTGCGGCAGCAGAGGCCATTACATGCGCTGTTCGAGTGAAGGGACGGAAGGCCACCCAGAAAGGAGTAGTATATGTGTCTCAGTTTGTACCTCCTCATAGGCTCTCTGTCATAGAGAATTACTCACAGGGCGGAGGTATCGAACTTCGCACCTTGGAGCACGGAGAAGATGGCAGAATCAACCTCGAGGCAGCTACCGCCGCTGCCGGGGCGTGTGCTGTCTATGTAGAGCAGCCAAACGCATTCGGTGAGCTGGATGAAGGCGTGATGAAACTCAAAGAAATCATTGGAGAGAACACAGCGTTGATTGTTGGCGTAGATGCTGTGTCACTGGGTATAGTCGAGGCGCCCGGCAATTACGGTGCCGACATTGTCGTCGGCGAAGGACAACCATTCGGGATAGGTCCAACCGCTGGAGGCCCAATCTATGGCCTATTTGCGTGTCAGAAAGATTACCTGAGATTGATGCCCGGGAGAATTGTTGGAAAGACAATCGATGAGGACGGCAAGGATGCTTTCACTCTGACACTTTCTACTCGCGAGCAACACATCCGCCGCCACCGTGCAACCTCAAACATCTGTTCCAATGAGACTCTGATTGCCCTCATGGGTGCTATGCACATGTCTCTACTAGGTCCAGAAGGTTTGGAGAGACTAGCTCTCCGTGTCGCTGCTGCAACTGAAGCAACAAAACAGGCAGTCTGTGCAATTCCGGGAGTAGAATTGGTCGATCCCGATACTCCGAACTTCAGAGAGTTCGCAGTCAAACTACCCGGAGACGCGGGCGAAGCTATCGCTCACATGGATGAGGCAGGGGTACTAGGAGGACTTGATCTTGGAGACTGGTGGGATTCGATGTCAACATGTCTGCTGATTGGCTGTGACGAGAGAACCAGCCAATCTGACATCGATGCTCTGACTTCGGCATTATCATCTTGGATTGAGGAGGTGAGCCCTTGAGTGATATCTTCGAATTTAATGGGGCCGCCGGCTCAGGATGGTCTCAGCCAGAGCCCATAATGGAAGACGCAGCAGATACAGTACCTCCATCTTTGAGACGATTAAACCTCCCGGAGTGGCCAAGAGCTAGTGAGCCAGAATTGGTCAGACACTATACTTGGCTCTCGCAGAGAAATTTCGGAATTGATACTGGATTCTACCCCTTGGGTTCATGCACGATGAAGCACAATCCTAGAATCAATGAGAGAATAGTACAACTCCCCGGGATCGATAGAATTCATCCTCTGCAGCCTGAACATCAGATACAAGGTCTGCTGTCAATCTTCTATGAGATGCAGGAAATGCTTGAGATCTGCGCTGGAATGGATCAAGTTACTCTACAACCAGTAGCGGGTGCCCAAGGAGAATTCACAGCGATTCGTTGCATTCAGGAGTATCATCGTAGCAATGGAGAAAATCACCGAGACAAAGTCATAGTTCCAGATTCGGCCCATGGTACCAATCCCGCTTCCGCTGCGATGTGCGGCTACGATATCATTGAGATTCCAAGCGCAGAAGACGGCCGCATAGACCTAGATGCTCTCAGGGCAGCAGTTGGTGAAGATACTGCTGCAATGATGATTACCAACCCTAGCACCCTCGGCATATTTGAGCCCGAAATTGCTGAGGCCGCAGAAATTGTTCATGCGGCTGGAGGCCAGATGTACTATGACGGAGCCAACTTCAATGCGATTCTGGGCAAGACTGACCCAGGAAGGATGGGATTCGATGCTGTTCATTACAATCTACACAAGACATTCAGCCAGCCACACGGAGGAGGAGGTCCTGGAAGCGGACCAATTGGGGTCAAATCACATCTAGCTGAATTCTTACCTTCTCCACTGGTAGGCCGTCAAGAAGTCGAAGATGGAGGAGCTACCGGTGATGGCTACAGGTATTTCTGGAAAACTCCTGAGAATACCATAGGTAAAGTCCAGCAGTGGCATGGTAACGCTGGAGCAGTCGTCCGCGCATGGGCATTCTACCGTCGCTACGGCCGTGAGTTGGAGCTGATGAGCGAGCATGCAGTTCTGAATGCTAATTATCTGCGCCATCAGATCATGAACCCGGACACTGAAACTCTGGCTGGCATCGAAGTGATGCCGGTGGACGGGGCACCTACAGATGTTGTGAAACACGAGTTTACACTCTCTATGCAACCTCTCAAGGAAAGAACCGGAGTAACCGGAAAAGATGTGGCAAAGAGACTACTCGATTACGGTTACATGTCACCAACCCTATACTTCCCGATGATAGTACCGGAATGCCTCATGATAGAGCCCACTGAGACTGAGAGCCGCGAGGTATTAGACAAATTCGCGGATGACTTCCTAGCCATCCTCGCAGAAGATCCCGAATTGGTTACTACAGCCCCTCACAGTACTGATGTCAGGAGGGTGGATGAGGTTTGGGCGGCACGCAATCTCATCCTAAGGCATCCTGGCACAGAGTAGCGAAGAAACAAGACCACAAAGCCCTCCCGCAGGTTATGCAGGCGAGTCAAGACCGCCTCTGGCTTTCCGGAGAAGAAGGATGGAGAGGGAGAGCAAAGCAATCTTCGGAAGGCACTTCTGACCTTCCTGAGTCTTGGAACACTCCCTCGGAAAAGTCGTCTACAGGATGGTTAAGACAGACACTCAGGCCAGTCGGGATAAAAATTCTGTTTCCACTGGCATGGTCTCCATTTTTCCTTCTAATTACTGCTGTGCCACTAGCTCTCCCGAATAGGACACCAGTTGACGATCAGATTACTACTGCTGGCTTCTTCGCTGTTTCTTGGTTACTGATTTTAATTCCACTATTCTTGATTCGATATTCTCAACCGACCGATGTTGTATCCATTCATACTCTGCCTCTCGACTGGCCAACTTTCGCACTTGCTAGTGCTATTTTTGGACTACATCTGGCTATTCATCCGGCCTTGGGGTGGCTCTCATATGCGCTGTTTTGGATTGCATGGTTCCGCACCTATGGAATGATTAGGGATGTGGTAACCAGTCCTGCCGGTAGGTGGTTACTCCCCATCGACTCATCCGATTGGAAGTCCTCAGCACACATCCGTGAAGGATGGCAAATCAAATCTGAATTTTGGACCAGTGGTCCAATAGCAGTACTCAATGCCGACTCGGGACAAATCACACTTACTGGAGTGAGCAGAGGAAATGATAGATTCATCTCTATTGCTTTAATCGGACCTTCGGGCTTTGTCCACGATCCGTTTGCAGACCCTTCTTCACGAACTAAATTGTCCGAACCACAAGTGATGAACTCGGGTCTCGATTGGCCTTCTAGGCTACTTCCTGCGTGAGGAAATCAGGACGGCAGGCATTTGTACCGACTACCGCCCGCTGAGTCATGGACATCTGCATTCTTCTGGGTTCCAAGTCCGACCTGCCAATAGCCAACAAGTGTACAGCCGTGCTTACGGAATTCGGCGTATCTCACGAGGTCAGAGTTGCTTCTGCACATAGGGCTCCTAAGTACTTGGAAGGAGTTGTTTCAGCAGCCATCAAAGATGGATGCCAGGCCTTCATCTGCATGGCAGGAATGGCAGCCGCTCTTCCTGGAGTGGTTGCAGCCATGACTACTCTGCCAGTAATTGGAGTTCCAGTTGGTGGAAAAGTACAGTATGATAGCCTACTATCGATTGTGCAGATGCCTCCTGGAATGCCAGTAGCTACTGTGGGAGTCGATAGAGGAGACAATGCCGCAGTTCTTGCAGTTCAGATTCTATCCCTTTCTGATTCAGACTTAGCATCTGCATATTCGGATTGGCGCGTTGCAAGAACCAATCAGGTAATCGCCGATGATGAGTCTCTAAGGGAGTGAATCTGTGCAGACCCAGTTCCTCGTCGACGAGGCGGTCGAGGCCCTGCAGTCTCAAATTGATGACACTGCGATAATCGCGTGTTCCGGCGGAATAGACAGCACGGTTGCAGCAGTTCTCGCACACCGCGCAGTCGGCAGCATGCTGCATTGCGTCTATGTCGATACAGGATTGATGCGGTTGAATGAGTCAGATGAAGTCTCTGAGATGTTCGCAGATTTGGGAATCGAACTCAAAATCGTAGATGCATCTGAGAGGTTCTTCAGTCATCTCTCTGGTGTAACTGATCCGGAGGAGAAGCGAAAGGTCATCGGAGAGCAGTTTATTCGAGTCTTTGAAGAAGAGCAAGATGGTTGTGGAGCAAAATTCCTCGTACAGGGAACTATAGCTCCTGACTGGATAGAGTCAGGAGGTGGTGAGAGGGATGTCATCAAGTCGCATCACAATGTAGGAGGTCTGCCCGAAGATGTCGATTTGGAAATTGTCGAACCACTAAGAGAATTCTACAAGGATGAGGTCAGAGCTATTGCAAGAGAACTCAACATATCCTCTAGCGAGCGACAGCCGTTCCCAGGGCCGGGCTTGGCGGTCAGGGTTCTGGGTGAGTTAACACCTGATAGAGTAGAGTCTTGCCGACAGGCCTGTCATATCGTCGAGACTCACCTTGAGGAAGCAGCCGAGAGAGGAGAATGCGATCTACCGTGGCAGTATTTCGCAGCACTACTTCCGGTACGTAGTGTCGGTGTCCACGGAGATGTAAGGGTCCATGGCGAGACTGTAGTAGTCAGAGCAGTGACTAGCCTAGATGGAATGAGCGCAAGATACTCTGAGATACCTCACGAAATTCTAGCAAAAATCAGTACCAAGATTACTAATTCATTGAAGGGGCAAGTAAACCGTGTGGTGTACGATATTACACACAAACCACCAGGCACAATTGAATGGGAGTAATCCGATTCTTTGATGAAGGGTGGAGCCTGCCGCGAGTCAGGCCGACATAGCTTAGTTGGTGGAGCGGCGGACTGTTAATCCGCAGGTCGCAGGTTCGAGTCCTGCTGTCGGCGCCACTCAATCTCTTCTTGCGAAAGCAGCTATAGCCAGTACGGCTAATGCCGAAATAAGTCCGAATCCAGGAGTCCCATTGTCCTCGTTTGGATCTATGTAATTGGGCCCATCTGTGTCATCGGGATCCATCTCATCACAGATATCGTCTCCATCTATGTCGCCAGGGAAGGAGGATGCATCCAGCGGGTCGCTAGCACAATCTTCCTCAAAAGAATCGGAGAATTGGTCCCCATCGTCATCCTCGTCGGCGTTGTCGCCAATACCGTCTCCATCGGTATCATCCCACTCCGAACCGTCGAACGGAAATGCATCATCTCCATCAGCAACTCCATCTCCATCGTCATCCGGATCTAGTAAATCGCAGTTACCATCATTGTCGAAGTCCATTGGAACCAAGTTTGCATTACCGGAATCACTGCCGCAATCATCTTCCTCAATATTTGACCATCCATCGCCATCAACATCCTCATCTGAGTTGTCGCCGACTCCGTCTCCATCTAGGTCATTCCACTCACTGGAATCATTCGGGAAGTCATCATCAAGATCAGCGATACCGTCGTTATCATCATCCCAATCCAACGCATCACATTCACCATCGCTGTCTAAGTCTGTAGGAACAGAACCACTATCTAGAGAATCGCTGCCGCAGTCTTCTTCCGATGAATCCGACCAACCATCTCCATCGTCATCATAGTCTCCATTGTCCCCGTTACCGTCGCCATCGGTGTCAACCCACTCTGTAGAATCATCTGGGAAAGCATCCTCGTCATCGTTTACTCCGTCATTATCGGAGTCATTGTCCATGGTGTCGCAATCGCCATCTCCATCAGAATCAACAGGTATTGAATTGACATCTAGTGGATCGGAACCGCACCAACCTTCCACTTGATCTGTGTACCCATCACCATCATCATCGTAGTCAATTGGGTCGCAGTCACCATCGCCGTCAGTATCTGTAGGTACCGAATTGGCATCCAGCGGGTCAGAGAAGCATCTCTCTTCCATCAAATCTGTGATGCCATCATTATCATCATCGTCATCGACATTGTCGCCCTTACCATCTCCATCAGCATCGGACCATTCCGATGGGTCGTTAGGGAATGCATCATTATCATCCAAAACACCATCGTTGTCATCATCATTATCTGCGCCGTCACAGATACCATCCATGTCATTGTCAGTAGTTTCGTTGGGGTCTAAGGGATCACAATCATTACCATCCTCAACTCCATCATTGTCGTCGTCAGAATCAAGATAGTCGCAAACTCCATCGCCATCGGTGTCTGTTGGTGTCGAGTCTCCATTCAGTGGATTTGTATTGCATGAAACTTCATCGGTATCATCCCACCCATCATTGTCATCATCAGGATCATTCTCGTTGGAGAGTCCGTCTCCATCGTAGTCATCACCTTCTAGGGCATCACAGATTCCGTTTCCATCTGCATCACTAGGGACATCGTTGGCATCCAGAGGATCCGTTCCGCAGTCGACTTCATCATCATCCGACCAACCATCGTTGTCATCATCATCATCAGACATCATAGTGGCCGAGGAGGTGAATACGATATTATCGAGATACAGCGCCTCACTGGCAGAGTTGGATGAGAATTCTACTTCGAGGTGCCCAGTTCCTGCAGATCCAATTAGCACCGTCATGGTAGTCCAAGTATCAAGCCAAGTCGAGTTGTCGGTATCGATATCGAAGCCAGTTGTGTTGATTATCTCGATGTCGCTATTTGCTCCAACGAACCTGATGACCAAGTAGTCTACCGGGCTCGAAGTCTCGTATCCAGTATCTTGTAGGAAGAAGTCGAAACTCACAGATTCAGCAGTCACATCATCGAGCGCGAGAGTAGTTATCCCATCTACATCAGACATCTGGTAGCCATTGTTGCCGTCAGTGAAGTTACCTACAGTGCCGGTATAATTCACAGTACCAAAGTAATCGCCGTCTGTAAGGCCCACACCGCCGGTAGATGTGTAGTAGAGTGTGAAACCCATCTCTGCACCAGTAGTTTGGTTGTGAGCGACATGAGTCTCGTTAGCATTGTTCCACAAGTATCGGCTGACGGATTGACTTCCTGTGTCGGTATACTTCACATTGGAAATAGTAAAAGGATCCTCAAATGAGGTGTATGCCACAATCGAAGTATAGGTGCAGCCACTAACTACAGTATCTGGCAAACCATCTCCATCTGTATCGGTATCGGCACATGGGTTGTCTGGAAAATCATCGTCTACATCATCGGTTCCATCTCCGTCAGAGTCAGTAGCTAGGACGGTGTACGGGGCCATTAGTAGAAGCAGTGCAGTCAGGATTGTTGCATAGGTAGCGCGGCGGCTCATGTGTTACCATAACAGACCCGATTCAAAATACTCTCCCTTGATTCGTCACAGTACAAGCGTTCAGATAGACTTCCGCTAACCTCTTTGACCTACTTTCGATGCAAGTGCATGAACGCACGCGAATCTGCTACGAATATTCTGGAAGCAGTCGACGAATCTGGCAGACACTATCGTGACAGCCTACCGATGATTGCCAGTGAGAATATCCTCAGTCCTCTGGTACGCAAGGCCTGCGATTCGGATTTACATGGCAGGTATGCCGAGGGACTACCAGGCAAGAGGTACTACCAGGGATGTGACGACTTCGACACCATAGAAGAGATTGGTATTGCAGCAGCAAAGCGCGTATTTGATTGCAGTTTTGCAAATATCCAATCAACATCGGGAACCGTATCAAACATGGCCGGGCTGAAGGCACTAGCGAAGCCAGGCGATACTATCACCGCAGTTTCTACTGCCGATGGAGGGCATATCTCACACGCGCGCATGGGCGCTGTGGGAGTAAGAGGGCTCAATCTGATTACCTATCCATGGATTGAAAGTCGGATGGAACCAGACATAGATGCTGCAGCGACTCTTATTCGAGAGACAGAACCCAGTTTGGCTCTATTTGGCCAATCCGTCTTCCTATTCCCTACTCCTCTGCAAGAGTTGGCAGATGCGGCTCATGAGGTCGGCGCTAGAGTGATGTATGATGCTGCTCATGTACTGGGGTTGATTGCAGGAGGACAATTTCAGGACCCACTCAGAGAGGGCGCAGACCTGATGACGGGCAGCAGTCACAAGACATTCCCCGGGCCACAAGGTGGATTTCTTCTGTCCGACTCTGATGATGCTAAGTTCATGCGTAAACTCAACAGCTCCGTTTTCCCAGGAGTCTGCTCAACTTACCATCTGCACCATGTTGCGGGCAAAGCCGTCGCTCTCGCTGAATTCGAGGAGTTCGGGTCAGATTATGCCAAAGACACGGTCGCTAACGCCAAAGCCCTAGGCGCTGCATTGGCGGCAGAAGGCTTCGATGTCATGGCAGAAGAAAGAGACTACACTGCCAGCCATCAGGTCTTGACCCGTCATGGCGATTCTGATTCAGGAGCAGGCAGGGATGCTGCTGCCTTGCTTGAGGACGCAGGCATTATCACCAACATGAATATGCTACCAGGAGACACCAAGGCAATGGCACCAAGTGGCTTGAGACTGGGTGTGCCCGAGTTAACAAGACTAGGAATGGGTGTAGATGAGATGCAAGATGTCGCTGGCTTCTTCGCTAGAGTGCTAATTGCTGGGAATGACCCTTCTAAAGTAAAGCAGGATGTACGCGAATTCAAGTCAGATTATCTTGAAGTCAGCTACTGCTTTGAGCCCGGCCCGGCCTATCCTGGGCTCTAGCCAATTCTGCCTCAGGCTTATTCTGCCGAACCTACTCGCAAGCCCATGCGCCGGCATCGCTTGACAGCATTCATGCTCTGCATGTTGATGCTAACCTCGGGATGTTTGGGGCTTTTTGGAAACGACACCGAGCAGCCAGAAGAAGTTGATTGCCAGACTCAACCAACTCATCCGGATTGTTTTGTCGTTGTCATTACTGAGG
>CEVL01011259.1_pt1 | contig 10197 bp, 6 predicted proteins | sample 427051 | NCBI WGS metagenome assembly CEVL01 (sample SAMEA2623673, study PRJEB7988) | marine metagenome | biome: marine biome (ENVO:00000447); feature: surface water layer (ENVO:00002042); material: "saline water (ENVO:00002010), including plankton (ENVO:xxxxxxxx)" | depth 5 m
TTTTGATAACAACTGGCTGTTTAGCCTAATGATTTTTCTTCCTCTTGCAGGGGCAGCTGCCGTAATGGCAATCCCGAAAGCTCAAGAAGATTTAATTAAAGGCGTGGCCCTTCTTACAACTGTGATAACGGCCGCACTCGGAGCATTCATGCTCATCGTATTTGATTACGGAAAGTCAGCCGATCTTCAATTCGTTGTCGATGAGGACTGGATAGGTGTAATAAACAGTCGATATATTCTAGGCGTTGATGGAATGTCACTACCGCTCATAGCCTTAACGGTATTCATAGTTCCCTTATGCATCTTCTATACATTCGGACATTTCCCAGAGCCACGTAACCCCAAAGCGATACTCTCACTAATTCTTATTCTTGAAACAGGAATGATCGGAACTTTCGTAGCTCAAGACCTCATCCTATTTTTCGTATTCTTCGAAGTAGTCCTCCTGCCAATGTTCTTCATGATCGCAGTATGGGGCGGCGACGATAGACGCTACGCATCTTTGAAGTTCTTCCTATACACCATGTTTGGTTCCGCCTTGATGCTTGTAAGCTTCCTAGCTCTCTACTTCCTAGCAGACGGAACAATCGTAGGGGACCAAGCACAGACCTTCTCAATGGTTGCACTATCTGAAGGAGCTACCCTCGGAATAAGCCGCACAGCCCAACTTTGGATATTTGCAGGAATGTTCGTGGGATTTGGAGTCAAAGTCCCAATGTTTCCCTTTCATACATGGCTTCCTGACGCACACACTCAGGCTCCGACAGTAGGGTCGGTAATACTTGCCGCAGTGTTACTAAAACTAGGAACATATGGCTTCATCAGAATCGCAATACCAATGCTCCCAGAGGCCGCTGCCGCATGGGCTCCCTTCATAGGCTTGCTAGCAGTTGTTGGAATCATATATGGGGCTCTTGGATGTCTGGCTCAACGCGACATGAAACGCCTCATAGCTTTCTCTTCAGTAGCCCACATGGGTTTCGTAATGCTCGGAATTGCTACACTCACTGACTTCGGTATAAACGCAGCAATTTTCGGAATGGTCGCCCACGGACTCATCACTGGAATGCTATTTTTCCTAGCCGGTTCTATGAAAGACCGCTATCACACACTCGATATGAACCGACTGGGCGGCCTTCTCATATCAGCACCACGAATGGGTTGGATATTAGGATTTTGCGCTATGGCTTCTCTGGGTCTACCGGGACTGGCAGGATTCTGGGGAGAATTCCCCGCTATTTTAGCTAGCTACAATCCAGCAGCAATCCTTTCAGAAACAACTTTCCGTGTATATATGGTCGTTGCTGCTTTAGGTACGGTTCTAGCAGCAGGGTACCTTCTCTGGATGTTGCAAAAAACAGCGATGGGAACCCCCACTGATGAATTTAAAGATAATCCTGAGATTACCGATGTGAAGAGGTATGAGTGGATCACGTGGGCACCAATCCTTGCGCTAATTCTCTTCTTCGGGTTATACCCAAGACCAATTTTCTCAACAACAGATGATGCTGTAGTGAAATCCCTGACCGTTGATATACAAGGCCAAGAGGTTGATAATTGCCTTGAAAGTAATGGCGAGACAGCAGGGAAAGATTGCTTCACCAACATCAGAAATCTTCTCCAAGAGGCAGGTAATTAACAAATGCTAAATGCAGCATCCGTTCTAGGCAATCTCCTCGCCTCAACTCCTGAGTTTGTTCGACCCCCAATTGATTGGCATGCAGTTGCTCCAGAGCTCTGCCTTCTAGGTGGCGGCGCAATCATTACCTTGGTTGATGTTATTTGGAGAGAAAAGGGAAGAGCAATGACTTCAGCTCTAGCTGGATTATTCTTGCTTGCACCACTGATACCCATACTTACACTTGCGATAGATTCAGAAGATAGAAGTATGTTTAATGGTGCTTTTATCGTTGATAAATACTCCCTCATTATCAAAGCAATATTCCTACTAAGTGGATACTTGGTAGTTCTCCTATCGACAAATTACATAGCTGAAGGGGAATACTGGGAAAACGAATACTATGGGATGCTTGTATCCTCAATTCTCGGAATGGTCATTATGGCCTCAGCACGAGATCTAATCACGATATTCGTTGCTTTGGAACTACTTTCGATACCCGCTTACATGTTAGCGACATGGCGTAAAAGAGACCTCAGAAGTAACGAAGCAGGACTGAAATATTATCTAATGGGTGTCTTCGCCTCAGCAATCATGCTGTATGGAATGTCACTAATTTTCGGAGTTAGCGGGAGCACAATACTTGAAGAAATCAACATCTCAATTAGTTCCGGAGAATCAAGTACATCAATAATCACCCTAGGAATAATATTCGTCATAATCGGATTTGCTTTTAAAGTCTCAGCCTTTCCATTCCACACCTGGGCGCCCGACACATATGAAGGAGCCCCTACTCCAGTCACAGCTTTCCTAGCGGTAGCCTCTAAGGCAGCAGGTTTCGTCGCTTTAATGAATCTCGTTGTCGTCGGTTTCTTCGGCCGAGAAGACGTATTCCAGCCTCTACTGTGGATACTTGCTGCGTTATCAATGACTGCAGGCAATGTTATGGCACTTCGACAAACAAACATAATACGCCTGATGGCCTATTCAGGTATTGCTCAAGCAGGATTCATGCTGGCACCTCTAGCCGTAGCTGGAGAGAGCATAGAAATCGCTGACAAGTCAGTCTCTGCCATTGTCACCTATTTAGCTATCTACGCAGCAATGAATCTCGGGGCATTCGCGATAATCTTATCCGTTGCAAGAACAACCCAATCCGGCCAAATTGAGAGCTACAACGGCCTATTCAAAACCTCGCCTGCTCTCGCAGTAATGATGACAATCTTCCTCGCCTCACTTGCAGGTGTTCCACCACTTGGAGGCTGGTTCGCTAAATTCTCAGTGTTCACCTCTCTAACAAGTGCCGATACAAGTTGGGGGTACGGACTAGCCGTCATAGCGGCAATCAATGCTGTTATAGCATTTGGTTACTACGGGCGGATAGCGATGAAAATGTGGGTTGAAGAACCACACAGTTCTCATACATCTGAAATGAAAGTTCCAGTATCTCTCTCAACCGCACTTGCCATCACCGTCGCTACAACTTTAGCTTTTGGAATCGTGCCCGGAATTGTCACACACTTTACAGACGTCTCTCTCATATCACTGGCGATGTAGCACCTGTGGCAAAGACCTAAGTGCTGTAGCCTAGAAGCGAATCGGCATGACACTTGAGCAAAAGATAAAAACAAAAATAAAAGAATATGGTCCTATAAGTTTTAGCGAATTCATGCAATTCGCTTTATACGACGAAACAGAAGGATTCTATGCTCATGGCGGAGCAGGAAGAAAAAAAGACTTCATTACCAGCCCAGAAGTCGGACCATTATTTGGGAAACTTATTTCTAAAGCGATTGATAAGTGCTGGGTAGAATTTGGTCAACCTTCCCACTTTACTTTCCTGGAATGCGGAGCTGGACCCGGAACCCTAGCCAAATCAATTCTAAGATCACAAATGAAGTGCAAAAGTGCGCTCAAGTACATTGCTGTGGAAACCAGCTCCCAACAAAACCAAAGCCACCCTCCCGAAGCTCAAACACTTTCAACAATGCCAAAAGAAATAGAAATCGGTATTATTTTCGCAAACGAGCTTTTAGACAATCTACCATTCGATATCTTTGAATCTCAAAATGATGGCTCATGGATGGAAGTAAAAATCACAGTAGATGATGAAAATATCTCCGAAACGCTAATAACGAATAATGAAAGTGCTCCGCCTTACACCCTAGAAACTCCGAAAGTAAGAGTTCCCGTTCAGCGAGAAGCACAAAAATGGCTTAAAGACGCCTCGGAAAGTTTGCACAATGGAAGAATCATCGCAATTGACTACGCAGTTGAGAGCTTCAGATCCCAACAGAAACAACATTGGTTGCGAACATATCAGCAGCACGAACGCAACACTCAACCGCTAAAAAATATTGGACAATCAGACATCACAACGGACGTAGACATCAGCCAACTAGCCGAGGTGCTCCCTCCAACTTCAATTCAAACACAAGCTGAATGGTTACAAGATTTAGGAATAGAACACCAAGTAGAAATGAGCAAACAAATATGGAAAAAGCATGCTCACAAACCAGACCTAACAGCACTAGAAGCAAGAAGCGCAATAGGCGAATCTGAAGCACTCTCAGACCTCAGCGGTCTAGGATCTTTCAAAGTACTTGAATGGCTAGTGAAATCGTGATCATAGGTCGCCTATAACAAACTGACGGAGTAATCTCTAAGCTAATAAATAAATGAGGTTATATGTCGGAGAATCAAGCCATAGAAGAATTTTATGTTGAGAATAGAACATTCCCGCCATCAGAAACCTTCACTTCAAAAGCTTTACTCACAGACGCTCAAATCTATAACGAAGCGTCTGAAGACTATGTATCGTTTTGGGCTAGACAAGCAAGAGAATTGCTGACATGGGACAAAGACTTCACTAATACTCTTGAATGGAATCTTCCCTATGCAAAGTGGTTTTCAGATGGAGAGCTCAACATTTCATACAACTGCCTTGACCGCCATATTGAAAATGGGAAAGGCGATAAAGTGGCGTATCACTGGGAGGGTGAACCTGGAGATACACAAACTATTACTTATCAAGAATTGCTTGACGAAGTATCAAAATTCGCCAATGTCCTAAAACAATTCGGGCTCAAAAAAAACGACACCGTAGCCATTTATATGCCGATGATCATTGAACTACCCATAGCCATGCTTGCCTGTGCACGCATCGGTGTCGCGCACTCGGTCATATTTGGAGGTTTCAGCCCTGATGCGATCATAGATAGATGTGAAGATGCAGAAGCAAAAATGATAATCACAGCTGATGGCGGATACCGAAGAGGTGAACCATCAGCTCTAAAAATTAACGTTGATACTGCACTAGAAAATGGTGCTCAAACCGTTGAAACAGTAATAGTTGTAAATCGTTGCAATCTCAATGTCAATATGAACTCTGAAAGAGACTTCTGGTGGCATGACGTCATGAAAGACGCAGTACCAGTCTGCAATCCCGAACCGATGCCTGCGGAACAGCTCCTTTACCTCTTATACACATCAGGCACCACTGCTAAGCCCAAAGGGATTATGCACACCTCTGCTGGCTACCTAACACAGGTTGCTTTCACTCACAAATATGTATTTGACTTGAATCCAGAGACTGATGTCTACTGGTGCGCAGCTGATATCGGTTGGGTAACCGGCCACAGCTACATTGTCTATGGGCCGCTTGCGAATTGCACCACTTCAGTCATGTATGAAGGAACACCTGACACGCCTAGAGAGAACCTTCGAAATGGACTAGAAAGATCGCAATGGTCCAAAGACAGGCTATGGGACATCATCGAACGCTATAAAGTAACACAACTCTACACTGCTCCTACCGCTATCCGAACGTTCATGAAATGGGGAAGCGATGAGCTATCAAATCATGATTTATCCTCATTACGAGTTTTAGGAACAGTCGGTGAGCCTATTAACCCCGAAGCTTGGATGTGGTACCACGAGCACGTAGGAGGCGGTAATACTCCGATAGTTGATACTTGGTGGCAAACCGAAACAGGGGGGCACATGATAACTCCGATACCAGGAATCACAACAACAAAGCCAGGATCTGCTTGCTTTACCATTCCAGGAATCTTTGCTGAAGTAGTAGACGACGATGGAAAAAAGGTTGAACAGGGAGGCGGGTATCTAACAATCACCCACCCTTGGCCTTCAATGTTGAGAGGAATATGGCGAGATCCAGAAAGGTATCTTGAAACTTATTGGAGCACATACGAAGGAAAATATTTTGCCGGAGATGGAGTAAAAATTGATGAAGATGGCTACCTCTGGCTACTGGGAAGAGTAGACGATGTGATGAATGTATCTGGGCACAGAATTTCTACAGCAGAAGTCGAATCTGCCCTAGTCGATCACCCAGCCGTAGCAGAGGCAGCTGTTGTAGGCGCCACAGATGAAACAACTGGACAATCAATAATTGGCTATGTCATACTGCGCGGAAGTGCAGAAGGATCCAATGATCTTCGTAATGAAATACGATCTCACGTAGCTACAAAACTCGGACCTATTGCACGTCCTAAAGCAGTATTCCTCGTACCCGACTTACCTAAAACAAGATCAGGAAAAATAATGAGGCGTTTGCTGCGAGACGTAGCTGAAGGAAGAAACCTTGGAGATACGACTACTCTTGCTGACCAAAGCGTCGTAGCAGCGATCCAAGAAGGCGCTCAACACTCAGACGAAAACTAAACCAAAAGATAAACCCGACCTTTAAGAAATCAACTCCATGATCTCTCTGGCAACCATTGGTGCCGCATTTTGATTCTGGCCAGTAACAATATTTCCATCGACTTCCCAACAATTTGCAAACGGATCCCTAAATCGATGAGTACAACGATAGTCAGCCCCAAGTCGTCGTAATTCCGTTTCTGGATGATGAGGAGTATCAGTTATACGTAAATCCCTAACCTGCTTATCAGTCACTCCGGTAACACGACGCCCTTTAACTAAGGGCTCACCATCTAGACCTCTAGCTTTAAGGAATCCGAGCGGACCATGACACACTCCACCAAGAACCTTTCCTTTCTGATTTGCTTCCGTGACCTTCTCACCAACAGTTTCGGAAAATCCTAAGTCAAATGCTGCTCCCCAACCACCAGCAAAATAAATCACATCATAATCATCAATATCTATATCCTCCATAGCTAAAGATTCAGATAGGTTCTTCTGAAGATGACCATCTTTGAGAGCTCTATCGTCATATCGAGTCCGAATCACTGGAAGGTAAGACTGTGGGTCAACGGGCACCACACCACCTAATGGACTCGCAATGTCAACTTCCATTCCTGCATCGCTCCAAATGTAATAAGGAACAGTCATTTCTGATGCAAACACACCAGTTGCTTTACCATTAGACATTTGATCGGTATTCGTGCACACAATTAGTGCTCGTTTGCCTGTCACGTCTTTTCCAAACTCCTCCGAATCTTCAGGATGCATTCCTACTTTCCGAAGGAGTGCGCGTAAACCCCGAGCCAGAGCCGGTGGTGTCTGTCCCGCTAATTGTGCCTCCGGCGGTTTTCTCTTGGCATAGGGGCGAGGGGTATTCCGCTTGGGAATGGACTGAAGGCGCTCACTGCCAAGTCTTCGTTTCATATAATCAAATACTTCTGACGCTTTCGGGTCTTTCCAGAGATTTGACGATTCAGTTGGATCATTTGTTAAGTTGTACAACTCATATTGATCAGGTAACTTGTCAATCCGGTAGGTATCACCCATTGGGCCTGATGATGATAAATTAGCCCTGTTCGGGATAGTCCATGTTTCAGGATCATCATGAGCGCGAGTTATTTTCCAAATAGAATCATTGACCCCGGCAACCTCATTATCGGTAACTTTGACTACGATTCCCTCAAAATTAGTGCTCACGTGTGGAAGGACCTGTATTTTTAACGGTCCGGGAGGGTTATCAGCTCTCCCTAATCCACGAGCCATTGCCGATGCAAGTGTGTCTCCCTCAAGCATGTTGTCTCGCGTCATAAAGTAAATTGCTCTATTCTTGAATTCCTCAGTCTCGGGGTCCAGCAATAGTGGGCTTAGATCCTTACCGGGTAGTGAGTGAAATTCTGAGAACAAGGGAGCTAATCTTTGCCCAAGCTCGACCTGATCTAGTCCTGCAAGCGCTAATGCAGTAGGGATCAAATCAACATGCGAAGTCGGAACCGAATCAATGATTCCCTTGGGAGAACCTTCGGTTCCATACTTAATGATTTCAAAAGGAACTCTTGTTGCCTCGTCGTAAAGATTAAACCATTTCTGGTGAAGACCGCCATGAGCTCCCAATAAGTCCCCGTGATCTGAAGTTCTAAAGATAACCTTCTCTCGTGAAGTATCAACTGTCAGCGCCTTCCTAACTCTGTCAAGAGGCCCGTCAACTTCAGCATGTAAACGATAGTAAAGATTCCTATATTCCTGCTCATTGTTTTCATAACTTGCACGCACCGCCCGTTGCGGGCCGTACCCAGAGTAGTAAGAATTCTTATATGCAATCTGAGCAGCAGGTTTTGTTGACAGATCCTCATAACGAGTTGGAGGAGCAGGGATATCTGGTGGATCAAGTTCAGAAGGAGTGACGGGATTAAATTCAGGTCTCCGCATAAACATTGGCAACAGTACAATATCGTGTGGGTTAACAAAGCTAACCACTAACAGAAAAGGCTTCTGAGCATCCTTATCTCCCAAGCTTCGTTTCAGATATCTATCCTCAAGCCATTTAACTGTTCTGTCGGCAATCAAGGGGTCACGAATGAAACCAGAATTAGCTAGAGGCGCTCCATGAGGCTCTGGTCCAACCCAACCTGAGAAACCAAATTCGTTGAGGGGGTTCTCTGCAAGGTAACGGTCAACAGCGCCCTGAAGAACAGTTCCATCAGCTGTATTGGTTGCTAAGGGGTTCCCTGTATTTTCGTCTATAAGATCGGCATGGCTCATATGCCACTTGCCATCATAATGAGTGTCATATCCTCCCGCTCTAAACCAATGCCCAATTGTCGGAACCTCACGAGGTAGCAACCACCTCATCCGAGAGTCATGCTCATCTTTCCCTAATCCATTAGTTTGGGTGACACCGTGCACATCTGGGAACTGACCTGTAAATAGCGTTGGGCGACTCGGCACACATGCTAGAGAACCCGTGTAATGCCGGTTGAAACTGACCCCGTTTTCTTTGAACCAATTTCGCCCGGCAAGTGTTCTATCACGCCAGTCTAGAATTTCTGGTGTTTCATATGGCGGGATTGCTCGCTCTTCGTCAGTCATGAAAATAATTACATCGGGCTGGTTTGAATTAATCATTTCGAGATTCCAATTCCCCAATCCTTTGCTCCAAAAGAGATATTTGCCTCTTAAGTTTCATGAGCGGCTTTTCATCCTCAATAAATCCTTTCAGGTCTTTCAGCATGCCTGTATTAATTCTTCCAAATGCGAGGCAGGCTAAACCAGCAATAGGGGTGACAGGTCGACGAATGGGAATGATCTCAATTGTTAGCGATAATTGAACACCAATCTCGCTTGGCTCTAGCGACCAAGTATTCAGAACCTGTTTAAATACGGGAGGTAATCCGTGTATCTCATAGGATAAATACCTTAACTCGTCCCACCTTGTTACATGTTCGGTAACAGAAGAATTGCCACTTTGAATTCTGCGGCAAGTTCCTACCCCCTTAAGTTGATCAGACAGAAGACAAGAATGAGACACGTTATCAGCCCAGTCGGAAATACTCTCAAATGATGCCAAAACATCCCAAACCTCAGAAACCGAACTAGCAATATTAATTTTCTTAGTAATTTCAGGCATCAGGTTCCTCGGATAGTGCAAGCATAATAACGTCAATTATTTTGAACAAATTACTTATTTGAAACTAGTTCACCTGTAAGAGCTTAGAGAATAGGAAATCAATCGTAGTACCCGCTGTGCACAGAAATTGCAGGAATGCCCTGTTCCTCGAATATGGCAATATTCTTTGGATCATCATCAAAAACCAGGATCGGATTGAAAGAAGCAGCTTCAATTTCACCGATTGCCAAAAGCTTCATTTCTGCAGAGCTTAAGTGATCTTCCTTTGAACGCATGATCAGAGCATTCCAACTGACGCTGTGGTGACTTAGCCAATCAAGAGTCTCTGACTTTACCGTTACAGGGCGTGCAGTAAGAATAAATACACCATGCAATTTATTAATAAGATTAACGAGTTCTAAGCCTGACGAAATCGGCGGGTCCTCAGTACACGCCGAGAAGAAACCATCCCAATCCTTTTCTGCGCCCTTAAGGAAATGTTGACGATGAGATGCATCACTAATAACTCCATCAAGATCAAAAATAACTATTTCGCTATCTTTAGCAAGCTGTTTATTCCACGTCCATACTGGCATCATGCCCCCGCATGGAATTCATTAATCACGAAAATTCCCAAATTGTAATGGAATCCCGAAATCATTATCTTTAAGCGTATTGATAACAGTTTGTAAATCATCTCGTTTTTTTCCTGAAACGCGAACTTGTTCACCTTGCGTCTGAGACTGAACACCCTTAAGGCCTATTCCTTTTATAAATTTATTTATTTCTTTTGATTTCTCGGAATTTA
>CEVL01086727.1_pt1 | contig 10196 bp, 8 predicted proteins | sample 427051 | NCBI WGS metagenome assembly CEVL01 (sample SAMEA2623673, study PRJEB7988) | marine metagenome | biome: marine biome (ENVO:00000447); feature: surface water layer (ENVO:00002042); material: "saline water (ENVO:00002010), including plankton (ENVO:xxxxxxxx)" | depth 5 m
AAAAAACGCCGTCATCGTCCCTCGCTCGTGTCCCGGATGCGGCGCGCCCCTTTTCGTCACACTTTCATTCTCCGTCCCGTACGGCGCCGTGAATGCAAACGTCAGATGGTTCGATTTCATGACGTACGACGCGAACGTCCCGTTCCCGGTGCTCGCGTCGCTCTTACACGTCAACCCCATGCCCAACCCGACGCCGAACCTCGCCGCCGCGTTCGTCGCGTCGCCGCACCAGAACTCGATGTGGTGAAATCCCTCGCACTCGAACGCGTCGCTTCGCGGATTGTTGCGCACGAAATTGGCGCATCCGACGAGTTTTCTCTTCGTCGTCGTCATCTGCGCTCGTTCGTTGACGTCCGCGCCGCGTCGCGGCGACGCGCTTGACGTCCTCTCGCGACCGCGCGAACACCGACGCGCGTTCGTGTCCACCCGTTCGCGCCCTCGCGCGCTCGCCGCGTTCGATTCCGCGCGCGACACTGCGGACGCCCGCGCGTCCATCGATGCGCCGACACACCGTCGCGCGCGCGCTCGTCATGGCGACGTCCGAGGGACTCCCCGACGACGCCCGCGCGTCCGTCGAGGCGTTCGAACGCGCGACTCGCGAGATCGAGGCGGCGCTCGCGCCGTTTCTCGACGCCGATCGACGCGCGGTGACGAAGGAATTGCGACCGCTCGAGCGCGCCGAGGTGCACTGCGAGGCGGCGCGCGCGATCGCGACGCTGTTCGGGATGTACCTGCGCACGCTGGGCGTTGATCCGGAGAAACACGCGACGGCAAAGGAATTGACGCGGGTGGAGGCGTACGCGAGGAAGATCGAGGAGACGCGAGCGAGGATTGGGGACGGCGCGAGAGGGGCGAGCGCGGGCGCGAGGCGGGCGACGGCGAGCGTGGAGGAGGCGGCGAAGATGCTGGAACGAGGCGAAGGGGCGGCGAAGGAGTTGTTGAAGGCGTGTGTGAAGGGCTCGGGTGAGGGTGGCGCGTCGGGCGAGGACGAGGCGCGAGGCGGGGAGGGCGAAGTGAAAAAGGGACGCAAACGCGCGGCGGCGGCTGAGACCAAGGGCGGCGCGAAAAAGACTCGCAAGGGGAAAAAGTAACGCGTCGGATGGATGAATGAGATGAATGGGTTTGATGAGTAGAAGTTATTATAGCCGTGTGACGCGTTTTGTAGCATCAGAATAAAAATTTTCGGTCTGATGTAATGTTACAACAAAGTTTCGCGCGGACTCTCTTCGCAAGGGTCCGGTTGAAACTACACAAAAAACGAGCAGATGGGTCTCGTACCACAAAATCAAGGATCCGGCGGCGACAACCGCGTGTATTAAGTGATCCATTCATCAATTGCGCAAACACTCAAAATATCCCGCGCGTCTGGCGCGCGTTTACGCGGCAGCGGGAGCTTGCCGAGGCAAGAGACGCGTTCTGCGTCTCTTGCTGACGTGCAAATCAATCACTCGAGGACGCGGAATAGAGGCCACCGCTGCGACTTTCGCCACACCCATAACTTCGCGATCCTCCGCGACGACGGCGGCGTTGCTCAAAGCGTCAAATCGAGGGCTCGACGGCGGCTCGCGAGGCGTCTTGACGCGCACGTGTTCAACCCCCGAGTTATGCTGGTCATTACGAGCGAAAGATTTAGTGTTCGCACTCGTTTTGACCTTTAAAGACTTTCTCGGAGATGATGGTGCCGAACTTTCGTTACTCTTCACCTTCATTTCGTGTAACAAGGCCAAAAGCTCCGGTTGCGTTAAACTCTGCAGCATCGGAATTTCATCCTTGTATTCGCTGATGTCCATATTAGTACAGATAGCGCCACCCTCCACGGACGCCTTGAATATCGCCGCTCGATCGTACGCCCTCGCCGCTTCCTCTTCGCTGAAGAAGAAACCGAGATGAAGTTGTTTTCTCTGCACATTGATCTGAGCGTGAAATTTCCCCGTTTGTCTCAATAGCGACACTCCCCGATACAGCGACGTTCTCGACTCGTGTCGACGAGCCTGCGCCTTCAAGTTCTTCACTAGATCCTTATGAACCAAACCATTCGCTTGACGCGTATTTTTCACCGCGTTATTGCTCTGCTCGCAATCCGTCTCACTCGGAGACTTCGATCCCGACGACCCACTCACCCTCCGCGTTCTCGTCTTATTCCACTGACTCGCCTCCGCCCCGCGTCCCGGCGTTCCAACCTCCGACTCGCTCACGCTCTGCCGAAGGTCCTGCGACTTGCCGATTCCATACACCCCTCCGAACAGAGGCGCCTCCACCGATTTTCCGGATCCGGAATCACCGTCCGCCTCCGTTCCCGCCGTCGCCCCCGGCGCCGGGACGTGCACTTTTCCAACCGTCCTCGGGGCGTTCAACGCGAGCGTTTTCTTCGCGTCCTGCGTCGTCGAGTCGAACGTGTACCGTCCCATGACGCGCGACGAAAGGCCTTCTCACCGTCACCGCCCCTCGCGCGCGCGTTCTTCGCGTCTCGCGCGCGCACGGTCGCGTCGATCGTCGACGAACACTAAAGCCCACGCGCGCCGTCCCGAGGAGGATTTTCGAAAGATTCCCCTCGCGCCGACTCGCACGCGTCGTCGAACGCGCTCGCGGTGGCTCGAACGGATCGAGGAAAGGTTTGCGCACGCGATTCGCGCGCGATCGGTCCCCGCGCGGACGCGAACGTCGGCGTGTGCGGGAAGATCGTCGCGAGAGGAACGAACCCGTCGACCGCCGCGCGCGTGCTGACGCGGACTTTTCGAAGTGATACCGTTAAAGGCACGAAAGTATGAAAACGAAAATATCCAATCGCTGAGTCACGCGCGAGACGTCGCGCGCGAGACGCGCGGCGCGGGCCGAGACGCGTCGCGACGGTCGCGAGCGAGGATAAAACGCATCTCGCGCGTCGCGACGCGTCTCTCGCGGACGAAGAGGGCGACGACGCGCGAGGGTGAGGGCGGTGAATTGTTGATGTGAGACAATTACAGACCTCGCCGTCACCCGCACCAGGGCAGCGTGCACCGACCGTCGCTCGGCGGTGGACCTATGACGACGATGAAGAGAAACAAGAGCGCGGCGACGACAACGAGACTGGCCGCGGTGACCTTTTGAGACGTCGCGATGTTCAAGACGCGATCTTCGTCGTCGTAAATTTGTTGTTTCGCGTCGGCGTCGGGGGCGCGTCTGCGCGAGCGCGAGGGACGAACGCGAACGCGTCAGTCTTTTTCATCGCGATGCGACGCGTCGAACGGGATGGAAAGTGACGAGACGATGCGTACCTGTTACTCTGAAACCTCGTCTCCACGTAATCGTTCGGCATCTTCGCGTCGTCGCCGACGAAGTCTCTCTTGAACGCGTTCCACGCGCCGTCCCAGTCGACCCCTTCCCTCTCGTCGACATCTTGCGCCTTTCCATCGCCTCTCCCGCGTCCACCGGACCCATCGGCGCGGCGAACGATCGAACGACGTCTCCCATCGCGCGCGCGCGCGACGCGGACGCGTCCGCTCGACCCCGCGCGAAACGCGCGCGAGATGCGCGACGTCAGCGCGGTCGACGATGGCGTCGACATGACCATCCTTCGCGCGCGATCGACGCGCGCGCGGACTCTGAACGCCCGGAAAGGGACGAGACGACGACCGCGCGACGCTCTCGCGAGATCTCGCGCGTCGCTCGCGACCGGTTCGACGCGCGTCGCCCACTCTCGGCTCTCGCGGGTGAGGGTGGGTTCTCAACTCTCGGACGAGTCTCTCGGATGACGAGTCACGATTCGAGACGACACATCGAACGCGACCCACACACCGTCGCGCGTCGTCGCCGCGCGCGCGCGCGATGGTGAACGATAAAAATCTCTGCGCTCGATTCGCGCAGGTCAACGCCGAGCTCGCGCGAGCGAACACAAAGGTGCGCGCGCGCGGGAGGACGACGCGGGTCGACGGTCGTGTGGGTGCCAACTTTATGCGCGAACGACCGACGCGAGAGGCGCGATCGCGCGCGAGAGGAGGCGGGAGAGGAGGCGCGCGGATCCCTTTTCGTTCGCGTCGCGATGGCGGGCGACTGACGACGCGCGACGGGCGACGCGGGAACAGCTTCGGTCGAACGCGGCTGAGTCGGAACTTCGAGCGCAACGCGCCGAGGCGAGCGCGCGCGCGATGTCCACCGCGCTTCAGATCGTTCGGAAGACGGTGGAGGAGGAGAAACAGTTGTGGTTGACGGAACTGCGCGCGGCGCGGGACGAGGGGTGTCGGTTGCGAATCGAATTGGCGAATGTGAAAAAGGCGGCGACGCGGCCGGCGAGACGCGATTTGCGCGTCTTGGCGGACGACTCGAGCGATTCGGCGTCGTCTTCTTCGGAAGAGGAGGGCGACGAGGGATTGTTTGGATTGGTGGAAGCCGCGGAGGCGCTGCGTGATTTATCGATGACACTTTCGGAGGCTGCACACGAGCGTAAGGTGATAGGGAAGACGCCTCGCAGAACTCCGAAAACGACGGCGAAAGCGTTGAACGATTCCGAGCGTCCCCCCGCCGTCGGTGAGACGGCGAGACGCGCGCTTCGGGCGCGACATGCCATGAAAATGATCAATTATGCGGAACCGAGTCTCAAGAAGAAGCTTCGTCGACCGATCGTCGGTCGACCGAGCGAGGACGACATCGCGCGCGAGGAAATGAGCGACGCGACGGATGAAAATCGCCCGCCACCCGCGACGCCGCCCGTCTCGCCGGTCGGCACCGCACCGCGATCGCCGACGCGCGACGAGTCGAAATCACCCATGGACATCATCGCCGACGTACCGAAACAACACGCATCTCTCATCTGGCCGAAGCCCTCGCCGCCGCTCTATTCAGCCGACTCGCGGCGTGCGCGCAGAAACGTCTCCAGAATCAACTACGCCGAACCCGATCTCGTGCACAAGATGCGCCGTGATGTGTAGATTTACCAGTAGAATAATGATTTGTACGATACGCACGCCCACGCTCGCCCATTCGCCCGCGTTCGCGCGTCGATGTCTCGCGCCGCGCGTTTCCGCGGATTTTTTTCAAACCGTCCCACTCACCGACCATCGTTCGTCCACACACCATGACGCGTCGCCTCGCGCTCGCGCGCGCGCTCGCGCTCGCGCTGTGTGTCCTCGCGCACATCGCGAGCGTCTCGACCGCGGCCGATCTCACGGCCATAGGTCCACCGTTCGTGGACGCCGACGTCTCGACGATTGAATTCCTCCACTCGTCATCCGCGGCTCGCGCGTCCGCGACGGCGTACGCGGTCGGTGCGCGCGAGATCACCGCCGTCGCGCTCTCGGGGAGGCCGTCAAAGGTGACGCTCGCCGATATCTCCGACGTCGGCCCGTGCGAGGGATTGTTCGCGTACGAGAGCGCGAGAGATGGGCTCGCGGCGAAGGCGCGCGTGCGGCTCGGCGTCACGTGCGCCGAGACGAATTCGTTTCTCATTTACGCCGTCTCTGCGGACGGGAAGAGCGCGACTCGAGTGCACGCGATGGTAGGGGTGAGTAAAATCGCGGAACCGCGCGATTTGGTGGTGGTGAACGATACGTTGGCGTTCATAGCGTCCGGGTTTCACGCGACGGTGGTGGCGGCGCGTTTGGATCCAAAGGAGAAAGAGCCGCCGGTTTTCGTCGCGTCGGCGTACCAGCTCTCGGGAATAGATAAGATACAGCTCGGTCCGGCGTCGAGACAGACGATTCGAGCGGTGAGCTCGCGGACGCGTCGGGTGACGACGTTGAAATACACGCCGGCGGGTTCGATGCAACTCGTCGGGAGCGTCAAGGATAGTCGGTTGGAGAGCGCGAGCGGGACGTGCGTCGGCGTCGGGGAGAGCGATCGTTGGTACACGTTCGTCGTCTCCCCCGACGTCCACGAGGGCGCGTTTTCCATCCTCAACAGCTCCGCCTTCGGGGCGCCGGAATATTTAACCGCCATGTACGCCGGCGGATACGACTCGGAGGATTTCGATTGGACGCCCATGGCGCACGCCGATCTCAAAGGCGCGCGCGACGTCAGCGTTCGCGGTCCCAACGCCTACATCGCCGCCAAAGGCATCGGCGCCCTCGTCGTCGTCGACATCACCGATTATCACCGACCCGTGGTTCGAGAGAAGCTCCAATCCATCGATCTCGTCGGCGTCGACGCCGTCGCCGCGTCCCCCGACGGCGTCTTCGTCGTCGTCGCCACCAACGCCACCGACCCCGCCTCGCCGTCATCCATCGTCATCACCAGCGCCGACGACGCCATCGTCACCGACAGCGCCCGCGGGTCCACCACGGGCGCGAGACGTCGACGATTTTTCCCCTCTCGATGACGTCTCGGTAATTCAGTCCGCCACCCGCGCATGCGCCGCTCCGTGCATTACCCTCCCACTCGTCGTCTCGTCGTCGTCACACGTCGCCTCGCCCGACGCCCTCGCGCGAACGCGAACGCGATGACGATCGAACGCGCGTCCACGTCCGCGCGCGCGTCTCGCGCCGCGGTCGCGAGCGCGCGACGAGACGGCGCGCGCGCGACGAGACGCGCGCGCGGGGCGGCGCGCGGGACGGCGGCCGCGATGGACGACGGCGCGAGTTTCGTCCCGGGAAACGCGAACATGGCGGAGAGACACGAGTACGGAGGGGGAGAAGAGTACTCTAGGTGCGTTCGAGCGTCGATGAGACGGGAGAGAGGGGAGAGACGGGAGGGAAATGTCGAGAGAGCGACGACGCGGGGACTGACGGACGCGCGCGCGCTTTTTCGCGACGACGCGCAGTTTCGACGCGTTGCAACCGCACAAGGTGTATTTTCCGGAATCCTACGCGTACGACGTGAAATCGACTGTGGTGGTGCCCGGTAGGTACCGCGTGAAGCTTCCCGAGGGATACGAGGCGAACAGAGCGCAGCCGTATCCGACGGTGATTTGCGTCAACGGGGAGGCGGGCTTCGGGCCTCGGGACGGGAAGGTGTCTCTGACGTCGAGCGTGTGCAAGACGAAGGGGTACAAGGAGAACGAATTGATCGTAGTGGAGTGTTCGTTCAACACGCCGACGTGGTTGAACGATTCGTCGACGATGAACCACGAGAGTTATTTACTCAAGGTGATGTTGCCGCACTTTCGAGCGGCGCACAATGCGGGGAAGATGTTTCTCTTGGGTTTCGGTACGGGTGGATACGGCGCGCTGAGTCTATTGATGCGACGACCCAACGCGTTCGAAGCGGTCGTCGCCGCGGACGTGCCCATCTTGGGTGGATACAAGGCGATCGAACGGCCGTGGGAAGTCAAAGACCTCGAGCGTCCTTCGTATTGGGGGTCTTGGAACGAGGCGTTCCCTCGCGACGAGGATTGGACCCCGTACGACGTCACGCAGATCATTCGCGACGCGTGGGTGCGCGAGCAACTCAACGCCGACGGCGCGAGAATCGCTCTCGTTCCTGGGAAGAAAACCGTCGCCGAACTCGGCGATTTCATTCGTAGTCTGGAGGAACACGGCGTCGCCCACGACGTCGTCGCCGGCTTCGAGGACGACGACATCGATCGACAGGGCGCCTGGGTCGACGCCGCGCTCGATTGGCTCGCTCCAAAACTCGCGTAAGTGTCACCCGAGAGACCCCGCGCTTCGTGGCGCGTGTAAAACAAACCGAAACGTACACCGACGGCGCGCGCCCGCGCGCCCCGACCAGCCCAGCCGCCACGTCCCCGCCGCGCGCGCGCCCTCACACGACGTCGCGCCGTCCATCCCGCGCGTCCGCCCGGCCGTGCAGAGACGCGCGCGCGATGACGACCGAGCCGTCGCCGCGACGCGTCATCGTCGCCGGCGACGCTAAGGGCGCGTTCGACGCCCTCGTCGCGCGCGTGGAGACGGTGCACGGCAATCCAAAGGCTGGACCGTTCGACGCCGTGTTCGTCGCGGGAAGGATTTACGACGGCGACGACGCGGCGGTGACGATGGAACCGTACGTCGCGGGGACGAAGAGCGCGCCGGTGCCGGTGTACTTTATCGACGCGGACGGGGAGAAGGGATTGGAGTACGCGCAGAGCAGGGCGGCGGCGGGGACGGCGAACGAGTCGTCCTCGGCGCGAGGGGTGCTGGAGATCGCGCCCAACGTGTACTTTTTGAGTGAGTCTCGAGTGTATGATCTGTGCGGGGGGTTGAAGGTGGCGTCGTTGCCCGGACGCTACGACGTGTTGTCGTACGAGGACGCGAGCGCGCTGGGCAAGTCGACAGCGAAGAGAAACGGCGAGACGACGGAGGACGACGTGACGTCGATGAAGGCGAGTTTCGACGATATGCGGAAAAAGGATGTCGTCGATGTTCTTCTCACGAGAGATTGGCCGGCGGGGACGCTGGATATACACGGACGCGAAGTCGGCAACGAGGCGAAGAGCGCGAGTTCCACCGGTAGTCCGGTGTCTCGCGCGTTGGCGTTGACGCTCACACCGCGGTATCATTTCGCCGCGTCGCACCCATTCTTTTTCGAACGCGAGCCGTACATCAATCCGAAGAATGATCCGAGCGAATCACCGTGGGTGACGCGCTTCATCAACATCGGCAACTGCGGAAACACGGACGGAGAAAAGTGGATGCACGCGTTAAAAGTAGAACCCGGTTCTGGCATCGATCGCGCGGTGTTGTGCAAGATTCCTCCGGACACGGGCCCGAATCCGTATCTGCAAGCGTTGGGACAAAAGCGTCGCGCGGCGGATTTGCAACCAGACTGGCGCGACGGCGCGAAGAAGCCCAAGGCTGAGGACCGCGGTAAACCGAGAGAAATCAAGGGCGATCCCGACAAGACTATTTACGTTCGAAACTTGAGTTGGAACGCTGACGAAGGTGCCATCGCACAGTATTTCAGTGAATGCGGCGAACTCGTGGACGTGCGCTTAGCGATGAAACCCGGGGGTCAACAGTCTCGCGGCTTTTGCCACATTTCTTTCGCCACCTCCGAAGGCGTACAGGCGGCGTTGGAACGCAACCAAGCGTCGTTTTTCGGTCGTGACATCACGGTCGAGATGTCAACCGGTAAACCGAAAGAGCGAGGGCCTCCTCCGGGTGTCGCACCTGGTGGATGCTGGTTCTGCTTGTCGAACGAAAAGGATTTACACTTGGTGGTGAGCATCGGTAACGAGTGCTTCATGAGCATGGATAAGGGTGGCTTGACGGAAGAACACTGTCAAATCGTACCGGTCGAGCACGTTCCGTCGTTTGCCGGTGTTCCCGAAAGCACGGCGACGGAGATGTGGAACTACATCGGCGCGCTTCGTCGTTTCGCGGAATCGGCGGACAAGCGTCTCGTCGTCTTCGAGCGTCACTTGGAGCTCCGGAACAAGGGCGGAAACCACTGCCACATGAACTGCGTCCCGGTGGCCGCCGATCGCGCGGCGCTCGCCGAGAAGATTTTCAAACAGGCGGCGAAGCGACTGGACTTTTCCTGGACGAAACTCGATCCGCCCGCGAACGCCGTAGAGGCCCAAACCGCCATCAAGGCTGTCGCCGACGACGGCGAGTACTACGCCATCCACCTTCCGGACGGCGCCATCCTCATCCGCACCATAGAGAAAGGCGAAAAGCATTGGATGCAATTCGGCCGCGAAGTCATCTCGCATCTCATCAAGGCGCCCGAGCGAGCCAATTGGCAAAGTTGCATGGAGGACGAAGACAAGGAAACCGAGCGAGCAACGAAATTCCGCGAAGCCTTCGACGCGTTCGATCCCATGAAGAGCGCGTGAGGGCGATGTAATCCAACCCTAGTCACCGTTAGACCACCACTACCGGTCGGTCGATGCCTCCGCTCGTCGCTCTAAAATCGCGACGCGCTCGCCGCCGCGCCTTCACATAGCGGCGCGAGGCGTCCGCGGGCGCGCGGGCGATGGCCTCCGATGTCATCCTCCGTCGCCCCCTCGCGACCGACGCCGCGTACGCCAAGATGTTCACTCGACCTTGGCTCGCCCTCCTCGACCGTCGTCGCCCTCGCGACGCGCCCGACATCGAGCGTCCCATCATCATGTCGACCCTGGACGAAAATTCCTTGATGGAAATCGCCACGCGCCTCGGTCCGCGCTGGTTCGCTCGACTCGCCGTGACGTGCGTCTCGTTCAGAGACTTTGTTCACACGCGCGAGGACGCCTGGCGCGCCTTTTGTCTCGACGCGTACGCGCACAGAGAGACGCCCAAGGAGACGCACGAGGCGTGTCGACGACTCTACGCCGGTTGTTGGCGAACCATGTTTCATAAGAGGTT
>CEVL01105693.1_pt1 | contig 10196 bp, 10 predicted proteins | sample 427051 | NCBI WGS metagenome assembly CEVL01 (sample SAMEA2623673, study PRJEB7988) | marine metagenome | biome: marine biome (ENVO:00000447); feature: surface water layer (ENVO:00002042); material: "saline water (ENVO:00002010), including plankton (ENVO:xxxxxxxx)" | depth 5 m
CGTCGCGCGGTTACTCTTCCCCGAAGCGCTCCACGTCCAGTTTCAGCGTCAAACGCCATCGATCGTCGGGTTCAGTCGCGCGCTCATCGATCGCGGGCGAACGATGAACGATCGCTCGTCCTCTACTCGTCGTGCCATCGTCGTATCGCCACCGTTCGCCCTTTAAGAGCGCCACCGCGCACTCGCCGCACTCTCTCGGCGGGGCCAGCCGCTCCGCCGCCCCCTTCAGCGCGTCGCTGAAGACGTTCCCACCCCCCGCGTTCGCCGCCGCGATCACCGCGCTCGTGGTTTCATCGCAAATCTCCGTCGACGCGCCGCAATACGTCACCATCAACCTCGCGCTCGTCACGTCCACGTGCAAACGCGAGCACAACGTGCTCCTGAGCAAACTCAGCGTCGCCTTGACCCCCTCTCCCTCGCGCCTCGGCACGACGCACGCGAACGCTCGCACGACGCACGCGATGTCTTCGCTCAGCGCTTCCACCGCCGCCTCCTCTTCCTCCACCGCGTCCCCTCCGCGCTCGAGCAACGTCTCGCGCAGGCAGAACGCGTCCCTCGCGTCGTCCCGCTCGACGCGCGCGCACGTCCCATCCTCGAACGTCGCCACGCGATCGAACGCCCCGCGCTCCCGAAGCATGGCGCGTAAACACGTTCGCGCCAACGCCTCTCGCGCCTCGGGACGCTCGACGACGACGACGTTGACGGATTTCTCGGAAATCTTCCCCATGCGTCTCGCGAGCGCGTCATCTTCTCTCGACGCGCCCATCGCGCTCGCGTCCTCGAGGATCGCTCGATGACGTCCGCATCGCGCGCGATGGACGCGACGAGACGCGTTCTTCGTCTTTTCGACGCGCGCGTGACGATACGCGCGCGGACCGAGCGTCGTCGTCGACATCGAGCGCGTCCCGCAGAGCGCGCCGCGCTGTGCCGATGATGATGATGATGCCCGTCTCTCGCCTCGCGCCGACGCGCGAGAGAGAGAGACGCTCGACGAGGACGACGACGCGCGCGTCCTCGTCCTCGTCCTCGTCCTGGGCCCGCGCGTGCGGGTACGATCCCGCGAAGAAGGCGGTGGAGATGGTGGCTCGCTTGCACACGCTGGCCGCCGTGCGCGTCATCATGGCGCAGAGCGACGGCGCCGGGAACGAGTGTTCGGAGGACGTGAATCAGTCGTCGCTCACCGCGTCGCTCGTGCGGGAACTCGAGCGCGCGCCGATGGTCGGGGACGGGAGCGCGTTCATCGAGGGGCTCATGCGCGGCGACGACGGCGACGCGCGACTCGCGGCGGCGAGAATCATCGAGGTTCGACGGGTGTACGGGGAGGAATCGTTCGATTGGGACGAAATGCGACGAGAGACTATGAAGTCTTTGGAGGAGAATCGGATGGAGTTGTTGAGAGCGCACGCGAGGGGGAGTTTGGGGACGAGCGAGGAGGAGGCGGAGTAAAATTGTTGTAAAAGCCGTATTAATCTGTACATGTCGCGTCGTATCGTGTCGTCGTCGTCGTCGTCGTCGTCGTCGTCAAAGTCTTGGGGATTACTTTTTCGTCGAGGGTGGAATCTCGCCGCGCTCGTAGTACTCCATGCGCTCAAAGCGTCCATTCTTGATCCAGAATTCGATTTGCGCGCCGAGCGACGGACCGACGTTGGGAACCTTGAGCTTGCCCTTACTGATGGCTAATCCGCTCGTGACTTCGAAATCGATCTCGCGAATGCTCTGCGCCGCCTTTTTATACGACGCCGCCTTCATGGGATCCTCCGGAGACGTCTTCGCCGCGGCGAAGATGGCTTCGAGCGCCGCGCAGAGTTTCGCATTGGCGGGATTATTCGGCGTCGGTCCGCCCGCCTTCTCCTGCGCGGTGAGCGGCGGGAACGAATCCCTGAGCAGTTTAAACGCCGCTTCAAAGTCGTACTCGTCGTTGTAATCCACAGACGCCTGAAGTTTGGTGAAACACTCGCGCATCGCGTCGTTATCCGCCTTGGGCAGCGTCAACCCGTGCTCTCGACAAATCTCCGTCATCTTCTTCGCCATCTCCATCTGCGATAACGACGCCATGTCCTCCGGAAACACCACCGGTTTCTCCATCCCCGCGTTCACGTCCTCATCCTCGTCGTCCGACATCTCATCCCCCGGCGCGCGCCACGGCAAACGAACCTGCGGCGTCCCGTTCTTCGCCTCGTCCGAATAGTTGAACGCGCACCGCATCAACGACCCGAGGTTCTGATCCCAGTACCCCGGACACTTCCACTTCCCCTGTCCACCGTGATTCTCATCCGCGTACGTCGGTCGCAGCACCACCTTTTTCCTCTTACACAGCGGACACGGCGGGTATCGACCCCACTTTTCGCCGTCGACGCAGTGCGCGACGAAATCCGCCTTTTTATACGTCACGCGTTTATTCTTTTGTCCAATCTCGCTCTGCGGCATTCGATTCATCTGCGCGACGCCGAGAACGCGTGTCGTCAGTCTCCGCGTGCGTTCACGATCTCACGCGCGTCCACGCGCGCGCACGAGTCGCGCAATCGTTCTCGAGTTCGCACGCGCCTGCATGTATTGTTTCAATTCATCCAACGACATGGCGCCGTACTTGGCGTGTAAACCCTCGTCTTGCACCGGACCGGCGGTGATATCGAACCCAATCTTCTGCGGCGCGTTCGCTTTCGCCGGCGCGTTCGTTTCATCGCCGTCCCGCGTCGTCGTCGTCGTTTTTTTCGTCGTCTTGGTCGTCTTGGCGCGCTTGGTAATCTTCATCGTGATTTCATCGCCCTCCTCGCGCGCGGGATCGTAATCCTCCTCGTCCTCGTCGGCGTCGGCGTATTCGCGCTTGAGCGCTTTCGGTTTACGCGCGGGCATGTCCGAGCTCGCGGCGTCTCGGTCTGACGCGACGCCGTCGAAAATTCGTCACTTCATGACGACGACGCGCCGACGCGAGCTCGTGCGACGCGCGCGATGCGTCATGCTCGAACCGTCGTGCGCGACGAAAGCGGCGATGACGGCGGAGACGTCTCGGTGGTGGTTTCGCGTCGACGACGCGCGGACGTTCGCGTACGACCATCCGAAGGCGGACGACGTGGTTCGAGACCCGACGCGCGAGGATGACGAATCGGGACGCGTCGTCGATCCGGGGCGCGCGAAACGCATAGGGAACGGCGGGACGCTGCGATCGCGAATCGCCATCTGTCACTCGCTCGCGAGCGTGGAATCGTGGGCGATGATTTTGGCGTGGGATTGCGTGCAACGCTTCGGCGAGGCGCGAGACATGCCCGAGGCGTTTTACGACGATTTCGTGCGCCTCGCCGCCGATGAGGGACGGCATTTCACGCTTCTGAGCGAGCGGTTGAGAGCGATGGGATCGTTCTACGGCGCGCTGGAGACGCACGATTCGTTGTGGAGGTCGGCGAGGGCGACGGCGGCGTCGTGCGAGGCGCGTTTGGCCATCGAACACTGCGTGCACGAGGCGAGAGGGTTGGACGTGTTGCCGACGACGATCGAAAAGTTTCGAAGGCACGGTGACGAGGAGACGGCGAGGTTATTGGAGAGCGTGGTGTATCCGGAGGAAATCACGCACTGCGCGAGCGGTTTGCGATGGTTCAAGTATTTGTATTTTAGGGACGGGCGAGGGCGCGAGGAGACGGGGACGGGCGCGGAGACGGAGACGGAGACGGAGACGAGCGGGGTGGTGACGGCGTTTCACGACATCGTTCGCGAATATTTTCGAGGCGGGTTGAAACCACCGTTTAACGACGACGCGAGGGCGCGCGCGGGATTGACGCCGGCGTGGTACCTCCCGCTCGCCGAGGAGACATCGGTCGCGGCGAGTCGAGACGAGGGAGCGCGAGAGTAGACGACACGCAGAGCATCACATCACGTCAACATTCAACATTCATTCATTCCATTCATTCATTCATTCATTCATTCATTCATTCATTCGACGCCCTCCGAATGCTCGTCGTCGCTGTCGTCGACGCGAACGTCCACCTCGACCGCGCGCGCGCGCGCCTCGACGCGTTCCCTCGCATCGACGACGAGAAGCGTCGCGCGATCACGAACGAGGGCGAGTCTCGCCGTCGTCGCCCTCGTCGTCGTCGCGTCGTCGTCGTCCGCCTCCTCGCGCTGTTTTTTCCTCGTTTTTTCCGAGACTCGTCTTCCCAGAACCATCGCGCGTTTCGCGCGCTCGATCGCCGCGTCCGCGTCGTCGGTTCGCATCGCGGTGGTATCACCGACCGAATCGCGCGCGCGTTCGACCGCGCGCGCGGCCTGCGCGTCGTCGGTCAGTCGATGACGAAATCGATGATGAATTCCGGGCACCGCACCGTCTCCGCCGCCTCGTCTCTCGCGCGCGCGAGCGCCTCGTCGACGTCCTCGTCGACGTCACCGCGACGCGCATACTTTTTGTCGTCCCTCGCGCGCGTCGCGGGAGGACGCGTCGTCGTCCGTATCGTCGTCATCGTCCGAAGATGGAATGGAATGAAATCTCTCGGCGAGGCGTCGAGTGACGCCGACGTCGGTCGCCCTCGACGACGAATCCCGCGCGTCGCGGGCGAACGACGCGTTCTGGACGCATCACTCGTCGTTGTCGTCGTCTCCGTCGGCTCATTTTTTGGTCGGTCGCATCGCGAAGGAGACTTTGGAGGCGTTGGACGCGACGACGGCGGCGGGATCGACGGCGGCGGCGGAGGCGCGGCGCGGCGCGGCGCGCTCGGTGGCGAGACGCTCGCGCTGGGCGGTGGCGAGAGGGTCGGCGTGTTTGCTCTGACCGGCGTGAACGTTGCCGCTGAGGACGACGTACGGGGTGGCGTGCTCGCGTTGAACGTTTTTCACGCGCTCGTCGACGGCGCTCGACGCGGCGAGACGCTGTTGTTCCTCTTGGTACTGACGCAAACGCTTCTCGCGTTTCATCTTTCCGGGTTCGATGCCGTGGAAGCGGTGGCAGAGCTCGCGGAAGGCTTGCTTTGGGGTGAGTTTACGGCCGAATTCGTCGAATCTGTCGAGTTTGAAACCGAATTTGTACCCGTCGACGACGGCGTCTTCGGCGGCGTGCGCCTCGAGGACGTGTTGCTTGTCGAAACGATCCTTGAGATCGTTCGTGCGACCGCTCCAACGCGTTGAGTTGGCATCGTCGAGCTGTGCTTTTTCCTTGAGAAGGGCGAGCGTGCTCGCTAGGCCTTGTTTGACGATGTGTTTCTCCGCGAGCGCCGGCGCCGCCGCGTCGTCCTCCGCGGCCGCGTCCTCCGCTCCGGGCGGCGGTGGCGGCGGTACGTCGGGCATCTCCTCGTCGTCGCCCATTGGCGGCGGAGGCGGAGGCGACGGAGGCGCGTCCGGCATCTCGTCCGCCTCTGCGTCGTCGTCTTCGTCGTCGCCCCTCGCGTTGATGCCCTGCACGAATTCAGACATGTCGGTGAACACGAGCGACTCATCCGCCGATGCCGGCGCCGATGCCTCCGCCTTGGCCGCGTCAGCGGCGCGACGCGCGGTCACCTGCGCGACGACGTCCTCTGGCGCCGAACGCGCCGCCTTATTGGCCATGTTCCGACTGCGCGCGAGCGCGCGAGCGAGCTCGTCGTCCTCCTCCTCCTCCTCGACGTCCCCGGCGAGCTCGGCGAGGATTTTCTTATCCGTCACCTCTCGCGCCTTTTGAAGCGCGTTCGCAAACTTGGAATCTTTTTCGTTCGTCGCGCCCTCGTCCTCGACGCCACGTTTCCCGCGCGAGCGCCGCGAGCCGTGATCTCGGGACTCGGGCGCCAACGCGTCTCCCTCCAATTCGGCGGCGTCCACGTGCTTCTTTCTCAACTTTTTCCGCATCTTCTTCTTCTTCTCGCGCTTGACGAATTTGGCCTGCATCTCCTCTCGCGTGTGGAAATCAGCCTGTTCGCCCTTGACGACCTCGGCGGTGTCCAGTTTTCCTCTCAAACCCGCGGCTTCGGCGGCGAGACGCGCCTTGATGTCCGCCTTGCGTCTCTCCTCCGCCGCGTCCAATCGACCGTCACCGTCGAGCTCCATCCCGTCACCCTCCGCCTTGTCATCGTATTTACCTAATAACGTCTTCTTTTCCTCGTCCGCCTTCTCCCCGAACGGATCGTCCGCTCCCGTTCGCTTGGTCGCCGCCAGTCGCGCTTTTTTCCTCGACTTTCGCTCCGCCATCAACACGTTTTCCAATTCATCCTCCCCGTCGTCCAACACGCTCGCATCCTTGAGAGTCAACACCACATCCTGTCCCTCCACGATCTCTTCCGCGTCGTGACGCACGCGCAATCCGCGCAAATCCTTGGAGGTGTACTCGGTTTTCCCCTCGCCGGCGTCGCCCTCCTCCTCGCTCGCCTCGGCGTCCTCGTCTCGAGCCGCGAACATCGCCGCCATCTTTACCGCCTTTTGACGCTCTAAATCTTTCGCTTTATCCGCCATCGATCCTCGACTCTTCGCCAACCACGCGCGCGCGTCGTCCCCTCGCGCGTCGTCTTCGTCCCCGAGTTTCGCCGTCGACGCGTTGCGCGCGTCCACTTCCCTCTGTCTCTTTCTCGCCTCCACCTTCGCCTTGAGGTCCGCGGTCTCGGCGACGCGCCGCTTCTCTTCGCGCTCTTTCGCGCCGTCGCGAATCTCGCGCGCGGGCCCGCGACGAAGCGGCGCGAGACCGAGCTTGGCGCGCAGGGCATTGGTGTCGTCGACCGACATGGATTCCGCCTCGCCCCCGCCGGTTTCGTCGGCGTCGGGGCGCGCGCGCGCGCGCGGAGGGTCGGGGTCGGAGGGCGCATCGCTCGGGTCCTCGCTCGCGGCGCGGCGCGACGATCGACGAGGGGGCATCGCGTCGAGAGCGAGGGGCGTTCTGGGGACGGCGCCGGCGGCGAGACGGCGAAGAGACGAAGAGACGAAGAGAGAGACGGCGATCTAGCTAGTAGATGAGAAAACAACGCTATTGAGTCGGCGACGAATGGAAGACATCGCGCGAGGACTAATTCATCGTTCGAGACTCGACGCTCACGCGGTGTTCACGATGGCGGCGGAGTCGGCGCCCGCGCGTAACGCTTTTTCGACCAAACCTTTCGTCTCGGGATCCATCGCGAGGGCGCGAAACAACCCGCCGGAGAATCCCCTGACGCTCTCGTCGGTGGATGAACCCATGAATGTGGCCAAACGACGGACCGCTTCGCCGTCTTCGGCCAAACGCGCGCGAAGAGCGCGTCGGCGAGGAAGCGCGCACGCGAGTCCGATGAGCCCGCGAACGACGACCTCGTCCTCGTCCGCCTGTAACGCTCGCGAAAAGGCGTCGAACGCGCCCTCTCGAACGAGAGAATCGAACGCATCCTCATCCTCCGCGCACTGCTGCGCGAGATTGACGATCAAATCGATCCCACCGACGCGTTTCATAAAATCCAACTCTGCGCCGCCGGAGCATCGAGCGGCGGCGAACGCGAACGCCATGATTCGCGCGTCCCCTCGCACGCACTCGAATCCTCTCCTATCGCTCTCCGATTGCACAAATCTGAATAAATCCAACGCGTTCACGCACGCGGACGCCGTGGCGTCGTCCGGTCCATCCATCGGCGCGTCGATCGCTCGCCCGCCGTCCAGCGCCTCGCGCACCGCGCGCGCGCACGCGTCCCTCTCGATCGCCCGCTCGCGCGCTCCCGGCACCGTGGCGCACAGTCCGCTCAGAGCGGCCAAGACCGAGGCCTGGGCCCCGCGTTCGCCCTCCAAACGCCCGAGCGCGTCCACGAGATCGTCCACGACGCTCGCGTACGTCTCCGGAAGTTGCACCCGCACCGCGAGCGCGCCGAGCGCGGACGCCGCCGCGAGCACTGTGCGCGCGTCAGACGCCCGCAACTCGCGACGGACGTCTTCCACGTCTATGGGGAGCGGTTTCCGCGCGCTCTCCGGGGTTGGCATGGCGACGAGGGCGTGGGGCGCGCCGCGCAGTGAAGAGGGCGTCAGATTGCGACGGCGGGCGCGTCGTCGCGTCGCGCGCGTCATGGCGGCGGTGCGCGAGACGAAAGGGGAGAAGAATGAAAACGCGTACGAGATTCTCGGCGTCGAGACGTCGTGCTCGAGCGAGGAGGTGAAGAGGGCGTACAAGAGATTGGCGCTCAAAAATCACCCAGATAAACTCCGAAACGTCTCCGACGCCGCGCGCGCCGAGGCGCAGGAACTGTTTCGAGCGGTGTCGACGGCGTACGAGGTGTTGAGAGATGATTTGAAGCGCGCCGAGTACGACGCGAAATTAGAGCTGAACGGGGCGAAGAAGGACGACGTGTTGGTGAATGTGAGCTTCAAGGAGAGCGTGACGGGCGGGACCAAGTTGGCCATGGTGCCGTTTAAATTGGTGTGCGTCGAGTGTCGCGGCGTGGGGATGGCGTGTCCGAGATGCGAGACGTGTGAGGGAACGCGGACGACGTCGGCGGGAACGGCGTGCGAGGCGTGCGAGGGGAAAGGGTTCGGGAAACCGGAGACGTGCGTCAAGTGCGGCGGCGACGGCGTCAAGGATGATTTCTTCCATGGACGCGTGCACGTGCCGGCGGGAGTGGAAAACGGGGCGAGATTACCGATAAGCGGTCGTTCGCAACACGTACGCGTGCGCATTTTACCGAGCAAGGTGTTCACGAGGGATGGATTGAACGTGACGTCGACGCTTCGATTGAGCGCCGCCGACGCCAGAGAGGGTGGATTTTTCGACGTCGAGACCGTGCACGGGACGGAGACGACGTATTTCGACGAGGGGACGTCGCACGGGGATACCAAAACCCTCACCGGGAAAGGGATCAGGGACGGTAAAAAGACGGGCGATCACATCGTCCGCGTCGAGGTCGAACGCGAACCGACGCCGCCGCCCGAGGACGAAGACGCGCCCGCGCGAGAAGAAAACGACGAGGACGCGCCCATCGACGACGAACCGCCGTCCAAACGACCGAAAGACGACCACACGCCCGCGTCGGACGCGCAGACCGATCTCGAGCGATTATTAGCCGAGAAAAAGGCGAAACTCTTAGCCCGACTCGACGCCGCGGCGAAGAGCGCTTAAAATAGCCCAGTCAGTCCCGTCGCCTTCATCCCCATTCCTCGACGCGCGCGCGAGTCTCACGCCCCGTCTCGCGACGTCGGTCGAAAGAATCCCGCGCGCGCGATGTCTCTCGCGCCTTCGATCGCGCGCGCGGGTCCTCTCGCGCGCGCGAGTCGCTCGAAAACGCGCGACGCCCCGAACGCATCATCATCGTCATCATCCACGCGTGGGCGCGTCACCGAACGCGCGCGACCGATCCGATCGTCCTCGTCCGCGGACGTCATCGATGCCGACGCTTCCGATCGAGACGCCTCCACCGCGCGTCGCGTCCGCGCGTCCGCGACGTCCAATCCCATCGTCATCTTGAGCGGTTTCGGCAATTGCTCGAGCGATTACGACGACGCGCTGGGGAACGCCGACGCGAGCCTCGTGAGATCGCTCGAGCGTCGAGGATTCTCCGTGCGCGTGGCGAGAGTGGAGCGTAACGATTGGTTCGTGGGGATTTTGCGAGGGATATTCACGCGAGGGTTTTGGATGAACGCGTGCACGACGAGGGAGAGTTACGGGTGGTATTTAGAGCGCGTGGACGAGGCGGTTCGGGAGGCGTTGCGAGAGAATCCAGGGGCGACCGGGGTGGATTTAGTCGCGCATTCGGCGGGTGGATGGCTCGCGCGCGCGTTCATCGGTGGAGCGTTGGCGCTGAACGAGGAAGGGGCGGAGCGCTCGGCGACAGAGTTGCGGAGAGACGAACGCGTGCGGCGGTTGGTGTGTCTGGGAACGCCGCACGAACAGGATGCGAAATCCGATCCCACGCGCGGGGCGTCCAAGTGGGTGAATGAGACGTGGCCCGGGGCGTATTACGAACCGGACGTGACGTACGCGTGCGTCACCGGACGCGCGGTGATCGGGAACGCCTCGGCGGAGCCTAAAACCGTCGGTAAATACGCCGCCGGTTCCTACGCCGTCGTCGGCGGTGGCGACGGCGACGGCGTCGAGGGCGACGCGGTCGTGCCCAATTCGGCGGCGTTGGCGCTCAAAGGCGCGGAGATGATCGTCGTCGACGGGTGTTGGCACTCCATGTCCACCGTCGGTACGTTTGACCAGCCGTCCGAGCACGCGTGGTACGGCTCGGACGTCGTCGTCGACCGATGGTTGAAAGTCTTAGAGCGCGCGAGAGAGTAGAGTAGACGGAAGTGTAAAGAAAAAA
>CEVL01021465.1_pt1 | contig 10190 bp, 8 predicted proteins | sample 427051 | NCBI WGS metagenome assembly CEVL01 (sample SAMEA2623673, study PRJEB7988) | marine metagenome | biome: marine biome (ENVO:00000447); feature: surface water layer (ENVO:00002042); material: "saline water (ENVO:00002010), including plankton (ENVO:xxxxxxxx)" | depth 5 m
AATTGGCATTGATCCTTCTAATCACTCATTCATGATTAATTACTCACCAATGGGAAGTCTTGGAACCAGGGATGTGGTAGCCAGAGCAATTGATTCCGAGATGAAGAGATTGGGGGATCCTCACGTACTTCTTGTTACCGAGCACTTGGATAAGGGCGACCTAGAAAACTCATTTCCTACTATTTCCAGAAGATTACGAGAGGAGGGGATAGAGATAGGGGTGAGTCCGATTCCAGTCACTCCTGCCGCGCATTACATGGTAGGCGGAGTTGCAGTAGACGGACTTGGAAGAGTTGAGTATGAAGGAACACCGATGCCTGGACTTTATGCAATAGGAGAGGTTGCTTGTACGGGCCTTCATGGAGCCAACAGGCTGGCTTCGAACAGTCTTCTGGAGGCCGTTGTTTACTCGGGAAGAGCGTCCAGAGATATTATCGAGAGATGGAAAAGTGGCGAGCTAGGGGACTTCATTGGAAGACTCCCAAGATGGAGATCAGAGGACCTTGGACTACTGATTGAGAATATGCCACTAATTACGGACCTAGATGCCTTGAGAGCAACAATGACTCAGGATGTAGGCTTGGTGAAGAGCGATTACAGACTAGAGCGGGCTGAGCGAAGGGTTGAGCATATTGAGAAGGAGGTATCGCGATATTGGAAGAGTTGCAAACCAACTCAGGAGTTGATTGAACTACGTAATCTAGTACTAGTTTCCAAATTGGTCGTTGATGCATCGAAGTCTAGAAGGAATAATGTTGGGCTTCACTTTAACATGAGTCTTGTTTAATTAGTCTCTTTGGGAGGACATTTCCACGCCTTTGACCAAGGCCATCAGCATCGAATTAAGGGGAGTCGGTATTCCGAGCCCCTCCCCCATCATAATGATATATCCACAAAGTGAGTCAATCTCCGTCTTCCTACCAGCCATCAGATCCTGTAACATAGAGCATCTATTTTCTGAAGTAGAGTCTACTACTTCGATTAGTAGATCTTGCATTTCTGAGTCAGAAATATCGATACCTGAGGCTCGAGCAACAGATAGTGACTCCTCGAGAAGTTCTTGTGACTGCTCCCACAGATCACTCTCCAATAGGGCCCCGTTCCTGACTCCCGATATAGCACAGATAGGATTTATTGCGATATTAATCAGGAGCTTTTGCCAGATTGATCTGGATATGTCCTCAGTCCATATCGGTGAAAGGCCCGCGTTATCTAGTGCACTTACCAGGGAAGTCATGATCTCATTGGGAAGCCCTCCCTCTAGAGCTCCCAGTGTGATTGATCCCCTTCCAACCCAGTGTATCCCATCAGTTCTCCTCCATGCTCCGTGAGTAGTCGCCCCACCTAATGTCCTAGATCTCCCCAGTCTGCTTGAGATCTGCTGAGCATGCCCCATTCCGTTTTGGATACTAATTGCAATCCCCTCATCAGATAGAATCTCATCGGCAATTTGAGAGAGGATAGGTGTTGAGTATGCCTTGCCACAAATAATTGCGGCTTCACAGCTACCGACAACGGCTTCGGGCAGAGGACCCGCCTCGCTGTCCACTAACGTATACCTGTCAGGAGGGATGGACTCAATGACGCCCTCAGGAGTATGTACAACTAAGCCCTCTGAAGACAAAACCTGTGCAGTAGGGCCTCGTGAAACCGCTACGATTTCTACATCTGTATCGGCTAGTCCGGCTAAGATGACTCCTCCTATTGAGCCGATTCCAAGAACAGCCACTCTCATTGCCAGTTCTCCCTGATATCTGAGTGAACAACTATTCTGGATTCCTCGGGGACGACCCAGACAACTGCTTCATAGCCGGGCTCCGTTATGCTCAGTGTGATATTGGCATCCGAGTATGCTGATATTGAGTCGGGGGCCTGAATGTCCCATAATTCTCCAGGAGGGCCCGAGGCAGAGACGAATATTGGAAGAGACTCATTCTGAAGATTGCTAATACGGATAATACTCGAGTCGGAAAATGAAGATCCATTTCTCAATCCCCCTGGGGAGACCCACAGTTCTGGTCCGTTAGAAATCAAAAAGGAAGAGGTCATTGTATTACTATCGCATACTACCAGCCATCCATCTTCTTGAACTACTAATGAGCCGTTTCCAGTATATTCATCAGGTAGTTCGATGAAGGAGTAGTCTCCCAGAGTCCTATTCCAAGCAATGTTAGGGTCAACTTCTGGGAAGTCAGTTTGTGTTGGGCAGAAAGGGGCGGTGGATTCAACGAATCCTACAGAGTGGCCAGAAAATACCTGGGGTATCTTAAGTGTCCCTTCTAATGAGTTGACTAGTGGGGATGTTTTCTCAATTGGAGTCCTCCAAGAGCTAGAGTTTCCATCGTCCCACGTAATTGTTAGGAGGGGGCCAAGGTGCCTCCCTAAATAGTCTGAAGGACCGCTAATTGAAGCCCCATTTACCCCCAAAAGACAGATTTGGTTGTTTCCTTGATCAATAGCAGAGTCATTGAGTAAGGACCATCTGGGATTTGAGACTGAGACATTTCCTGAGGACTCGTCCTCAATAATGAAGTAGGTACAGATTACTGGTTCTTGGAGAGTTCCCGTGAGCTCCCAGACGGACCTCTGCTGGTACCTACTCGCGTCTGGGATTATGGTAATCACGTGTTCCTCATAGTGCCCTGAAATCTCCGAGAAGATTCTGATACTAGCAGTTCTATTGTCTAGTAAAACTGAGTTTTCTGCTGATATAGTGAGATTAATGAGGCCATTTTCAAACTGTGTAACTCCATCAATTCTACATGTTTGAGAATCATTGTTACAGTCGGAATCGAGAACGATTCGTGCCTCTGTTCCTTCGATTCTGAATTGTAACCAACCAGATACTGGCATTACTCCATCTGGAGATATCTGCAGAGGAATTATGGTATCCTCTCCCACGGAGTATCTGACCTCGTCTGGCCATTCGGAGGTCTCGATTCCCTCGTCCCATTCTGAGATTCCATAAGCCCCATCTATTCCGGGGAATGCCACTATCAGTATGAAAATCATCAGCGCTAGTATTTGATTCCTAGAAATATCGTCCAAGCCCTTGGATTCGTCTACAACAAATGGATCTAAGATTGGAGTGGGGCTGAATCTTCTCCAAACTGCGATTGTGGCGATTACCAACCATGGAAACCATGGGTCGGTAGAGAAAACGAGAACCATGAAAAATAGTGTAGAAGCGAAAATCAGAGTTTGCTTCTCATCTGAAAGAAGGTCCTCTGGGCCCATTATTGCATGGAGGAGATGGTCTCCCGGGAAACCTGGGACTGGTAACAGCATTATCCACGAGACCGTACAAAGGCCAAGACCTGCAATCGCCAGTGGATCTAGCCACTGGAGTTTTATGTCCAAATTCTCAATTATGCCTAAAAATTGTAACATCTCCAGAATGGAGTTCCCACTGAATACCATCGGAGGGGAGTTCAGAGGAGGGGGCTGAGTAGAGGTCAATGATACCCCTACTATGGTCATTATGACGCCTGAGAAGAACAAAACCAATGGTGAAGTAACCTCTATCATACCTAGTGCCTTTCTGTTGGGAATGGGGACCTGATCAGATCTTCTTTGTGAGATGAACCCTGCTATTCCGAACGGCCAGATAGGTTCGGAGATAGGGAAGGCCAGAGGGGTTAATTGGCCAATAGAAACTCCATATCTTGAGGCAACTCTTCTTCTTGCCTCGCTGGCAAGTAATATTGTAACGGCCAACGGGATTGAGAATCTTGTACACGAATCAGCAATGATGGGAATACCAAAACTCAGTTCGGGATTATTCCTTAACAATAGCCCAGTACCTGCTATAGTCATGAATGAGAACATAGTTATCCAGATTACTGCCTGTTGCCAACGAGGCATTACGAATACGCCTGTAGGTAGCTCTACGACGCTCATCACAGGGGGATTTCCTCTGTCTAGGAGACCTATCATGCCTAACTTCTCAAGGTGTGAATTCATATCCAGTAAGCATTCACTCTCCGACTTCCCATCAATCCCATTTACTCTCCAGGAGTATTCCCCTGACTCGACTTCTCCAAGGACAAAATACCTAGATGAAATGACTTGGATTAAGTCCCTCTTGCTCCAAGTCTCAGTATCGATTTCGAGCCTTTCTGGCTCCGACTCTGAAGCTGTCACGGCTAATGCAAGAGGAGGTATGATTTTACCCCTCGCTTCGAGAGTCCTTACGTCTACTTGTTCTTGAAGCGCTTGAGTCGGAATGTTTCCTCTCTTTCCATCTCTTCCAGTCTGAGCTGTATGAAAGTCTGCGCCTCCTTCATCTCAGGGATTACTTTGAACTCCAGAGCATTGACTCTGCGTTTTGTAGCCTCAATCTCTTCTAGTAGCCTCTTTAGTGTGGCCTCCATCTCAGCGGCTTTGACGACCTTCTCGATTAGAAGGGAGTAAGAGTCCGCTGCCTCATCGATGTAAGGGGAGCCACCTATGAGTCCCAAGCCTCTATCCTCTGTAGAAAGTTTGAGATTTTCACCGTCCACCTTCGGTACCACGACTCCCATAATATTCCTACGAGAAACACTGACTTCTGGCCTCTTAGATGCCGCTATAGCCGCACTCTTGACTGAAAGCCCGCCCTCGATTGAAGAGGCTAGACTGATTGCCTGAAGCGCATCCCTGTAAGTTCCGACAAGTTCCTCTCTAGCTGAAATCATCTCAGACAGGAGAGTTCTGAATTCGTGAAACAAGCCGTCCCTTTTCATTTTTAGAAGGTTGTACCCACTACTGGTCTGCTTGATGCGTCGCTTTAGATTGATTAGTTCGGACCTGGTTGGCTTAATGTCCAGAGCCATACTATAACCTCAGAATTACTCCTCTTCCTTTCCTGACTTCTCGTCTGGATGATACTTATCTATCCACTTCTGATCCAGTCTGACGAGGTACTTGGTATCGATGTTAGAAAGTAGATTCCATGCTAGATCGAGAGTTCCCTCACTTATCGACCTGTCCTCATCTCTACTCTGTCTTAGGAATTGGTCTTCAAAGATATCTGCGAATTTCAGCAGTTGGAGGTCACGCTCGTTGAGTGCATCTTCACCGACAATTGCCACGAGCCCCCTGAGCTCTTTCCCTTGAGCATAGGCGGCGTATAGTTGGTCGGAGACAGACTTGTGATCCTCTCTGGTCTTACCATCTCCTATTCCAGCATTCATCAGTCTACTCAAAGACGGCAGTACATTGATCGGGGGGTATATCCCCTTCTGATGGAGCTCTCTCGAAATAACAATCTGTCCCTCTGTGATGTATCCTGATAGATCGGGAATTGGGTGAGTAATATCGTCACCTGGCATAGTCAAAATCGGGAATTGAGTTATCGAGCCTTTCTTGCCCTTAACCAAACCAGCTCTTTCGTATAGCATGGCCAGATCAGTGTACATGTAACCAGGGTAACCCCTCCTTCCGGGAACCTCTTCCCTAGCTGCTCCTATTTGCCTCAGAGACTCACAGTAATTTGTCATGTCGGTGTATATCACCAGAACGTGATAATCGTGCTCAAATGCAAGATACTCCGCTGCAGTTAGAGCCAGTCTGGGAGTAATCAGTCTCTCCACAGCGGGGTCATCGGCTAGATTGACGAAGAGAGCAGAGTTCTCAAGAGCGCCGGTTCTCTCCAAATCATGAACGAAGAAGTTGTATTCCTCCGCAGTAATTCCCATTGCACAGAAGACAACCACGAAATCGTCATCGCTTCCGACCAGCTTGGCCTGACGGGCAATCTGCAAAGCGATGTCGTTGTGAGGGAGACCGCTGGCACTGAAGATAGGGAGCTTCTGTCCCCTGACCAGAGAAGTACATGCATCAATTGCAGAAATACCGGTCTGGATAAATGACTCAGGACTCTGGCGTGAATATGGATTAATAGCTGCACCGATGATATCTGCCATATCGTCGGCGACGATGTCTGGTCCACCATCCCTAGGCCTTCCTGCGCCGTCCAAGATTCTTCCAATCAGGCCCTTGCTAACAGGGAGCTTGAAAACGTCTCCAAGGAACTTGACGCCGGTCTGTCTATCGACAGATGCGGTGCCCTCGAAAACTTGCACGATTACCTGGTCGTCGGACGTATCCAACACCTGGCCATTCTTGATTGAACCATCGCTCAGCATTAGCTGGACGATCTCACCGTATGAAACTGGTTCAGTCTTGTTTAGGAAAACCAATGGTCCCTTGACGTCTGTAATGGTTCTGTATTCTTTTCCACTCATATTATCACCTCTCAATTAGCCTCCATACTAGCATCAATCTGCTTACTCATCTCGCTTACAAGATCACTGATTCTTTCTGCATATCCTTTCTCGAACCTGCCCCTCATGAGATCGGTCCTTGCGGGTACGTTGACCACATCTTCCAATTGTCCTCCGCCTGCGATTGCTTTCTTGGCTTCTTCTTGGAAAGTTAGGATGGCTTTTGCCATGTGATACTGGAGGTCGAGATCACTGAATGTATCAACGTCATGGAATGCATTCTGTTGAAGGAAGAACTCCCTAATCATCCTAGCAACCTCGAGAGTTAGTTGCTGATCAATTGGAAGGGCATCGGAACCCACTAGTTGGACGATTTCCTGAAGCTCCGATTCGATTTGTAGCAAGGTACTGATTTCAGTTCTTACTTCGGGGAAGTCGGAAGCGATATTGTCTCTATACCATTGGTCCAGAGCTTGCGGGTACAGGCTGTATGAGTTTAGCCAATTAATCGCAGGGAAGTGCCTTTGCCTTGCTAGACCTGCATCTAGGCCCCAGAAAACCTTCACTATCCTCAATGTACCTTGGCTAACTGGCTCGGAAATATCTCCACCAGGAGGCGAAACGGCCCCGATAACCGAAACAGATCCATCTGACCCTGCAAGTGTCTGAACCCTTCCTGCTCTCTCATAGAACTCAGCTAATCTACTTGAAAGGTATGCAGGGTATCCTTCTTCACCAGGCATTTCTTCAAGCCTAGACGAAATTTCCCTCATTGCCTCGGCCCACCTACTTGTGGAGTCGGCCATTAGTGCTACATTGTAGCCCATATCTCTGAAATATTCGGCAATTGTAATTCCTGTGTACACTGAGGCCTCTCTTGCCGCCACAGGCATGTTGGAAGTATTTGCTATCATGACAGTTCTATTCATCAGAGGTTTGTTCGTGTTCGGATCGATGAGATGTGGGAATTCATCCAGAACCTCCGTCATCTCATTTCCTCTCTCGCCACAACCAATGTATACGACAATCTGAGCATCCGACCACTTGGCCAACTGTTGCTGGGTAACGGTCTTTCCAGATCCGAATGGACCGGGTATTCCTGCAGTTCCGCCCTTGGCTAGTGGGAACAAGAAATCCAGGATTCTCTGACCTGTAATCAAAGGAACATCTGGGGCGTACTTCTGAACAAATGGTCGTGGGTGCCTTACAGGCCACTCTTGCATCATGGCTATCTCTGAGCCATCTTCCAAGACGCATACTGTCTCTTTGATATTGAAAGTACCTGATTTGATACTCTTCACCTTTCCACTGACATTAGGAGGGACCATGACGCGGTGCTCTATGGTCTCAGTCTCCTGAACAGTACCGATAACATGCCCGGAACTTACCTCATCTCCTTTGTCAACAGTTGCTTTGAACTCCCACTCTCTTTCAAGATCTAGGCCGTCAGCATCCACGCCTCTGGTGATGAACACTCCCATGGTCTCCTCAAGCTTAGGAAGAGGCCGTTGGATTCCATCATAGATCTGAGTTAGCAGACCCGGTCCCAGTTGCACGGAGAGAGTCTGGCCAGTTCTGATAACAGGCTCCCCGGGACTTATCCCGGACGTCTCTTCGTAAACTTGGATAACGGATTGGTCGCCATGCAACTCAATCACCTCCCCCATGAGTCCCTCATCGCCAACCCTGACGACCTCATACATTCTTGGCGATATTCCTACTGCTGTCACAACTGGTCCGGAAATCCGGTAGATTAGTCCATTCTCATTACTCATTTATTTTCACTTCCTGTTTAATTGCTTACTTCCAAAGGTCCACACCTAAAGCAGACTTGATGGACTCTCGAAGAGTGTTATCTTCTTCGGTCCCTATCCCCAAAACTGTTGGAGTGACGCTTTCCGTTAACTGCAAGCGGAGTCTATCGGAAAGTTTGTTGAGATCTTCATTATCTACTACTACAACCCCGATCTCGTCTTGGTTAAGTAGTGACTTAAGGAGCTCAGAAAGCTCTTCGTCATTAGACGGATTATGCAGGTTCTTCACCCCTGCTAACTGGAATCCGAGTGTGAATTCTAGAGGCCCTACTACTGCAATTTCCATTTTTTCACCTCTAGTAATCCATGTGTGCTTCAATTACATCATCTGGCAGACCTACTGCTTTACCGCGAACGAGTAGCCTGAGGTTTCGTACCTCGAGTGCCTTGCATTCGATGTAATGTATGATGGGGAATGGGGAAATCGGGCTCAGATGGGAGAACTTCTTCAGAAGAGCATGCCTCTGATGAGATAGTAGTTCTGCGAATGGATCCAAAGTACCCATTTCCTCAGATTTCCTCAGAGCCTCGTCGAATCCGGAGTCATTGAAGGAGTTGCTTCTTCGAAGAGCTTCCAACAATTCATCATCATTTGTCGATTGACTGGCCTGCTTCATTACTGATGCATCTATTCTTCCACCTGGAATCACTATGGAGGAGCGTTTTTCCGGGGAAGTATCTAGCCTAATTGCCCTGAGCTGATTAATGATGTTTCTATGATCGATTTCCATTCTGAGATATCTCAGTAGCTGGGGTTGCCCCTTGCCTGACTTCACTGCCTTTATGGCGTCAGAAAAGTACTGCATGTCAAGAGCGTTTTCCATTTCTTCTAGGTTTAACTCACCTTCTAGCTTCGATAGGGTTCTTCCCCAAGGGGTTCCAGACATCGAATCAACAGCTTCTTGCAGTCCTTCTGTGGATCTAACTATAGCTAGCCATGGAGCATTCCTAGAGTTCTCTGGAGGGAGAATCTGACTCTCAATAATCTCGTCAGAAGCCCCACCGTTTATGGCTCTGAGAACGGTCTTGGCTTTCTCGTAGTCGAATCTTTCAACGTAGATTGCCACTAGTGATTTGAGATGCCCGTGACAGAAGCTCATAACTTGGTGTACGTCATTGTCCATATTGTGGAAAAGTGCGGCTTCTACAGCGTCTGCACCTGACATTCTCGAAGCATAGAGGTCCATCTCGGCCCTATATCCCAATTCTCCGATGCTGGCACCTATTGAGTCGGGACCCTGTTGGAGAAGTTGGCGCATCCTAGTGGAGTCTATCAGCGAGGCCTTCCTTGCCTTTGCTCTCGCTGAGGCGTTATACACATTAGAACGCCCTGAACTCACACTAGCCATACCTTCACCTCTCACTCTCCGAATAGTGCTTTATTGACTGGTCCTAGATTAGCCTTCCATGCATCTTCTAGGAGGCTATCGAACCTGTAGTCCAAGACTACCGATCCATCCTTTGACTCGAGTACAAAACCACCGAGTCCCTCTATGTCTTCCCCAAGAGTGAAGTCAGATGACGAAAGTGCCTTTCTGTCTATGTTTACAGGCCTCATTACCATGTCTGCTCCGGAGGAGCTCGCCTCCTTGACAAGAGACTGGATAATCTCATTCCTTCCTTCTAGGTCAGGTGATGAAACTCTCTCTTTCACTGACTCCCATGTCATGTCTAGTTCTTCTCGACGAGCGACAAGAGCTCTCTTTTGGTTGGCCTGCCTAGCTGCGGCGACCACTTCGATAGAAATCTGCTTACTGTCCTTGGAAGCACGAGCCTCTACATCTGCAGCCGCTGAGGCCGCCTGGCTCTTGGCTTGGTCCTTGATCTTCTTAGCTTCAGCTTTGGCATTATCGATTATCTGCTTTGCCTCGGCTTCAGCTTGCATGCTGATTTCATTGGATAGGGCATCTAGTGACATTTTCTTACCTCAATTATAGAATTCTCGATTCCAGTTCCGCTTAGAGCAGGAACAATGCTAGGAAACCGAAAAGTACGATTGTCTCAGGTAGAGCAGTGAAGATTAGTCCGCTAACGAACTTGCTTGAGTCTTCTGATATCATGCCTACAGCGGCAGCTCCGATTGGACCCTGGCTCATGCCGGTTCCGATACCACATAGACCCAGTGCCAATCCAGCACCAAGCTTCTGCGCATCCCAATGTGCGGCTGCCG
>CEVL01171649.1_pt1 | contig 10141 bp, 10 predicted proteins | sample 427051 | NCBI WGS metagenome assembly CEVL01 (sample SAMEA2623673, study PRJEB7988) | marine metagenome | biome: marine biome (ENVO:00000447); feature: surface water layer (ENVO:00002042); material: "saline water (ENVO:00002010), including plankton (ENVO:xxxxxxxx)" | depth 5 m
GGGCCGTCATACCGTTGATTATGGAGACAAGCCGACCGTTCCGAGCCGACTTAACAGAAGAGAATGGCGTAGGTGCTAGCGACGGATGGGTGAACGGACGAGACGTCTATGATTGGGTCGATTTCATCGCTGATGATACCCCTTGTGCGACCTGCGGTCCAGACGGTGCTGTCGGCTATTTGGATCGTTGGATTGGAAATGCAAATCCGTCCTATGAGCACGCAATAACGTATTTTGAAGGCGTCATGCAAGGATACGGGCTTGACCGTGTTGAAGTTCACCGTTTCCAATGGAATACTGCATGGGCCGTCAATATTTGTGGATACAAAGACGGCTCAGTCTATCCCAATGAATGGCTCATCTTTGGGGCGCACTTTGACATTGCACCCCCTGTGGCGTTCACACCAGGGGCCGAGTCTGGAATACCTGGTTATGGAACAAGGCATGGAGCTTACGACAATGCGGCTGGGTCCAGCATGGTTCTAACGACAGCGAGTGTGTTGGCTGAGTTTGACGCACGGCGTACAATGGTGTTCTGTCTCTGGTCTTCTGAAGAGGAAGGTTTGTGGGGATCGCGCTCTTTCGCGAACGATTTGCCAGATGGCGTAACGGTGAGCAATTATCTGAATCTGGATATGGCCGGAGTAAACTATCCAGGAGATTATGCTCTCTCGGTCTATCTTGGCCCTGATGGTACGGAAGAAGCCATCGACCAAGCAGGAATGTTCCACTTGGCAGAATGGATTGGTTCAGATGCATTAGATCTTGGCTATGAAATGGAACGTGGACGTGAAGCATGGCTCGAAGGCGGAGAAAGTCCTCTTTGGGGCGATATCTATGAAGACACAGTAGCCATCTATGAATCACCAACCGCTCGTAGTGATCACGACTCATTCCAAAACATCGGCGTTGCAACACTTGGTTGGAACGGCTTGGTAGATGGATATCCTTGTTATCACCGTGAATGTGACACCATGGAGACAATGATCGAATACATGGGCACAGACAATTCAACTGGAATTAACAATCTCGTCCACTCATGGGACATTGTTACTTGGTGGGCAGTTTATGCATTCCTTCACATGGATCAGACGCCTGTTCCAAATGAATTGTGAAATTGTTAATCAATACTGTTCAAGAACTAATTCAGTGGTTGTTGAAGCAATCTCATTATCAGCAGCCATCCACATCTTGTCCAAAAGAGAGCGAAGTGCGACCGTATCATCGACGTGAACGAGAGCTACGAGATCAGCTTCACCAGATACTTCGTAGATGATTTCTACGCCCTCCCAACCGGTTACTTCAGATGCGAATGAACCGATCTCAACTCCAGGAGAGACCTTGATGCGAATGAGAGCAGTAAGGCCAATTCCACTTTCTCGAACAGTGTAGCCTCGAATTGTTCCGTTCTCCTCCATCGTCCGAATATGGGTTCGAACTGTACGTTCGCTTGCTCCGACTTCTTTGGCAAGGTCAACAAAAGACATTCGCCCGTTCTTTCGAAGTTGGGCTAGGATGGCTCGATCAATTTCTGCAATTCGGGGCATAATCAGCGCTCCATATATCGGTATATCAAACCTTTTCTTCCCGTTTTCCAGCATTAGCCGTGAAGTATAAGACATAATCCGGTAAAATAACATCGTAAAAAACCAACATTCATACTAGAGAATTTGAAATCACACAATCCGCTGGATTCAAAGAGCGTCTCTTACTGGAAGAAATGAGAGACATGTCAGATTACATTTCAGGTCTTGATGCGCGAATGGTTTTGGACAGTCGCGGCAATCCTACAATCGAAGTTGATTGCTTGGTCAATGGTCGTTTAACCGGCCGAGCAATGGTCCCTTCTGGAGCATCTACTGGTCAGCATGAAGCCTTGGAAATGCGTGATGGTGATCTGAACAAATGGCTTGGGAAAGGCGTTGATTCAGCGGTAGGGCATGTCCGTAATACAATATCTAAAGCCCTAATCGGAATGGCAGTAGATGATCAAAAGGCGATCGATCAAACAATGCTTGAGATTGATGGAACTCCAAATAAATCGAAACTAGGAGCTAATTCTATGCTTGGAGCATCGCTCGCGGTACTTCATGCCGGCGCAGCAACACATGAAGTGCCACTGTGGAAATACATAGGTGGTAACTCAGGGGGCCAAATGCCAGTACCTATGTTGAATATTCTCAATGGAGGCGCTCATGCTGCCTCAAATGTTGACGTCCAAGAATTCATGGTTATGCCCCACGGCTTTGATTCGTTTACAGAAGGCCTGCGTGCTGGAGTGGAAATATATCATCAACTCAAGAGCGAACTCAAGACAGATGGATTGCTTGGAGGGGTTGGCGATGAAGGCGGATTTGCGCCCAACCTTGCAGCAAATGAAGACGGGCTGAAATACATGGTTCGAGCCATTGAAGGTGCAGGTTATACAACCGACGATATTGGAATCGCTCTCGATGTAGCAGCTACCGAATTTGAAAAATCAGACGGTTATCACATGGATGGAAATGTACTTTCTTCGAATCAGATGGTTGACATGTACAGTGAATGGTTGGATGCATATCCAATCCTATCGATTGAGGATGGACTCGGAGAAAATGATTGGGATGGATGGACTGCACTGACCAAGCAAGAAGGGCATCGAGTACAAATTGTTGGAGACGATCTTTTCGTTACTCAATCTAAGCGACTATCTCAAGGCATTGATATGGGCGCAGCCAATGCAATGCTCGTCAAAGTCAATCAAGTTGGTACGGTCACTGAGACACTCGAAGCGATGGAGTTAGCGACCTCTAGCGGTTATCGAAACGTAGTCTCTCATCGAAGCGGCGAAACCGAGGATACAACAATCGCAGATCTCGCCGTTGGAACGCGGGCAGGACAAATCAAAACCGGTGCACCAGCTCGTTCCGATAGAGTGTCAAAATACAATCAATTACTCCGGATTTCGGAAGATGTGAAAGATTATTGTTCCCCTTTCTAACATTTATGAATCTATACACTGGGTTATAAAGGAGGTTTAAGGCATGTTACCATGCGCAAATCAATCGTGTATACCTTCGTAGCCTGCCTTCTAATCGCCGCAATGCCGTACTCAGTCGCTGCTGACGCATCAGAAGATATCCCAACCAATGCCGCTGCAACAGGCGTCCATGACTCACTTGTCGCTGCCCTGACGCAAGCAAATCTTGTGGCAACTCTTCAGGGCGATGGACCTTTCACGGTCTTCGCACCAACTGATCAAGCCTTCATCGATGCCGGTATCGATCTCTCGACATTTGATACTCCCGAAGAAAATGAGACTCTTGCAGACATTTTGCTTTATCACGTCCTTTCTGGTAACGTCAACTCCTCTCAAGTTGCTGATGGACTCTCAGTCGTCATGGCGAATGGCGACAAAGTCTCGTTCACTGTCACCAACGACAGTGTGATGATCGGTGACGCAACCGTCACGACAGCAGACGTTGAAGCCAGCAACGGTATCATCCATGTTATCGACAAAGTTCTCATGCCGCCGCCCGGTGACATTTGCTACAACGTCATTTCTCACACAATCATTCCTGGAGCAACAAACCTGATTTGCAACTCTCACATGTTTGTTGAAAACTACACCATGGGTGGTCAAACCATCACAGGGTGCTACAACACCGTGACCCATCAAGTTAGCAACATCAGCGCTGCAGAATGTGGTGCATACATGTGGACTCCGGCGGTTAATATCGCAATGACCGCTCAGGCAACAACCATCCACACTGCACTCGTTGCTGCTCTAGGCGTTGCAGACCTTGTCACGACTCTAAGCGGTGATACAGATTACACCGTCTTCGCTCCTAGTGACGATGCATTCGCAGCAGCTGGAATCGATCTAGACACTTTCGACACCGATGAAGAGATTGCAGTTCTTGCTGACATTCTTCTCTACCACGTAGTCGCTGGTACCACGCTCTCCACAGATTTGGCTGCAGGTGCAAACATCGTAACTGCAGCAAACGGTGATGAGTTGACAATCACAGTCTCCGATACCGGCGTAGCCGTTGGAGCAGATGGCGCAACCGTCACACTCGCAGACGTTCCAGCATCCAACGGGGTTATCCACGTCATTGACAAGGTCCTCACGCCTCCAGCAGACGATCCATTCGCAGGAATTGATTGTGCAGCAACCATTGGCCTTACTACTGATGGATATGGATTCACTCCTTCATCCGTGAGCATCGACGTTGGACAAACCGTTTGCTGGTCGTGGACCGACTCAGCAATGGAACACAACGTCAAGGAAGTTGACGGATTCCAGTCAAGCACATACGTTGACGGCGGAGTAACCTCCGGCGCACCTGCAACCACGATAGCATTCCACCACACATTCACCGAGAACCAGACGTTCTACTATGCGTGTGAACCTCACATCTCAATGAAGATGCACGGTGAAATCATTGTTGGTGACGGAGGAGTTGAGCCTGCCTCAGATACGAAAGAATCTGAAGACGCTCCTGGATTCATTGCATCGACAATGGTTGTAGCAATACTCGGCGCCGTCCTCTTTATGGGCCGCCGACGAAGCCTCTGATGACGTGATACGTTGAACTACAAGCGTTTGATGGTGGCCACCGCCCTGGTGGCCACCATCGTTCTTGCTGCTTGGACCTACCTCGTGGTATCTTACGATTCACCGCTTGGTACAGACAATGTTGTGGTTGTCGAACGAAGCTCGACCTCAAATGGTTCGAATGATGTTTTAGCAACTCTCTCCTTCCAAGATGGAGCAGAAGATCTCGACTGGGCATCGATGCTGATTGAGATTGAAGCGAATGAGCAGTTGTATACCTGTTCATTTGGAAGTCAATCGATTGATGTTGATGAGAGTGGAAAAGTAATCTCACGGTTGTCATCAGATGGTGTAACGTTCTCCACCACCATCGATGCGACCTCTGAGGATGAATTTACCCACCTTTCGATTCCAATGCAACAGGAAGGCAATGAATCTGAATTCACCCTCAGAGCATCTAAAACAGACATTTTCCTCAGTGCTGATGTCCAGTGGGCGTACCTTTCAGAGAAGACATTCCAAGAGGTCAACTCCGTCAACCAATCCGAAATGTCCAACGAGACCTCGGATCGTCTTGAATGGTACACCTATGATTTAGCAGCACACCGCATTACCCCTAACGAAGGAACATATGTACTGCTTCAAGACGATGTATATTACAAAGTACAATTCCTGAGTTACTACAATGATAAAGATGAGAGTAGGTATATTTCGATACTATCATCGGCTCTTACGCCAGAAAAACATCCCGCATTACAAGACCCTACACTAGTTATTCCATCGCCATGCATAATCGAAACATCTGGAAACTCCACGGTATGGACTGCTGCGGAGACTATTTTATTGTATGAACAGGATGTCGATATCTGTGGGCCTGAATGTAAAATAACGTTCAACATCACCTACGAGATGGTCGATGTGAAAACTGAAAATATGATTTGATTTTTAGAACAGTCTGGGAAGAGCATGTTACGTCATATCGCCGCACTAACATTTCTTCTCATCATCCTCGTTGTTGCACGACAAATATATCCCTATTCTTCGTTTAATTCTCCTTCGGTTGATGATGGTTTTGAGATTGAAGTTGTTGCTACAAATTTGGGCGGACCAACGTGCCTCGAGTGGTTTGATGAGTCAACACTCATCGTATGTGATCGTGATGGAGGACAGGTTTACACACTGGATTCCAATATGAGTCGAACCGTCCTTATTTCTGGTTTAGATCGGCCCCATGATATCGCAATTACTGATTCAGATATATTTGTCAGTGAAGCAGGCGAACTTAGTAGCTATGCGCATAATGGACAACTCGAACAAATTGGCAACCGTACACCGCTCGTTTCAGGGGTGCCAACGGGCAATCACCAAACCAATGCAGTGAATATACTTCCAAATGGGACACTTGTTTGGCACAGTGGATCAACATGCAATATATGCGTTGAGGATGATCAACGAAATGGGGCATTGTTATGGGTGAATGCTTCGACTGGAGAGCACGGGGTGCTTGCAAGCGGTGTTCGAAATTCCTTTGATGGAGTTTGGGTTCCGAACATTGGTTATGTGTTTACAGATAATGGACGCGATTGGGAAGGAGACCATCCCGATGAGGAGCTCAATCTCTTGTTGGAAGGAGGCGATTATGGATGGCCAGATGATGATCCCTCGAACCCCGTTCCAGCAGGAAGCATTGCTCCTATTGCATCATGGACTCCCCATACCTCGATGAACGGGGTTGCCCTTCGCCCTATACACTCATCTTTACCTGGTGGAAATTCAACGATTTATGCGACAGTTTACGGCTCTTGGAACACTTTACTTCCCCAAGGGCATGAAATAGTCCAAATCGATTTGGATTCCAATAATGGAACTGTTGTTGGGGCTACTTCGGTCTTTGCTGAAGATGTAGGCACTCCGCTACCAATAGCCTTTCATCCAAACGGAGATCTCTATTTTGCTGTGTTTGGCTCCAATGGGAAATTGTACAAAATCAGCGCTCTAATTTAAAATGCATAAATAACTATGCAAAATTCATAACCCGGATAACCATGAACTTAAACGCTTGATCCCTTCGTGTATATTTTCGAGAGATGTAGCATAGGAAAGCCGGACAAGTCCTTCCCCACCTTCCATGAGTGAACCTGGAATAAGTTGCACTCTTGCTTCAGCAAGAGCACGATTGGCGAATTCAATATCGGTCATGCCGGTGCCTGCTATATCGGCAAGGATGTAAAACGCTCCTTCGGGTTCAGGTGCACTTACGCCCGGTAAACTGTTGAGCCCGGCATGCATGACAATCCTTCGGTTAGCGAACGATTCAGCCATTTGCTCAGTCTCTTCCTTGAGTTGAAGTGCAACCTCTCCAGCAGGCATGAGGAATGTAGGGATATGTGTTGCAGCAGATGTTTGGCAGGTTTTGACCGCTTCCATAAAATCACTTGGCCCGGTTATCCACCCCATTCTCCAACCTGTCATGGCCCAACCTTTTGACCATCCTCCTATGGTAATGGTACGGTTTTGACCTCCAGCGTGATTTATTGGCGAGGTGTAAGCATGGTTTGCCCAGACGAGGGTCGAATAAATCATATCATCAATAATCCAAAGATCGTGTTTCTCGGCGAATTCTGCAATCTTCTGGACTTCATCTGGTGAATAAACCGCTCCTGTTGGGTTGTTTGGAGAGTTGAGCATGATCGCCTTTGTACGTTCTGATACCCTTGCTTCTAATGCTTCAAAATCAGGGTGATAAGAAGGTCGCAGAACCGGAACATGAACTGGAACGCCACCAAAAATACGAATCATGCCATCATAGGATGGCCAAGCCGGTGCAAGAAGAATCACTTCATCTCCAGGGGTTATCATCGTCATTAATGCATAGAGCAAAGCTTGTTTGCAACCCGGAGTGACAACAATATCTTCTGAGTTTGAATTGATGTCCAAAGTTTGGAGGTGCGTTGAAACTGCTTTACACAGTGAAACACTGCCCTGAGATCGAGTGTATGCAGTCTCTCCTCTCTGAAGAGCATCAACGGCGGATTGAACGACTGAATCAGGCGTATCAAAATCTGGTTGGCCAACCGTGAAACGAATCACATCTGGAGAAGGCGGGGCAAGATATGCAGCAAAACCGCGACCGATCTGTGAGAAAGCGGGGCTGATTTCAGGCATTGTTTCACCGGGCTGTATCCTTGCGAATCCACAATTATTCTTCAAGACTTTCCAATAGTTTGGTATTTGGTTGGATTTTTGGAGCACGGACTGGGATTTGAACCCAGGTAAGAGGATTTGCAATCCCCGGCATGGCCAAGCTTTGCTATCCGTGCGGTAATCTTGCGACCAACATTATGTATTTCAACGCGTCTCATCAATCAGACTTATCATAAATCGTGCACAGGCAACCAACATGCTTCATGTGGCTGGGCCAGATTGGACACCAACAGAGGCGTATTATGGGTGCCGATACGAAATTCTACGCAAACCTTTGGGATTTGATCAGGGTGCTGAAATTCTTCAAGATGATGTAGAAGCGCTTCATGCATATGTGGAGGTTGAAGGAACAATAGTTGCGGTCGGCCGTAGCCACCTTATTCCAGAAACTAGTGACGGTTCACAATCCGACTTTCCCGGTCAGCCTGGGCCTAAGACGCCGCCCTTTTCTGGATTAAATTCTATCAACAGGCCAGCAATACAAATCCGACAGATGGGGACCTTAGATGCCTTCAGGCGGCAAGGTTTTGCTGCTGATGTTCTCAATGCATTGGAGATCGCTTCAAGGCAACAATTTGGAGCGAAGTGCGGCTTTCTACAGGCCCGAGAAATTGCAATCCCCTTTTACGAATCTCAAGGCTGGAAACTTATTGATGAGCCATATTCAATCCCAAATGTTGGCCTTCACCGGTCTATGATGAAACGTTTCTGACCACTGTCGACTTTACAAACAGTGGACTGCTTGATATTTTGATGGGTGAATACTATGAAGCACGAAGTAGAAACAAACAAGAACGATTCTTATTATATGAAAAAGAAGGAGGTAGAGCCGATGGAAATGAACGCTGAGACACTTTCCACCAAGAAAAAGAACGAACGCTTCCTCGAAGCGCTGAAGACATTGAGTGATCAAGACCCGCAATCGTTTTCCGAAATCGCTCCCGAATTACTCCAACGATGCGCCTACTATTGGAGGGGGTCTGATCCATTTTTCTCAACTAAACTCAACTCTTGGCTTTCTTACGATATGATGTGGAAACCATTTGGCGAGATTATACCTGATGATGCGAACTTTTCAAAACGCATAGAATCTGATGCATTTGACATAAAAATGTATAGCGGTTCCACAAAAACGCTGCTTGAATCACTTCAAACACGATTTCCAGAGGGGCACAATCAATGGGATGCTTCAATCCGAAATCAGTTTATCATACTCGGTATGATCGCTATGGGGCGAGAGAAAGGCGAATACCAAGGAGCTCTTGTTCACAGGCTTGGATTGGGATCAGGGGATGTTCGAATCAAAGGATCGAATGTTATCAGGGCAGCTAAAATCGCCCTCGCACGTTTGGCAAAGGACAGTGGTGCAGACCTCTTTTCTCCTGCTTCCGGACACGGTGTTGAACGAGTACACAGTATCTCGAGCGCGAAATTGTCAGAAACAATCGAACGATTCGTTCTCTCTCACCCTGCATCTGTATTGTTACCGCCGCCACGTAGCCTCTGACATCTAAATGCGTTGGTTTCATATACTCTCGGACGTTTGTATGTTGTAGAGGGAACGTTGGGTTCCCTAAGAAAACCCCCGTGAAAAGCGATGAATTTGGAGGAAAAAGTCAAGCAAAGTGACAGAACAATATCAATGCACAGCGCACCATTGAGTGTGCGCAAGCAAACTTCAGATGTTGTTCATAATCCCCTATTCCCGATAGAAGCAGAGCGCATGCTCTGCAACTCTCCCGAAATCTGTTGTATCAATCAAGGTACTTTTGGTTCGGAAAGAGAGAACAGTGGGTTCTCTGTGTAAACACAACAAAAACAAAATTGGAAGTGAAGAAAAATGAACACGAATACGAAGACAAAGACAATGAGCATGCTTTTGGCTTTCCTTCTCGCTCTATCAGCAGCCTCTGCTGTAAGCGGTGATGGATCTGACCCTCTGGACCCCAACGATGGTGGTGCAGACTGGGACGGCGATGGTCTAACCAACGCTGAAGAACAAGCTGAAGGTACAAACATGAACAACGCAGACAGCGATGGCGACGGTCTGCCTGACGGATGGGAGGTTGCCAATGGCCTCAACCCAACCAACGGCGGTGACGGCAATGCGGACTCTGACAACGATGGTCTAACCAACGCACAAGAGTACCAAATGGGCACAGACCCACACGATGCCGATACTGACGGTGATGGCAAGAACGACAACGTCGACTCGTTCCCAACCGATCCGAACGATGGAGAATACTCCGATTCCGACGGTGACGGTATCCCAGACGCATACGACCCAGACTTCCAGGAGTCACAGTCGGGCGCTGGTGATGGCGGCACTGAAGGCGGTGGCGAATCCAACGATCAAGGTCAGGGACAAGGTCAGGGACAAGGTCAGGGACAAGGTCA
>CEVL01183674.1_pt1 | contig 10139 bp, 13 predicted proteins | sample 427051 | NCBI WGS metagenome assembly CEVL01 (sample SAMEA2623673, study PRJEB7988) | marine metagenome | biome: marine biome (ENVO:00000447); feature: surface water layer (ENVO:00002042); material: "saline water (ENVO:00002010), including plankton (ENVO:xxxxxxxx)" | depth 5 m
TGATTATCAAATTCTTGCTGTAATTTTTCTTTTTGTTTTATAAATGTATTAAATTGATCTTCAGTTAAATATAAATTATCTATTCTATTTAAAGTTGTTATATCAATTAAATCAGAATATTCTTTTTTAATATGTTTAAAAATATCATCATATTTTTGAAAATATTTATCAATAGGATCATCAATTATCTTAAATTGTTTATTTTCTAAATTATCAATAACATGTTCGGTATTTTTTTCTATTAATAGTTTAATATCAATTAAAAAAGTATTAAATTCTTCATATAATTCATTTAATTCTACCATCCATTCTTCATGTTCTAAATTAGGATCATCAATTAAATCTATAATATATTCATTTATTGTAATGATACTAGATTCTTCATTATTAGTAATATTAATATAATAATTTTTAATAAAATTTATATATTCTAAAAATATAGTTTCACGAGATTTTTTCCATCCAATTTCTCTATCATCTCTATCATTAAATAATGTTAAAAATTTTTTAAAATTTGTATCATAATCAATATAATTATTTATTTGAAGTAAATATTTAATTAAATTATTAATATAAAAATCCATTATTTGTTTTAAATAATCTAACATATCATTAGTATGTAGTTTTTTAAGAAAATTAATTTCATAATATGCTATATCATTATTATTATTAATAAGATAATATTCATTTTCATTAATAGAATCATTTACAATCCAATAATAAAATAAATCTGTATTTTTAACATTATCGTGATAAAATATATCAAATTTATAATTTTTAAAAATTTTATTAATATTATTCATTAATAATATATCAATACCATAATTAATTATTTCACTATCTATTTTTTTACTAATATCATTATTAATTTTTTTAAATAAAACATGATTTTTTGGTAAAAATTTACTAATAAAATTTATATATAAATATTGATGAGAAATTTCACTAAAATTATAATTATTTTTAAAATTAATTTCTAAAAAATTAAAGGCTTTATTATATAAATCACTATAATCTTTACTATATATAAAAATATCATTTTTAGTAATAGGGTGTATTAAAGGATTAATTAACCAATTATTAATATCTTCGATATTTTCAAAAATTTCTTTTTTTTGTTTTTTTTTATCTGGTGATTTTGAATTAGAAGATTTTGATTTAGAATTAGAAGGGGAATTTGATTTTGATTTTGATTTAGAAGCAGAATTTGATTCAGAATGGGTTCTTTTAGGAGGCATCTTAAATATATTAAAAGAAAAAAATAAATTTAATTATTTATATATTATAATAACTTTCATAATCCCAGAAATTTATTTTATTATTAGAACTTGGTAATAAATTTTCATCTTTATATAAAAAAGAGAAATTATTATCATATGCAAAATAATTATTAAATTCAGAATAATCTATATTAAAACAATTTAAATAATTATATATATTATAAAAAAAATTATAAAAATTCATTATTAATAAATATAAATATATTATATTTTATTTAGTTTTTAATTTAGTTTTAGATCGATTATTTGATTGACTATTTGATTGACTATTTGATTGACTATTTGATTTATATGATGGTTGTTTTCTAAATTTAATTAAATTTAAATGACTACCTTTATCATAATAAATTATATTATCGCTTATTGTATGATCTAAATTAGATACATCTTCTATTAAATAAGGTTTAATTAACTTTAAAATATTTTTTTTTGATTTTTTAGTAGGTTGTAAAGAAGATACACTATCAGTAATAATATTTTTAGATTTTTTATCATGAACAACAGAAGATGTAATAGAAGTCATAGAATTTAATTTTTGTTTTTTAGACATAATATAATAATATATCTCTATAATAAATAAATAAAAAAATGATATTTTTTTAATTACATTTAAAAAATATGTCAAAAACAATATACGAATATGAAAAATATTTATGTAATAAAGAAACAATAAAAAAAACAATAGATGAATATGGAGTAGCAATATGTCCAATATTAGATAAAAATGAATGTAAAGAAATGATAAATAATAAATGGGAAATATTAGAATATTTAACAAGTAATTTAGAAAAACCAATAAATAGAAATGATAAAAGTAGTTATTCAGAAATAAAAGAATTATTTCCAAATCATAAGATGTTAATTCAAAATTGGGAGATAGGTCATTCAAAATTAGTATGGGAAGTTAGACAAAATTTAAAAGTGAAAGAAGTATTTAGTAAAATTTGGAATACAGAAGATTTAATAGTAAGTTTTGATGGAGTAAGTATATATATATTAGATAAACCAAAAAGAGAACAGAATTCATGGTTTCATGTAGATCAAAGTTATACTAGAAATAATTTTGAATGTATTCAAAGTTGGATAAATGCATATGATACAAATATAGGAGATGCAACATTAGTAGTATTAGAAAATAGTCATAAATATCATGAGAAATTTAAAAATGAATTTAATATAACAGATAAAAAAGATTGGTTTAAATTAGAAAATAAAGAACAATATGATTTTTATATAAATAATAATTGTATAGAAAAAAAAATAATGTGTCCAGCGGGTTATGGTGTATTTTGGGATAGTAGAACAGTACATTATGGAAGTCCAGTATCGAAAGAATCATCAGAAAATTATAATTATAGATGTGCAGTATATATATGTATGACACCAAGAAATAAAGCAAGTATTAAAGATTTAGAAAAAAGAAAAAAATATTTTAATGAATTAAGAATGACAACACATTGGCCACATAAAGTTAAATTATTTCCCAAAAATCCAAGAACATATGGAAAAGAAATAAAAAATATAAAAAAATTAAAAATAGAAGAAGTAAAAAAATATATATCAGAAGAAGGATTTAAATTAATTTAAAAAATATATTTAGTAATATTATTAAATAAATAATAAATAAAAATATATTTTTTTTTATATAAATTTATTTTATTAATAATATCAATATATTCTTGTTCAAGTAAATTAATATTATTTTCAATAAAATTAATTCTATCATTTAATGATAAATTATTAAATTTATTATACATTATATAATAAATATATATAAAAAAAAATGATAAAAAATAAAAAAAATAAAAAAATAAATGTCAGATAATAATGATATATTAACATTAGAAGAATATAAAAAATTAAATAATTTAATAGATATAGAAGATATATCAAAAACAGAATTAATAAAAAAGATACATGATACAGCATATAATAATAAATATAATAAATATGTAGATCCAGAGACAGGATATTCAGTATTTACATCATATTTTTTAGAAAAGAGAAGATGTTGTGGAAATAAATGTAGACATTGTCCGTATAATCATATAAATGTAAAAAAAAAATTATGATAAATTAATAACAAATTGAAAATTATTAAAATAAGGTTTTAAAATAATATTACAATTTTTATTAAGTATAAATTTTTTAACTTTAAAATTATTAATATAATCATAAACATAATTAGAAAATTCTTTAAAAGATTTATATGAAGAGAAAATATTTAATTTTTTAAAAAATAAAATAGAAATATTAATATATTTAAAACAAGATAATTCATCAATATTATAAAAAGCATCATAAATATAACTATCACTATTAACTAATTTACTACATAAATTATTAATAATAATTTTATTAATAATTTCATTAGAATTATAAATATAATTTTTTAAATCAAAAAATGATTCAATAGAATTATTTTTAATATTATTAAATAAAGGTACTAAATTATCTCTAATTTTACCTCTAGTTGACCATTTAGGTGTACTATCCGATAAATAAGGTAAATTATTATTATTAGCAAATTTAATAATAGAATTTTTAGAAATATTTAACATAGGTCTCCAAAAATTAATACCATCAATTTTAGTTATATAATCCATACCAGAAAGATTATCATAATTTTTTTTATTAATAATATTAGTAATAATATTTTCAAAACAATCATCTTTATTATGTCCTAATAAAACATAAATATCATTAGAATATAAATAAGCATATTTATACATATCAAATCTAATTTTTTTAGTAATATCTTCATATAAATCTCTTAAACCATTATTTAAACAATCATCTCTTTTAATTTCATTAATAGTTCTATAAATAAGTTTAATATTTAAAGAATCACAAAAATATGCAACAAAATCTAATTCATCATTACATTCAGGACGATTATTATAATTAATATGAATAGCAATAATTTTTTTTATAATATTAGGTTTTTGAATACTTAATAAATTAAGTATAAATAAAGAAACAATACTATCAACACCACCAGATAAAGAAACAATAATCGTAGAATTATCTTTTAAATTAGAAAGTTGATTTAAAAAATTTAAATATATATCAGTAGTATAATTATCAATAGAAGAGAAATAATATTGTAAAGAATTATTATCAAAAATATTTTTATTAATTTGGTCAAAATTTTTAATAAAAATTTTATTAGAATAATTATTAATATTAATAATTTTATAAATATTATTTAATGTATGATAAATATATTTTTTACATGTCGATTTATCATCATTATTAGTAGAATTATTATATAAATCAATAAATAAATTAATAATATTATAAATTTTATCAATATGATTAAGATGTCTATAAGGTAAATAAATAAAACATAATTCATTAATATTTAAATTAAAATTATTATTAATAATTAATTCAGAAAATTTAATAGCTTTTTTAGTATAAAAATCAACAGAAATATTTTTATCATAAATTCTTTTATAATGACGAGGGATTTGATCTAACATAATAATAGAAGATATAAGTAAAATTTTATTATCAGTACAATTATTAAATATATAATCAGTATCATTAATATATTTAAAATATTTATTAGATAAATAAATATCATTTTCATATAATTGTGAAAACCAAAAATTTTTATTATCAAACCATTCATTATATAATTCAATAAAAATATTAATATTCATAATATTAATAATATTAATAATATCAATTAAATAATATATTTAAATTTTTATATAATAATAAAAAATGATATAAATATAAATTTTTATTATAAAATAATAAAATGAATTATATAGATAAAATAAATAATGAGAATAGTTATATATTAGGAACATTATTATTAAGAGCATATATATTTGAAAATAAAATAGAAAGTATATTTTATTATAATGAGTGTCCAAATAAAAATGTAATAGAAAAATTTAAATTATTAGGAGAAGTTGAAAAAAATGAATTTAATTCAACAAAAGTAATAATAGAAAATGAAAAAATTTTAGAAAAAATAAAAGAATATTTTGATACAGATGATTTAAAATATCCAAATTATGTTAAATTTATAGAAGAAAATATAGAAAGTTTAGGATTAATAAAGGCTTTATTTGAATTTAATGGATGTATAGTAAAAAATTTAGATATGACAACAATATCATATATACCTCATAAAAATTCAAATTTAATAGAAACAATAAAAAATAAAATAAATATACCATGTGAAATAATAACAAAAGAGATGAAAACAAATATTATAAAATATGAGAATGTAAATTGTATAGATTTTTTAGCGAAATTATATAATGAAAATGAGAATATATGTAATGAAGAATATTATAATAAATATTATGAAATAATAAATAATAATAATAATAATAAATTACCAAAATTAAAAGTCTATAAAGAAAATAATGAAGCAATATTACCATCAAAATCACGAGAATCAGATGCGGGATATGATATAACAATAATAAAAGAAATAAAAAATTTAACAAAAAAAACAAAAATATATGATACAGGAATAAAATTAGATATACCGAATGGATATTATGTTGCAATATATCCAAGAAGTTCAATAAGTAAATCAGGATATATGTTAGCGAATAGTGTAGGAATAATAGATCAAGGATATAGAGGAAATATATTAATAGCATTAACAAAAATAGATATGGATTCAGAAGATTTAAAATTACCATTTAAATGTTGTCAAATGATATTAAAAAAACAAAATTATTGTATATTAGAAGAAACAAAAGAAGATTTAAATAAAACAACAAGAAATGAAGGAGGATTTGGAAGTACAAATTAAAATTTATAAAAAGTAGAAATAGAGAAAGGGTCATTTTTATAGTTATTATAAAAATTAGAATATTTATAAGAACTTAAATTATTATTATTATGAGTAATTTTTTTAAAATCATCAAATTGTCTATTAAAATATTTTTCATCATTATTATTAATATTATAAGAATAAAGTTGATCATTTAATAAATTTTCAAAATTTTTTTGATAATTTATATTATTATTACAATTACATTTACAATTATTATAATTAGCATAATTATTATCATTTAAACCATTAATATTATTATTATTTAATTTTGAATTATATAATAAATTAAATTCATCATTATTATTATGATTATTATTAATAAGAAATGAATTATCATCAATAGGTTTAGAAGTAGAAGAAGTAGTATTATATTCAGAAGTTATATCATATAATGAATCAATATTCATATTCTATTAATATAATAAAATAAAAAAAATTAATTAGTTAAATTAATAAAATCATTATTATTATTAATAAATAAAATTTTTTGTCTAAAAGGACAAATTAAATCTTTATTTTCATCTAAAATATTAGATAAATATTTTAATAAACATTTACTATGTAAAAATTGTTTATTATTATTAATAAAAAAAGATAAATTATTATTTTTAATTTTTTCTAAACATATCATACAAATATTAGAATTGTTATCAGTATCATTATCATTATCATTATTATTTTCATTATCATTATCAGAATCATAATTATTTAAATTATTATTTTTTAAAATAAAAGGTAAATTATTAATATACCAACCATTATTAATAAAATTAATAGATTTAATAGCAATATCATTATTATATAATAAATTATTAGAAACAATAGAAATAGTAAAATTACATAAATTTTTAATAATATTAGCAAATAATATATTTTTATCAACAATATTCATATTATCAATAGTATGAATACCAGTATTTTTAGATAATCTAGGTCCAATACCATCTTTATTCATAACAAGTAAATCACTTGTAAAAAAAGGTAAATTAAAAGGTGGTTCAATATTTTTTTCGTTAGGTAATGAAGTACTAATATTTAAATTAATTTTAATATCAATACCAGTCCAAGTTATAGTTTTACCAATTTTAGTATTAATAATATATTTATTTGAAATAAAATTAAAAGAATCTAAATTAGTAGTGTTAACAATATTAAAATTATTATCAGTAATAATAAAATTATAGAATTTCATATAATCATTAAAATTTTTAAAATAAACATCAAAATTATTAGAAGTAATAGTTCGTGCAATAGTATTTAAATCAATATTATTATTCCAAAAATCATTAAAATTATTATTATTATGTAAAAATTTATCTTTATAAAATTTAGCAATAATAGAATTAATAACAATATCACCATATAAAATACCATTAAATTCAAAAGCTTTTGTTTTTAAATTATGTAAAAGTGCTCTTAATTCTTTTTGATAAATAAAAATATTTTCATGTTTATTAATATTAAAATTAGTTAAATTAATATTACTCATAAATAATAATAAAATAATATTATAATATAATATTATTAATATAATAAATATTTAAGTAATAATTAAATATTATGTTCTTTATATAAAATAGTAGTATATTTAGGAGCATTAATATTATATAATTCTTTATTAGCATACATTTTATCTTTAATCCAAATTCTAATAATAAAATAATTTTTTTTAGGAGATATAGATATACCATTAATATTTTTAGAAATATTATTATTAATACCTAAAGTTTCACCTAATAATTGAGATGAAATTTCATAAAACATATCAGATAAATTATCTTTTAAAATTTTATAAGAAAAACAACCACCATTAATATTATTTTCATCTTCCCAAATAGGTAAAATATGTTCTCTCATTATAAAAAACATACCATTTGTTAAAATATTTTTATAACATTCAAATATAGTTATAAAATCTTGAATATTACTTAAAGTACATATTAATTTAAAACTATTAATATTCCAATCAACATTATAAGGATCGTGAAAATAAAACTGCCAAATATCATTAAAATACATATATAAAATTAATTATATTATATTATATATATATATATTAGTTTATTTAAATACTTATTTAAAAATAAATTAATATTAATATATAACATATATGTATCAAACATCAATAAGAAATAAAAAAAAAAATAAACAATTAAAAAATACAGTACAAAATAATTATGAATTAGATGAAGAAAATGAAGAATATGCACATATAATTAAAATGTTAGGAAATTGTCGTGTATCATTATTAACAAATACAGGAAAAGAATCAATAGGAATAATAAGAGGAACATTAAGAAAATTTACAAATCGTATTATAATAGAAAAAGGAGATATAGTAGTAATTTCAAAAAGAGGTTATCAAGATAATAAAGTTGATATTGTACATAAATATAATAGAGAACAAATTCAAACATTAATTAGTGAAAAAAAATTATCAAATACTTTATTAAATAGTTATATTAACAATAAAAATACTTATATTGAAAATAAATATGATAAAGATAATAATGATAATATATTATCAATTGAATTTTCAGATTTAAAAATAAATGATGATATAAATGATAATAATAATGAAATAAATAATAATAAAATAGAAAATAATAGTGATTATTCATCAGATGATGAATCCGATTTATTTAAAAATACAAATTATCTATCAAGTGTATAATATATATATATATAAATTTATAATTATATTTTAGAATGTCAAAAAAAGATAGAAAATCAAAACATACAAATAAAAAAAAAATATTTATAGATGATGATGAATATGATAATGGAAATAGTTTATTATTAAATGATAATAATAATAATAATATAAATTATAATTTAAATGATAATAATATAAATAATGAAGAAAAAGAAGAAGATGATATTTTTAATAAATTATATAAATTATTAACAGAATTTGAAGTAAATATAAAAATAAATTATTTATTAACAAATAAAAATAATATATATTTAATAACATCAAAATTATATGAAGATATAGAAAAAGAAAATAAAAAATTTTTAGAAGAATATATAACTATATATAAATTACCAAAAAATATATCAAATATAAAATTAAATATAGTTTATAATGAAATATCAAGTATATATGATTTAAAAAATACAGTTATAGAATTTCAAAAAAATATGATTCAAATAAAAAATTATATTAATAATGAAATATTAAATAATATAATAAATAATATAATATCAATATTAAATAAATTTATATATAGATTACAATTAAATTAGTAGTTGTTTTTTATTAAAATCATTAATACTTTCAATAAGTGTATTATAATCATTATTAGTATTATCATTAGTATCAATATAAGATAAACCAAAATCAATAATTTTTAAAGTCCATTTATTATTTAATTTACATAATAAAACATTAGTTTGACAATAAAGATCATAATGTATAATATTTAATTTTTTTAAAATAAATGTTGCTTCTTTAATTTGTAAAATAATATCATTAAAATTTTTTTTTGATAATTTATTAATATAATATCTTAATGGTTTTGAATTAAAATATTCAAAAATAAGTAAATTAAAATTATTATTATTATCAAAATAATTTAATAAATTATTGTTTAGTGTAATATTATCATAATAATATAATAATTTTATAAAATTATTATAATTATGAATATTTTTATTTAAATAAATATTAATATTTTTTTCTCTAGTATATTCATTATCTAATTCTTGTGTAAATAATTTACCAAAATAATTAATATTATTATAAGTAAATTTAAAACAAAGTAAATTTTTTTTTTTTTTAATAATTTTATCAATCTGAATATTAGAATTAAAATCAATCATATTATATAATCAATAATATATATAAATCAATTTTTATAAAATAAAAGTAAATTATTTTAAAATAGTATTTTTGATACTTTTAGATTTACTATATATTTTTGTAATAGATTTTTTTTCAGTAGAAGTAATTAAATATTTAGTTTTAATATTTTCTAATGATTTAGGTTTTTTATATTTTAAACTATTTTTATTAGAAGATTGATTTAAAATAAATAGACATCTAA
>CEVL01078220.1_pt1 | contig 10016 bp, 11 predicted proteins | sample 427051 | NCBI WGS metagenome assembly CEVL01 (sample SAMEA2623673, study PRJEB7988) | marine metagenome | biome: marine biome (ENVO:00000447); feature: surface water layer (ENVO:00002042); material: "saline water (ENVO:00002010), including plankton (ENVO:xxxxxxxx)" | depth 5 m
TCTGACCTGCTAATTTATAATGTCCTGTTTCTGAAGTAATTTCAATCCCATAATTATCAGTATCTATTAAAAATGTTAATGGTTGATTAGAAAATGTTTTTAAGGTATCTACTAATATACGAGAAGGAATGGTGATCTTACCTTCGTTTTCTGACTCAACAGCTATATTAGATATCATTGTTGTCTCTAAATCAGAAGCTGTAATAGACATACTGTTCTTAGAGATACTAAATAAAAAATTATCTAGAATCGGTAATGTATTATTAGAGCTTATAATACCATTTAATTGCTGTAGTTCTTTTAATAATATACTACTGTTAACTATAAACTTCATAAAGTTATTTAATTATCTAATTCAATGCCAAATATAATTTTTCTATTTTGTTATAAAAGAAGATTATTTCTTTAATTCATTAATAGTAATTAACACTTTGTTAAAAACATAATTCTGAATCAGCATAACTTCTCCATTATTAAGTGTAGCATACATTCTTTCTACATTAAAATTTTCTTCTTTCTTTTTTTCTTCTTCTTTAGCTGCTATTTGATAAGTTCGAAGAGTATCATTGTTAACAATTATCTCATGTAAAGGGATATTATTGCTAATATCAACATCATTCTTAAAAGATTCACATTGTAGATTAGTAAATTTATTTATATACTCTATCAAAGCATTATTATTATGATCAATAATATTGCCTGTAAAATCTAGCAAATTAGTTGGGGAAGAAATTAAAGAAAATGATAGTTCAGGCTGATTTAAATAATTTAATGTTATATTTCTTATTGGAGATTTATCAAAAATTACTCTACTTCTCCAAGTTCTTTCATTAAGAATACGTGCTTGAATACCATATCTAGGAGCTAAATACCCATTAAAACCAGGGATATGCATAATAAAAGGTTCTGTTATAGATTCTTGAGAAGAATTACTATGCAATATCATATAAGTGCCTAATTGATCTTTTGTTTCATTTCCTATGGTATAGATCTTTAATGGTGTCAAATCATTAGCATATATTTCAATTTTTATACCCGTAGTTGATAAATCTCTTATTATATGATTAAAAACTGATAATGAAACAGGTCGTTTAATTCTAATCTTATTCAGAGTCTCTAAAAGAATACTAATAGATTCTTGCCTTACTTTATATTTATTATTTATAGTCCATTCATTATTATTTTTATCTAAAGAAATTGTATTTCCTTGCCTATCTGCCAGGAATATTTTTGTAACAATAGATGTGTCAGATATCGCAAAGACATCACTATTAGTTATGGTAGATTTTTCTTTACAAGAAAATAGAAAAGAAATTATTAAAATAAAGAAAAGAGATAAAAAGTATTTTTTAAGCATATTTCTTCTTTTGTTGAAAATAATAAAAAATAGAAAATAGAATTAAAAATAATAATGGCAGTATAATATTTATGAATTGTATGATAGGTCTATAAGTACTAATTTTCTTCTTGTCTAACATTCTTAGTTTAATTGATTTTGTTTTTAAGGATGTTATATCTCTATTATTACAAAGATACTGAATAGCGTTTAATAAAAAATATTTGTTCCCTGGATATACATATTCGATATATTTATCATATGCTAAAGGAAATTTAATGCCCTTATCACTAACCTTATTTGCAATTAAATCGCCATCAGATACAATTATCATCTTATTCTCCTTAGAATCTTCCTTAAATTTTATCTTTTGATTCTTAGGTAATATTCTGTTTTTAAATACAGACTCAAATTCTCCTTCAAGTAAAACAGCAATATTTTGATTAGGTTTATTGAAACTTTTAAGGTCTGGAGGATTTTCTAGAATACCTAAACTGACTTTAGCAGGAGCAGGGAGTAACCTTGATTCTGATGAACTAGATAATAAAACTGTTTTCTTAATAGAATTATTTATTAAATCTATTGAACTAACAAATTCGCATTTTATTCCATCTAAACCTTTAGAAATACTATGGCTGCTATTAGATAAAACTAAAGGGAAATATGGCCAAGGAAAAAATCTTTGTTGAGGGATGTTATTGCTATATCCTGTTACAATAGGTATCTGTGTGCATCTTAAATCTTCTACAAGATCTGCATTAATTCTTACGCCATATTTAAATAATTGATCATCTAAATTCAACTCATTTTTATTGGTCACGAAACTAGTTTGCTTTAATAGACTATCCATACTTGCATTCACTCCATCAATTAACCATAATACTTTGCCTCCATTCATAATATATTGATCGATTAAAAATTTATCGATATTATTAAAAGGAATTGTGGGCTTTGCAATAATAATAGCTTGATACTTTTTCATTCTTTCTATTTGTTTTGCAATATCAATTTCAAGAGTATTAGTATCAATAGGTAATTCTTTAAGATTAAACCTATTAACATTAAAATAATAAGATAATCTTAAATTATCACCTAACACTGACTCTGTTATATCAAAAACTTCTTCCTCAAGTAATTGGCCATTCCCCTCTAAGAAAGCGATATTATCTAAGCTATTTCTTCTTAGATGTAAAATTGCAGACATAAACTCAAACTCTATATTCTCAATTGATGATTTAATATTCTCAGATGGGGTACTACTAAATATTTGATTCTTTAGAAAATTCACAGCAATAGACTTATCTTTATAATACATAATTGCTCCAGGAAATATTATTTGATTTGTAGAGCTCTCTAATTTGCGAATTTCTATGTCTGTTGGGGCTAATCCTTGACTTACTAATTGTTTAAATAAATCTAATTTCGTTTGTTCATTAGAATTTTCATTAGGGTTAATAAATTCAAAATCAATTAATAAAGGTTGTATTTCCTTTAATCTTTTAAGAAAATCATATGTAGATTTTTGTAAGTATTTAAATTCTGCAGGAAAATCTCCTTCTAAATATACTTTAATAAAAATACGATCATCTAATTCATTTAATATATCTTTAGTTTCTTTAGAAATAGAATATAAATTATCTTCTGTTAAATCAATTTGAATATTAGTATACTCAGTTATTATATTTAAAAATATAACTAAGCTAAATAATGTGATAATATTAAATATTTTGTTTTTCATTATCTTATTCGATTATAAACTAATTTTTCGCTCATTTTCAAGAATAAAAAAGTAATTGAGACAAAATAAATAACATCTGAAAATTTAAGTAAGCCTTTACTCATATCATTATAATGATATGCAATGCCAAATTTCTGAATCATTAAATCAAAGGATTGAAAAACAGATAATTCACTTAGGAAATCAAATCCATAATAAAACAATAAACATAATATTATCCCAATTATGAATGATATAATCTGATTAGACGATAAACTAGAAGCAAACACACTAATAGCACAGAATATATTACTTAATAATAATAGCCCTAGGTAAGATCCTAAAATACTTGGCAAATCAAGATTACCTACTACATCTCCTAAATAATAAATTGAAATAACATAAGTAATAGTAGGTAAAATAGAGAGTGTAGATAATAAAAATACAGATAAATATTTTGCAAATACTATATAAAATATTGAAATTGGCTTTGTAATTAATATCTCAATCGTTCCTACATTAAATTCTTCAGAAAAAACACGCATGCTAATAGCAGGAATAAATACTAGAAGTAGAAGGGGAGAAAGAGAGAAAAACATTTCTAAGTTAGCATAACCATAATCTAATATATTAAAACTACTAGAATTAGACCACAAAAAAACACCATTTACTAATAAAAAAATAGCAATAATTAAGTAGCCTATTAGTGTTCCAAAAAATATTTTTATTTCTTTTTTTAGTAAAGCAATCATTTAAACTCTATTCTTATTATTTCATGTATTTTTAAGCCTAATAATTTATTTGCCCTACCTTGATTAATAGCAATCTGTAAAAGATTATTCTCTCCAAATATTGCTAACTTCTCAGCAATAGGAACATCTTTATATTTATTACATATAACATTTATTTTCTCATCTTCTCTTCCAAAAAATATAGCAAAAGAATCATTCTTATTATATTGTAAAAACTCTTTCTTAGTAATATTAGATATAACATTACCATATGAATCTATAGATATCACTGAGCCCTTTAGTATATTATTGTTAAATACTGATTTAAGCTCCATCTTTTTAATATTAAAATCTTTTATCTCTACTCCAATAATTTCCATTGTTCCTCCTCGAGCTAAGTGGCAGGCTGCAGGAACAAAGATATTCTTTGTAGCAAAAGTTTGACAATTACTTGTTTGGGTAATATTTAATTTTATAATTTTCTCGGGCTTCATTTCATTAAATAATAATGAAAACAGTCCATTGTCAGGACCAATAAAATAATGTCCGTCTTGCTTAACAGCTAAATGTTCATTCTCTATAGAAAGTTCATCATCTACACTTATAATATGAACAGTGCCAATTGGAAAATCCTTATAACAATTTCTTAATATAAAAGATGCTTCTTGAATATTAAATGCAGAAATTTGATTGCAAATATCAACTATTTTAACTTCAGGAAGCTGTGTATATATAGATCCTTTTACAGAAGCAAGGTAACTATCTTTCATACCTAAGTCAGTAGTAAGAGTGATGATAGTCATTTATAATTTAGTGTATTTATAATTATGCTTAAATTATTATTATTATTGTACTTTCAAAAGTAAAAGAAATTGACGAAAGGTATTAAATAATGAATGAAAAATTAATAATAGTTAATAATATTGATATAATTAAACTGTTTGGTACTAATAATCATAAATTAAATAAAATAAAAACATTATTTCCGAAAATTAAAATTATAGCAAGAGGAGAAGAGGTAAAAGTACGGGGTAATAAAAAAGATATTAATCATTTTGAAGAAAAACTTATCTCTTTTATTGAACATATCAAGATGCATCAAAATATAACAATTAATCAAATAGAAAGATTAATGGAGGGCGATGAAAAAGAAATCTTAAATATTAAAAAGAATATAATACTTCATGCAAAAAATGGTAAAACTATTACAGCGAAGACAGTTAATCAATATAAAATGTTGTCTGAGATTAGTAAAGTTGATATGTTATTTGCTATTGGGCCCGCTGGTACAGGTAAGACCTATACTGCTGTTGCGATAGCTGTAAAAGCGTTAAAACAAAAATTAATAAAACGTATAATATTAACACGTCCCGCTATAGAAGCAGGAGAAAATCTTGGGTTTTTACCAGGTGATTTAAAAGAGAAACTAGATCCATATATGCAGCCTATATATGATGCGCTATTTGATATGTTTGAAGAAGAAAAATTAAAAAGACTTCTTCAGGATAGGACTATACAAATTGCACCATTAGCATTTATGAGAGGAAGGACTTTAGACAATGCATTTGTTATTTTAGATGAAGGTCAAAACACAACAAAAAAACAAATGAAAATGTTTTTAACAAGAATGGGTGTTGGGTCTAAATTTATTATTACAGGAGATGAAACGCAAATAGATTTACCAAAAAATCAAGAGTCAGGTTTAATTCATGCAAGAAATAATTTAAATAAAATAAAAGGTATTAGTTTTGTCAAACTAAACGAAAAAGATGTCATAAGACATAAATTAATCAAACAAATAATTAAAGCATATAAAAAATGAATAAAACAATAAAAGGAACAAATTTTCAATTACCAAAACAAACAAAATTTTATAAAGGAAAAGTAAGGGACGTATATACTATTGACGATGAAACTCTTATCATGATTGCTTCTGACAGAATATCAGCTTTTGATCATGTCCTTCCTGAAGGTATACCTTATAAAGGACAAGTACTCAATCAAATTGCAGCAAAATTTTTAAAAGCAACTGAAGATATTGTTCCAAATTGGATGGAGGCTACACCTGATCCATCAGTTACAATAGGAAAAATGTGTAAGCCATTTATGGTAGAAATGGTTATTAGAGGATATTTAACAGGGCACGCTTGGAGAGAATATAAAGCAGGGAAAAGGATGATATGTGGAGTACCAATGCCAGAAGGTATGATAGAGAATCAAAAATTTGAACAGCCAATTATTACTCCTACTACAAAAGCAGAGGTAGGACATGATGAAGATATTAGTAGAGAAGATATTATCAAACAAGGTTTAGTTGAAGAATCTGATTATTTACAACTTGAAGAATATACAAGGAGACTGTTTGAGAGAGGCACAAATATAGCTAATGAAAAAGGACTTATTCTAGTAGATACAAAATATGAATTTGGAAAAGATAAAAATGGACTTATTACCCTTATTGATGAAATACATACGCCAGATTCTTCTAGATATTTCTATCTTGAAGGTTATGAAGAGAAACTAAGAAATCAACAGCAACAAAAGCAGTTATCAAAAGAATTTGTAAGGCAATGGCTGATAGAAAATGGTTTTCAAGGTAAAGAAGGGCAAGAAATACCTAAAATGTCTGAAGAATATTGCAATTCTGTATCTGAAAGATACATAGAGTTATTTGAATATATTACAGGAGATAAGTTTATTAAAGAAGATGTTAGTGACGTTTTAAATAGAGTAGAAGAGAATATTCTAAGACATCTAAATCAACATAGATAATTAAAACAGAAATATGTTATTATTAATTATAATAATAGCTTTAAATATTTTAATTCTTTATGATCTATTGTTTTTTAATAAATTATTCATTTTTAAGAAAATAAATAAGAATTTTAATAAAGGGGTCTCTGTAGTTATATGTGCTAAGAATGAAATAGTTAATTTAAAAAATAATTTACCTTTAATATTAGAGCAGGAATATGCTCATTTTGAAGTTATTGTTGTAAATGATCAATCTATTGATGCTAGTCAGTTTTTCTTAGAAGAAATATCAAAGAAATATAAAAACCTAATAATCGTAAATATTGATGATTTTGTAAATCATAAACCAGGTAAAAAATTCGCTCTTACTTTAGGTATTAAAACTTCAAAATTTGATTATCTATTACTAACAGATGCAGATTGTAAGCCAACATCAAAAACATGGATAAGAAACATGATTTCTGGTTTTTCAAATTCAGATGTAATACTAGGATATAGCCCTTATAAAAAAGAAAAAGGAATTCTAAATAAACTAATTAGGTTTGATACTTTTAATATCGCTAAACAATATTTATCTTATGCACTAAATAATATGACTTATATGGGGGTAGGTAGAAATCTTGCTTATAAAAAGAACCTTTTTTTTAATAATAAAGGATTTGCTAGTCATATTAATGTACCATCTGGTGATGATGATTTATTTATACAAGAAGTAGCTGAAAAAGCTGATGTTACTATTGAGATATCAAAAGAAACACATATGATTTCAAAAGCTCCTAATAATTGGAAAGAATGGATGCATCAAAAAAGAAGACATCTTACAACTGCATATCTATATAAAAATAAATTTCAAATAATATTAATAATACACCCTTGCTTAGTATTATTATTTTGGGCTTGTATTATAGTTCTACTATCTATTAATTATCAACATTACATATTATTATTGATAGCAATTAAATTAACTTTTTCATATATAATAAATTATAATATAATGAAAAAACTAGATAGTATAGATTTGTATTGGTTTTATCCTATATATGAAATATTCAATCTTCTTATACAAGGATTTTTTGTATTATTGAATCTTTTTAGTAAACCACAAACATGGAGTAGATGACAAATAATTTAACACAAAAAGGAAAAAGAGATTTAAAGCTAATTGAAAAAGCTATTAAAACAGGTGATCGAAGTGCTTATAATGAATTAATGCATCTCTATAGAGATCCAATATATTTTATGTTATATGAGAAAGTAGGAGACCAAGAATTAGCAAAAGATCTTACAATTGAGGCCTTAGGTAAAGCTTTTAAAAACCTACATATGTATACTCCTGAATATGCATTTAGTACTTGGCTGTATACTGTTGCCAGAAATAATTGTATAGATTATTTAAGGAAAAATAAAATTTCTACTATTTCTATTGATAAAATTATAGAAGATGAGGAAGGTAAAAAGAATAATTTTGATATAAAATCAAATGATCCTAACCCTGAAAGTATTATAATAAAGAAACAAAGAATATCTATACTACGCCAAATAGTTGATCAATTAAAGCCAAAATATCGAGAATTAGTTAAATTAAGGTATTTTAAAGAAATGAGTTATGAAGAAATCTCAGATATTCTTAATATTCCATTGGGCACTGTTAAAGCGCAATTGCATAGAAGTAGAGGGGAATTATTTAAGATACTTTCAGGAAAAAAAGATGCTATATAAGTGCAGATAATAGAGAAATATTTTCCTAATATAACCCTAAAACAAAGAAATCAATTTCTTCATCTAGAAAAACAGTATATATATTGGAATAATCATATTAATGTAATTTCTCGTAAGAGTATACATAATTTCTATACTCATCATATATTACATTCTTTATCTATCAGTAAATTAATTAAACTTAAAGCTAATACGTCAATACTAGATGTTGGTACTGGGGGAGGGTTTCCTGGCATTCCTTTAGCAATATTGTTTCCAGAAGTAAATTTTATACTAGTGGATAGTATTGGAAAGAAAATTAAAGTTGTAAAAGATATTATTAAGAAGAGTAAATTATCCAATGTACAAGCTATAAATACACGTGCTGAACATATTGAAGAAAAATTTGACTTTATAATAAGTCGTGCAGTAACTAATATGACAGATTTTAGAAAAATTATTAAAGGAAAAATAAAAGATGATAATAAAAATTTAATGAATAATGGAATATTTTACTTAAAAGGAGGAGATTTATCAGAAGAATTAAGAAACATATCATATGAAGAATATAATATTTCGGATTATTTTCAAGAAGATTTCTTTAAAACAAAGAAGATAATATATGTGCCTAATATAAGTTAAGAGGAGAGTCTACTTCTTCTCACAAAAATAAACAATCTCTCCTTCTGGAAGAGCATACCTTTTTATTAATGAAGAAGGTAAAGTATTAATAAAATCATCTTCTGTAACGGTAAAACCAGCATTTGCTAATTTTTTTCCATAGTCAAGACCAAATAGTCGAAGATGGTCACTTTGCCAATATAGCCTTTCTCTTTCTTTAGGATCAGTTACTAAAGGGTCTTCTTCAGTATTTGGATTATTTTTATCAATAGGAACTTGGAATATTCCCCATCCGCCAACTTTCATAACTCTAAAAAATTCTTTCATAACTTGATCTGCATTTGCTACATGTTCTAAAACATGATTACAAATTACAACATCAAAAGTATTATCTTCAAATGGTATTTCGTGAACATCCATTTTAATGTCTGCCCAAGGAGATATTAAATCTGCTGTTATATAATCTAAATTTTTCATACTCTTAAATAGTTTAATAAAGCAGTATTCTGGAGCGATATGTAAACACTTTAAATTATCATGAAAGAAATTTGTTTTCTCTTTTAAAAAAAGCCACATTAATCGATGACGCTCTAAGCTCATACTATCAGGAGCAATAGCATTTTCTCTAGATCTTAACCTTCCATAAGGAAGTAGCCTCCTATATGTTTTTCCATTAATTGGGTCTTCAAATCTATTACCTCTAATAAATAAAGAAAATATGCGTAAGAAAAAATGACTAACATGTTGTAAATAATGCCTAGGAATGATACGCGTTGCTAATGAGATAATTAATTTCATGGTTAATTCTTAAATTTTTTAAAGCCTAAGCGATAAAGTAATTTCTTTTCAAATTTCCAAAAAAAATCAAATTGTCCAAATAAAAAACCTATACAAAGAATTAATAGCTGATATATGGGAAAAATAATTAATATTCTAACAGGCCAATAATAAATATCATTTGGAGTAACGTTGAAAAAAAATAGTAATGGGTCTGCAGCAATAAAAGCAGCAATAAATCCTGTAATAGAAAAAACTACTAATATTAATAATAATTGGAAATTACTTTTAATACCCCATTTCTCTTTCAATCTTTTCATATCACAAAAATAATATATTAATCTAAGTAAATAAGCTTATAGGATGATAAGAGAGAAAAGAA
>CEVL01061981.1_pt1 | contig 9991 bp, 10 predicted proteins | sample 427051 | NCBI WGS metagenome assembly CEVL01 (sample SAMEA2623673, study PRJEB7988) | marine metagenome | biome: marine biome (ENVO:00000447); feature: surface water layer (ENVO:00002042); material: "saline water (ENVO:00002010), including plankton (ENVO:xxxxxxxx)" | depth 5 m
GTCGTCGCCCGGTCGAGCCCCGACCTTTTCTTGCCAGTCTCAAATCTCGTCGGCGCGTACGGCATGACTACTCTATATGGTATCATGCCGCCCCTAATGGCGTGGAACATGCGAAACAATACGAAAGCATTTCGCCGTGCAGATCCTTTCCATCCTCTTCATGGATTCAAGGTGCAAACGCTCCTTCCTGGAGGCAGTTTTGCACTCAGCGCGTTATCAGTGTCCGCCGTGGCAATCGCGCTTTCCAAAGCGCATGAAGATTTAGCTACTTCTGTCGCTGAGCCGCTCCCGATTATGATTGGTTCACTCGTTGAGCTCGTTGCGGATGTTGCAACGGTTACGCCGTAGTGATTCGGTTCATGATGCTCGCACTTTTCGTGGAAAAAGCGGCGCACCCGCTTCTGCTCGCTTCCACATTGTACTTTTATAAATGTTCAAGTACTTGTACCACCAACGAAAGCTTTGTAAGATACAAATATTGTTTGATCATTTTTGCGTTCTCGATTCGCTGACGTGTCCACCGCGCAGTGTTGCGTCGAAACCAAACGATCGCACGCACGCCTTCCCCACGCACAGGTTTTTTCTCATCCCTCACAACGCTACGCGTGAGCGATGATGGCAAGATCGTCCCTTCACGCACGCGCGGCGAGCGGCTCGTACGCCTCCGTGTCCGTCGCGAGTGCGAACGCGCACCGCGTCAGGCACATACACACGATTCAGCGGCGAACGCAAACCTTCAACGCCACGGATGAGATAGACTTGGACGCGCTTCTGCCGCCGGACATTGACGGCGATTTGGAGAGTCTTCAGCGCGAGGCGGGAGCAAACTTCGGAGATGATGGCTTCGTCTTAGACTTTGGATCGGTCAACGACGAAATACAGGCCATCAAAGACACGGCAGCCGTCATAGACAGAAGCGATTGGGGTCTCGTGCGGGTCCAAGGACCAGGCGCCGAAACCGCGGTGAAAACGATATCATCCGTCGACGCGGTGCCTTCGACGTCGCCTGGAACTGGATTCGAGATCGACATCGCGTTTACCGGGGAGAAAGCGCAGGTATACGCGCAGAATGCAGCCTTCTTAATGCTCGTTCCACCGAACTCGTGCGACGCCGTCGTCGAGTCCCTCGAGGCGGCGCCCGACGTCGTCGTCGCGGAACTGAACGACAGATGCGCGTTGCTCACGGTCGTCGGTCCGATGTCTGCCGACATCTTACGCAACAGCGGTCTGATGGAGGTCGTCGAGCTCGACGTCGGCTCGCACCGCGTCTTCGGCTTTGACGGTCGTCCCGTCGTCGCCGCGCACACGTCCGAATACGCCGTCCTGGGCGTCAATTTGATCGTCGACGAGGGCGTCGCCGGTCAGGTGTGGGCCACCATCTCTCGCACGACCGTTGCACCGTGCGGTTCACGGGCTTCGGACGCCGTCCTCGTCCAACTCGGTCGCGTGAAATCCGTGTAATGAATACCAAAGTAAAGTTTCCGTGTACTGTAGACACCCACACCCAACCCACACCCGCACGAGCATCGTCGCGTCCCCAGATCTCCTCGAGATATTTGTCGGTTTCCGCGGCAGTTGGAGGCGGTGACTCGGACGACGCGCGCGCCGACGAGAGGGGCGAGGACGCGAGGGGTGAGGACGCGAGGGGCGAGAAGGATAACTCATGAACGCCACCGGTGATCCGAACGCGATCGATCCGACTCGAGGCGTCCACGACGCGTCGACGCGTTTGAATGCTCGATGCGCACATTGGGCGGAGACGATGGTTCAAGTGACCGGGAACTCGAGCTTCTACGGGACCGTGTACGAGCGTCACGGCGGTGCGGACGCACCGTGGGAGCGAACGATGGAGTGGTGCCCGTGTTCGAAGTGGCCGTGCGAGTGCACGAGTTGTGAATGTTTCGTGCGAGGGTGCGACACGACGACGGCGAGCGTAATCGCCGAAGAACAGAACTCACAACTGGGCGTGTTGTGGGGAATATTCGCACTCATCGTGACGTGTGGACTGTGCATGGTGCTGTGGTTAAAAAGGCAGAAAATGTTGAAACCGGGGACGCGAGAGTTCACGCGATCGATCGTCGATTTGACTCCAAAGGAGGAGAAGCTTAAAGAGTTCATGAAGAACATGGCTCCGCCGCCGGGGACGTGCGTGGTACAATCGCCGTCGCCCGGAACCGAACCGCACATCTCGATAGCAATCAAAGAAGAGGAAACTGACGCGAGGTGATGCGCGTTCGAGGGTAGGGAGCGTCCTCTTCAAGAGAAGAAGAAGGATGCGCGATATTAGCACGTTTTCTGCAATATATAATATACATGTACTTTTCCAGAATTTCTTGTACTCATGTGGAGTCCGGCCATCGTTCCCGTATCAACTCACACGCGATCGGCCTCCCCATCGAATCCTTCAACGACGCCATGACCGACATCACCCTCGCCCTGGAATCTGTGTACATCTACAGGCACAGTAACTTTACAAACAACCCGAGTCTCGCACGCGGTGAGGTGACACACGGCGCCCGAACATCTTTCTATTTATCTAATTCACCTATCAAAAATCGATTCCGATAAAATGTCCTTCCTCTTTTCGCGTTGACGCCGCTTAAAAATAGAAGCGTTGAAGACTCTCCTCGCGTACGCTCTGTCCTCCTCCCTCTCCGGCTTCAACTTGACGTGATCGGGGAGTCCAAGGGCGCGCCCACGATCTCTCAACGCGTGTTCCTCCTTGCGACGATTGCGCATGCTTCGTCTGAGAGATTTATTGGCATCGTAATCGTGCTTCCATCTTGCCTTGCTGACTCTGTTCAAATCAAAGGTGCTCTTCGCGTTCGCCTTGACTTTTTTGGCGTCGACCGTCTTACTTTCCAGCAGAGCCATGGGATTCGTCGAACTCGCGGCTCGCTCCGCCTCGTTTTGATACTCGAGCAATTGCATCGCGTTCTCAGATTCCTCTTCGTCGATCAACCCTCCGTAACCGACGCTGCGCTCGGCGCCCTTCGTCACGACGTACTCCGTCTTCGCCGGGTCCGTTTGAATCACGATTTCGTGCGAACAGCACGGAGAGCGCATGGTGAAGCTCCATATCGGCGTGGAGTAGTAGTTACCTACTTTGCGCTTCTCTGCGTTGAACCGCACGCCCTTCGCGATCATGTGTTCGCACGCGCCGCACCGGACGTTGAAGGGCATCTCGAAACGAATCGTCAGCACGCCGTGCGTTTTCATCTTATTCGCCCTTTTCCCGAGCGAACCATTAGAACCCTTAAACGTGCTGCTCTTCGCCCCGGATTCGGGAGTCCAATCCTGCGTTCGCGCGCGTTCGTCAGTCGAGAGTTCACCGTGGGCACTCGAGCGCGATTCGCGTCGGGGCGTTTCGTTCGCGCGCGACGACGTTCGCGCACCGGTGGATAGTAAAACCCATCCGCTTTCGTCGCAGCCAGGGTCGACATCTCGAGATCTCGAGCGTACCGCGCACGACGCGCACTGGACGCGTGCGTCGGGCCCTCACTTCCTACGTACAGTACAACTTTTTATTACACGGTACTATGACGCGCGCCGTCTTCGAGCGCGATCAATCCATCATGTCCCAAAGCGCGTTCGCCACGTAGAATTCATTTCCAGGTCGCATCGGCATGTCAATCTTGCGCACGTCGCGCGAGGCGCGCGCGTTGACGCGTCCGACAATTCTGTCTCTCTCTTCGTAGTGCCACGCGATGTTGGAGATGTGCGCGTACAGACTCACCTCTCGCTTCGTCGCCGGAATTTCCTCGTTCAAAACGGCGTCCAATTTTTGTTTGCTAAGCTTGATCTCCCCTCGTCGATCTCGCAACTCTTCCTGCTCGAGCTCGAGCGCGCGCGCGTCTCGCTCCATCGTGCTCAAGTATTCCCCCGCCGCTCGTTTCTCAGCCTCTAATTTCAACGCTCGCTCTCGCGCCACCTGCGCCGCCGCCGGTAACACCGCCTTCCTCTCCGCCACTCGCACTCGTCGACTCATCTCTTTCACCGCGTTCGCCACGTGTTCCTCTCGTCCCGCTCTCGCTTTTTGAATTTCCTCAAAGTGTTCCGCGATCGCTCGCACTCGTTTCCCATCTTCATCGCTCGCGTATATCTTCGTCATCTCTCGCACGAGATCGTAACACTCTCGAAACGCCGCGTCCGCCCCATCGACGTCCATCGCGTCGTGTTCGTCGTCGTCGTCGTCCGCGCGACTCCCTCTGTCGACGAACGGACACTTGCGTCTCGCTGTCAACGGTGTTTTTCGTTATCATCCAATGAAAAATCTCTCTTTGTGATTGTACGATAGTATTAGTCTTGTTCGTTTCATAGTATATCCCGTGTGTCCGGTCGAGTCGAGTCGAGTCGCCCCCGCGCTCGTCCTCGTCCTCGTCGCGCCGCCGGGCGGAACCGAGCGCGCGCCGCGCGAGACGACGACGAGGAGGAGAGATGGGAGGACGGATGCGCGAGGACGAGGACGAGGACGAGGACGAGGACGAGGACGATCGCGCGAACGCGATGGGGTCGGAATCGGACGAATCCGGGGATTCGGAATCGCACGGTGAGGCGAGCGGGTCGGCGTCCTCGAGCGAAGGCTTCGATGACGACGCGTTCGTCGTCGACGAGGAGGAGAGCGAGGAAGAGGACGAGGATGAGGATGATTCTGAGGAGGAGGAGGAGGAGGAGAGCGAGGAAGAGGACGCGCTCGAGAGACCGCCGTCGAATCAAATGATGGGGATGTCGCGCGCGTTTCAGTCCTTGGTGGGCGACGGCGAGGAGGCGACGGAGATGTTACCTAAATCTAGGAAACAACTCGTAGACGGATTAGAGGCGAGAGTTGAGGAGAAAGAGCGCAGGGCTAATAAGCGCGCGAAGATTGAGCTCAAGCATCGCGGCCACGTCAAACCACAACCTCGCGGTCAAAATATAGAGAGCGACATGCTCGAGCGTAGACTCCATAACACAGCCACGAAGGGCGTGGTGCGCCTGTTTAAGGCTGTTTGCAAGGCCCAAGAAGACGCTGAGAAGGCAAAGACGATGAGGAGAAAGGATGCGTTAATTTCGAAGAGCAAATTCCTCGAGGAGTTGAGAGGAAGCACCAAGTCGACCGACGCCGAGGAGACGACGAACAAGGCGAGCTTCCTCCGGGACGACTTTATGCTCGGAGGGAACAAGATGAAGGACTGGGAGAAAGAGCAAGAAGTAGCACCGAGAGATCTGGAGTATGAAGAAGGTGATGATGACGTATTCTAGCCAGCTAGTGCGCGTTCCGTGATCTTGTGAATATGACGAGCGTCGTACATGTAAATCAACACGTTTTTACATCGTAGTGACCTAGCGCTACACTCTCCTAAGCTACTTCATTAGTAGCAACTTCATTAGTATCAACCTTTTGCAACTCAGCTATACCATGTGCGAAGTGACATTTGTCACCGTACATGCATGAACCATCTTTTTGCCACAGTGCGCAAATCTTTGTTTTGCAAGGCCTCGGCGGTTTGGTATCGCGCTTTTTAACTTTCCCGACGGCGAGGCGATGGTATATGAGCTCTTTCGCTCTTTGCACGTCGAACGGAGACCCGACGAGTCGACAGAGTCTATCTCCATCGGAATTCGTGTACTCAGCGCTTAGCATGGAAACCTTCGCTCCCGAAGCCGCGCTGACTTGGGCGATGCTCGAGCCCGCTTTTCCGACAATCGCACCAACCTGGGACTGCGGAACGGGAACGAGGACGGCTTTACCGAATCCTTGGTGTGTTTCAAGATTCTCCATCGTCCCATCGCCATTCAAATCGTCCGATCGCAATTCTCCCTTGCCGTGCGCGAAAGAACAGCGATCGCCGAATCTGCACCCCTCGGGAGACTGAAAGTTTCGACACAGTCTAGTCTTCATCTTTTCGTTCGCTTGCGCCGCCCCGTACGCATTCGTGGTGTACACGTACGGCAATGGCGCCGGTCTCGCTGGAACTGGTAATCCAGGTCTATACGTGTGTAGATAGTGACACTCGTCGCCGTACGCGCACCCGTGAATGCTGAAAAATTTCACGCACAATTTGTCAGACTTACCCGTCTGTTCCGCGTCGGACCCTCGCGCGGATTCATCCACCCCCGACATCATCGACGCGGTCGCGACTGAATCATCGGATCCACCCCGTTTCGCCATCGTCCCGCCGCTCGTCGTCTCGACTCGGACGACCGCACCGACCGCGCCCCGTCGTTCGTTCGAGCCTCAACACCACCCGCCCCCCGCCGCGCCCCCCGCGCCTCGCTTCGCCACCGAATCCTCCGCGTCGCGCGTCGTCGGACCGATTCGATCGTCGCGCGCCGCACCACCCGCGCACACCCCGCGTCGATGTGCGGTCCGTCCACCGCCCCTCGCACGCATCGCCATCGTCGCCATCATTCATTCATCATCCAGCATTCGCATTCGCATTCGCATTCATTATTCATGCTTTCGCATCCATCCCCGATCGATCGCGTCGGTCGTCTCCGGGGACGACCTCGTGTGTGCTGTGCACACATGACGTTCGATGATCGATTTCACGCATACCACACTACGTGTATGGAAATGTAAATGTATCGATACATACAGGTGGTAGGGTTGAGCAACCACCCCTCGATCGCCTCGATCCCGCCCCGTCGGCGATGTTCATTTATTTTTCATGCACCCGGTCGGTCGATCGGTCGCCCGTCCTCGATCGATCGATCGATCGATCGATCGGTCGTTATCCAGACGGATGGACGGTGGATGCGATGGAGATGGGAAGCCGTCGCGTCGCGTCGCGTCGGGAGAGGGTGGCGCGCCCGCCGAGACGTGAGAGAGGAGAGGGAACGACCGCACCGCTCGTGACACGCGAGTGGGATGGGGTATCGCGATCCCCCGCCGTGGGTGTTCGAGGGAAAGGCGCTGTATCAGTTGAACCTGGTGCGCACGGAGGATGCGCGCGCGCACGTGCCGAAAGATTTGCGTCTGGTGGAGTGCTTCGGGTACACTCTGGGTGGGTTGTACGTGGCGAGATACGACGAATCGCCGTGCGGGAAATTGGACGAGGTGGTGGTCTTGGGAGGGTTGGTGTGGAATCCACCCACGTCGTGCGCGTGGGCGAGTCGGGTGTACGTGGACAGCGCCGAGGCGCGAGCGCACGGCATTCGCACGTGCGGATTACCGTCTCGGGTGGCGACGTTTAAAGAGGAGAGGGGGGCGGAGAAGAGCGGTAGCGAAGAGAAGAGACGTAGAAAGAAGAAGAACTCGTGGTGGTTCGGTGGGAAAGGAGACGATCGCGGGGACGCGGTGTCGATCGTTGATTCGAAAGAACGCGTGTGTCGACTCGCTTTTCCGGCGACGCCAAAGCTCAAGGGGCCGCGGATTTCAATGTTCTTACCGAGTTTCAGCGGTAGGACGAAACTGATTCCAGATTTATTAAAGTATTCGTTGCAAATGCGCGCGAATATTCGATTGAGTGCGCCCATAAAAGTTGAAACTTCGCTGGATTCCAAGAGAGGTTCCATCGCAAACGTTCTCAAAGGCAAGCCGCTCGTGTGCATAGCTTTTGACAACATGCGAATGGATGTCGGAGCACCGCAAAAGGTTAAGATGATAGATAGCAAGTAATATCAAAACACAAAAAGCAAAAATGAATTGAAATAATTATTCGCAAGTTTACTATACAAATCGGGTCTGAATTCACGTCAGATCGCAAGAGATGTTCGCGTGTGTGCCTGACGTCGCACACGCAAACGAGGTGCTCCTGTCGTTAACTCGTTCAACGTCTAAATTCGTCGCCATGTCACCGTTCGTTGTTCACGCGTCGAAACGTGACCGAGAGATGACGTGTGCGGCTCAGGCGGCGCGGGGGGGCTGAAGAAGAACAAGGGGCCGGCTGGTCTTTCACAAGCAGGAACCATCTCCGTTTACAAGGCTAAAGGAATAAGGAATGGAACAATGGAGGCGGGGGAACTAATTTTGAGCACCGACTGTCTCCTTCTTTTCGTCTTTTTGGGGCCTCTTCATCACCACGTCCTTGGTTGGAGCCTCTCTCGCGCCCAACACGCCTTCGATGACGCGTCGGTACTCGCTCTTCATCTTGACGCCGCTCAAGGTTTCAATGCGCTCCTTTTCGTAAAAGATCTGAGTCATCGGCGTCCCGGTCACTCCCGCGGCCTCGGCGATTTCGGGATCAGCCGCGATATCTATTTCGACGTAGTGAACCTGGTCCTCGAATTCCGTCACAACTTTATCCAGCATCGGTTTCAAGCGACGACACGGCCCGCACGTCGGTGCCGAGTACATCACCAAAATGACACGGTCAGACTCGTGGTACAGTTTTCTGAGAGCAAATTGGCCCTTGTGTTTGGTGACGTTGATATCGAAGGTATCTTCATCCTCGGGCACGATCGCTTCAGAGTCTCGCTCCGCGGTCTTCGGTTGCTGCGTTTGTTTTGGTTGATGACGCTCGACGACGAGGTTGTTTTCGGTGAGGTAACGCTCCACCGAGATGGCCGCCATGCACCCAGATCCGGCCGCCGTGATCGCCTGACGATATTCTTGATCGTGAAGATCCCCCGCGGAGAAGACACCTTCGACGGACGTCTTCGCACCCTCGTTCACGACGACGTATCCGCCTTGATCGAGTTGAATCTGGCCGTCGAAGATCGTGCTGTTCGGGGTGTGCCCGATGCCGTAAAACAATCCCTTCACTTGGAGTCTGCTCTCATCTCCGGTTTCCGTATTCCGAAGTTTAAGACCTCCTAGATTACCCTTACTATTCGGAGTACCGTCGACGCATTCCGTGTTGTAATGCACGGTGATCCCCTTGTGCTTGAGGACTCTGTCTTGCATCGCCTTGCTGGCGCGCATCTTGGACGAGCGCACGAGCAAGTGGACGTGCTTGGCGTATTTCGTGAGGTATACCGCCTCTTCCGTGGCGGTATCGCCTCCACCGACGACGGCCACTTCTTCACCCTTGAAAATCGGGCTCGCACCATCGCAAATCGCGCACGCGCTTATGCCTCGACTCCACAGCGTCTTTTCGGCGGGTATTCCGAGTCTTCGCGCCGTGGCGCCGGTGGCCACGACGACGCTGTTCGCCTTCACCGTTCGTTCGGACGACGACACCGTGAACGGTCGCGACGTAAAGTCCACCTCGACGACGTCTTCGCTATGCATCACCGCGCCCCAACGCTCCGCTTGTTTGCGCATCTTGTCCATCAAGTCTGGCCCCGTCACGCCTTCGGGGAAACCTGGAAAGTTTTCCACCTCCGTCGTCGTCATGAGCTGTCCTCCCGGCACACCGCCGGCTTGGAATCCCTCAAACACGAACGGTCGCAGATTCGCCCTCCCCGCGTAGATGGCCGCGGTGTACCCCGCCGGTCCCGACCCTATGATGACGCAGTTCTCCACCTCATCGACGCCGTCCGCGTCACCCGCGCTCGACGCCCTCGCTCTCGCCCTCGTCCTCGTCCTCGTCCTCGTCCCTCCCCGTCCACCGCCGCGAGTTGTCGCACACCGTCGTTGTCTCCATCCTCCGCGCGCATCCCTCTCATCGCACACCACCGCCGCTCTCCCCGTCGTCGTCGCCATCATCGTCGTCATCAATCAAATCACCTCGCGCGCACCCCCTCGCGACGCGCTGTCGCGTCGAGGGCGAGGCGAGGGGACGATCGGATTCGATTCGATCGAGATCGGATTCGATTCGAGGGGGGTGGGGCGTGAGGGGTTTCATGTGCGTACTGTACACACGTGTAAGCCATCAAGGTGAACACGGTGATGACGGATACGAACACAGAAAAGTGAATGAATGAAATGTCCGACGCCGCGTCCGTGGACTCGCGCCGGGGGTGCCGTCTCTCAACCCTCACCGATCGGGTTTTTATGTGTGTGGTGACATAGTGTGTGAGGTTGTACAATACAGGAAGGAGATGGAGCGAGACGTGCGCTCGGACGCGTTTCTCCTCGGTCGGTCGCCCGGTCGGTCGGTCGGTCGCCCGGTCGTTCGCCCGGTCG
>CEVL01020740.1_pt1 | contig 9988 bp, 8 predicted proteins | sample 427051 | NCBI WGS metagenome assembly CEVL01 (sample SAMEA2623673, study PRJEB7988) | marine metagenome | biome: marine biome (ENVO:00000447); feature: surface water layer (ENVO:00002042); material: "saline water (ENVO:00002010), including plankton (ENVO:xxxxxxxx)" | depth 5 m
AGCAGCTTTCATTGTCATTAGATTCGCGGCTTCAAGTTCTGCCCAGCACTTCGCAAGGGGGTGTTGTATACCCTGGTTTTTTCCGATTGGACGGCCAAATACGACCCTATCCTTTGCATATTGTGTTGCCCTATTAAGGGCCGCGCGGCCTATTCCTATCGCTTCAGCCGCAATTAATATTCGTTCTGGGTTCATACCATCCAATATATATCGAAAACCCATACCTTCTTCGCCTATTCTATCTTCTATGGGAATCTTTAACCCATCGATAAACAACATATTAGTATCGACAGCTTTACGTCCCATTTTATCGATTTCTCTTATCTCAATAGATTCCCGATCCAAATCTGTATAGAAAAGTGTTAAGCCTTCCGTTGGCTTGCGTACATCTTCCACATCAGTTGTTCGTGTCAAGAGAAGAACTTTTTTTGCGACCTGTGCCGTGGATGTCCATACTTTGGTTCCGTTGACTATGTAACCATTTCCATCGGGAGTGGCTTTCGTCTTAAGCTTCGTTGTATCTAAACCGACGTCAGGTTCTGTAACCGCAAAACATGCTTTTTCTTTTCCGGCAATTAAGGGAGGTAAAAATCGTTGCCGCTGTTCTTCGTCCCCAAAAATCTCAACGGGTTTTAGTCCAAAGATATTCATATGTAATGCGGAAGCACCGCTCATTCCCGCACCTGACTCAGCTACCGCTTGCATCATCAGAGATGCCTCTGTTATGCCTAGTCCTGCGCCACCATATTTCTCGGGCATGGCTATCCCAAGCCAGCCATCTTCTGCGAATTTTGCGTAAAAGTCTTCAGGAAAGCCTCCAGCCTTATCTTTTTCTAGCCAATAGCTATCATCAAATTCCCCAGCCACCTTCAAGATTGTATCCCGAATAGTTTGTTGGTTTTCTGTTAAATTAAAATCCATTTTTTGTATCCTTACTTTTTCTGAGGCGGCGGTTGATCTGAAGCTGCGTAATCTACTGTGATTTCGGAGATTCCGTAGCCAGCTTCAATCGGGATCTTTAAATGGCGGCCACCCTCTACTTCTGAAACTTCCGGCAAGACGGTGACAACTGGGGTTTTTTTTGCGGTTTCGATCGCTGTTTGTGAATCTAACGCCTCATCTACCTTTCTTAGGTTCATCCGCGTAGGAAAAACCACACGTCTTTTGCCTGCTTCCGCGTCTTTAATGGCAGTTGCGGGTCTGATCCAAATTGTATCCAACGTCTCTGATCCGTCGTGGGAGGCTTCCTGACCTTCAAAAGCCTTAGCAATTAAGAAGTGGGTATCAAATCGTTTCTTTCCAGTAATAGGCGTAATCCAATGAGCAAATGGTACAAGCAAATCTGTTGCTAAGATTAACTTTTCAGTGCTTATAATCTCACTGAAGTTTACTTCTTTTTTTAGTAACTGATGCCTATATTTTTCATTGATGAATCTTGCTCGAGCATCGTTAATTAACTGACCCCCTTGCGCTTCTCTTGCAAAGAGCAGGCCTGCTTCTTCAAAGATTTCCCGCGCACCTGCAATTCGCAAGGCGCGCAAGTCCTCGTCGATGGTTTCTGAAAAATTGCAGAGCTTGGCTTTAAGGAGGTGATGGTCGTCTTGATCTACTTTGCCACCGGGAAATAAAAGGGCGCCTCCCGCAAAATCAGCCTTTTTTGTTCTTTGAACCATTAATACTTCAATTCCACCAGGGGTATCTCTAAGTACCATCACCGTGGCCGCAGGGACGGGGGTTACTGGAATCGGCGGGGTTTTTGTTTCGAGATCATTCAGCATTAGTTGGCTCCTTAAACGGGACTTTCGCTAGGAAAGTTGGGTTTTCTTTTTTCTAGGTGGGCAGATAGGCCTTCCCTTGCTTCAGGTCCAGTGAAGCCAAGCATTTCAAGGGCTGTTGATGCGTCAAAAGCAGGTCCCGCCATCCTATACCAATTGTTCAACGCATATTTCGTCCATCTAATTGCACTTTGGGCCCCGGTTGAAAGCTTTTTTGCAATTTCTAGAGCCTTATCTTGAAGAAGCTCGTCATCAACACAAAGCGAAATCAATCCAATGCGCTCTGCTTCTTCACCATTAATCGGTTCGCAAGTCAGCAAGAGATACTTAGATTTTGCCATACCGCAAAGTAACGGCCAATTTATTATTGCAGAGTCCCCAGCGGCAACGCCCAAGTTGGTGTGGCCATCTACAATTTTAGCTTTTTTTCCGGCGATCGATATGTCTGCTAAAAGTCCTGCGACTAATCCAGCGCCAACAGCGGGTCCGTTAATTGCCGAAACAATCGGTTTTGAACAATTAATAACATTATAAACTAGATCCCGAGCTTCTTTCCAAATTTGAGCGCGAAAGTCGAAATCATCCATTACTTTTTCGATCATTTCAAAGTCCCCGCCAGAGGAGAAGGCTTTCCCGGCTCCAGTTAGTATTACCGAGTTGATACTAGGGTCATCATCAATCTCGCGCCAAATATAAGCCAGCTCGCGATGTCCTGTCGCGTCAAGAGAGTTATAGGTTTCTGGTCTGTCAAAGGTAATTCTAAGAACTTTTTCTTCCGGGCGGTCGAGCCTTAGAACCTTGTATTTAGTCTTGTCTACAGGCATCAAATTTTCCTTCATTTACATTATCAAATAGCGCTAGAGTATTATGAGGTCAAGCTGGTGTTTAGGATGTACAATCATGAGTTGTAAAATTCACGCAGCGTGATCAAAAACGGTTTACTTTATTTTCTGCGGCAGCCTTGCTATTGCTGTACCCAACACCGATAGTTCACCATCTTGGTTTCTTGCTTCGTGGGTTACTTCAACAAAACCTTTCCCGCCCTTCTCGTATTTGTTAGTCACTTCACCATTAATCAAAAGTGTATCGCCTTCGGGGTTATGGCGGCGGATTTTACTGCTAGATGAGACTAAAAATCCATCATCACCGATCCAGTTTGTGACATGGTGTGTCATCCAAGAACATCGTTCTGGCCCGTAATCGTAGGCACCTGGTGCGCCAACTTTTAAAGCAAAATCCTGTTCCCAATGAACACGCTCCGGGCAGTCTGGGATATTAAACCTATTAGGTATGCCCAGACCCTTATGGCGATCAATCTGTTTCCAGGCTAACTTATTGGCTCGAATATATAGCCCACCCCAACCTTGTGCAAACGCTATGAACCCCGTCACCGTCATTGGTCCCTTTGCCATCGTGGGTAATTTTTCACCTATCTGGGTATCCTCAAAATAACGTGGCGTTGCACCCCGTATTGGTTCATTAGCGTATAAATCAAAGATCTCCCCAAGCTCTTTTTCGCTGTAAACCTTATTTTTCTGAACTTGCAAGTCCTTATATTTGGTGCCTTCTTCTCTAGCAGTGTCCCGCTCGGTTCTAAAGCACCAGCTGTCACACTCAGCGATTTGGTCACCCGACTGGTTAAAGAAATCAACATGATAGATCTGCTGTATAGCTCTACCTGCAAATCGGGTCTCATGCTCAATAAGGTCCTTAAGATATGATTCTGTCGTTATTTCGTCATTTCGAATTATTGGTTGATGCCATTTCCAATCAGCACCGGCCCACATGGCGTGAATTCCGGGTAAGCCACCAACATATCCAGAAGCAATACGACTGGTGGCAAAAAGAAAGGATGGCAGAGCAATTATACTGTTGTACTTGGTTTTTAGGCCGTAGTCGGGCTCGCACCAAAGTGGATTATCATCGCCAATTCCGTGGGCGTAGTGCCGTATATTATCGCGTGTTGCCTCAAAGCACCAAGGTTCTGGATCTCGCGAAATTTTCACGCCGAGACGGCCGCGAAGTTCTTCTAAAGCAGCTTCCGTAATACGCGGAAATTCAGAATTATTTTGGTGTTTATAGGTCACGTTCATTATCCTTACTGGCCGATTCTCTTAATGCTTTTCGATTAACCTTTCCGGCGGGCGTCTTGGGAAGAGTTTCTACGAATTCTATAATACGAGGGTATTCATGCAGACTAAGTCGTTCTCTGGTAAATATTTGAAGTTCTTTTGCTAACGCATTCTTTTCGTCAGATTTGGTTATAACAAAGGCTTTAACAATCTGGCCTCTTTCTTGCTCCGGGACGCCAATAACGGCTACCTCTTCAACGGCTTGATGCTTTAGCAAAACATCTTCTATTTCCACCGCGCTCATTGTCCAGCCTGCAGAAATTATAACGTCATCTGCTCTGCCGTGATGAAAATAGTATCCATCCTTATCGAAGCTTCCTAGATCTTTTACCGGGAACCACGTGCCATTCTTGAAGAGCTTAATTTCACCGATAGCGCCAACGGAACAGGATAATCCGTTAGCGTCCTGAATATCAATTTTACAGCCGGGGAGTGGCTTGCCAAGTGATCCCAGCTTAACAGGGAGGTCTTCAGCTCCTGGATAATTGGCAATGATAACGCCAACTTCAGTTGATCCGTATATGCTGCATACATCGTGGCCAAATTGTTTTTTAGCCCAGATTGCTGTTTCGGTATCTAATGGCTCTCCCGTAAAAGATAGTTTATTGATCTTAAAGTTCCTTGGGCCGCTTTCTTGGAGATTGCGCATCATCCTATAATGCGTCGCTGCTGCCGATAGATTGGTTGTTTCAAATTCTTCCAAGGCGCCGAGAAGTCTATCGGGATCGAATTTACCAGAGTAAGTTGCAATCTCTATACCCAACGCAAGCGGAGCAAGAGTTCCGTGCCAAAGACCATGCCCCCATGCCGGAGAAGACGGGCACATATATTTGTCGCCTGGTCTAACACCCGTTGCATATAATGCAGCAATCATAACGGTCACGATAGCTCTGTGCCTGTGTTTTACTGCTTCAGGCAGTTCTCTAGAGGTGCCAGATGTATATTGATACATTGCCATATCCGACGAATGAGTATTTGAGATAAATTCATCGTCAAAATCATCTAATTCTTCCATTAACGCCCGGTCACCAATAACAGTTTCTATTTTTACTGCGGACGATAGTGCTGATTTTTCGGGGGCTAATATAAGTAAACTTGGCTGACAATCCTTTAGTCTTGCCATAAGACCGTCAGGCCCGAACGCCGTAAACAATGGGACCGCTACGCAGCCGGCCTTCATTGTTCCAAATAATGCTGTATAGAATTCAATTGACGGATCAAGCATGATTGCGATTCTGTCCCCCTTTTGTTTTCCTTTATGCAGCAACCAATTTGCGAATCTATTGGAGTTGTCGATTAATTCGCCAAAGGAAATAGAACGGCTTGGATTTTTTTCATAACAAATCCGGACGGCCGTATTAATTCTAGGATGACGATCAAGGCATTCGTAACTGATATTTAGCTCGTTTTTATTTCCATCGAAAAGCTGCCAGAGTGCTTCCTTGCTGAAATACTTTTGGGCGTCGTCATATTTTGTGTATTCAGTAAGTCTTGGCATCGTTTACCGACCTTTTTTCAAGATGTTGTCCACCATATGCTTTGAAATTCCAGCACCAAGCAAAATCTCCTCGGAATGTTCACCAAGAGCGGGTGCTGCAGATCTCACAGTCGCCGGCGAGTCAGAGAAATCGACTGGTGGTGCGGTCGTATAGATAATATCTTCGTGCTGATCTTCTATTTTTTGAAAAAAATTAGTTTTCTGGAGGTATGGATCGACCATTAGTTCGTTCATTTTAGCTACAGGACCGTTAGGTAAATCCGCTTCATCTAATTTCTGAAAGGCTTCCTCCGTTGTGAATTTTGCGAGCTCTTCGGCTAGGTAAGACTGGAGCGTTGCAATGTTTTGTGCTCTCTCAGCAAGGCGGGTGAATCTAGTGTCTTCAATTAAATCAGGTCTCCCGATTGCTCTCAGTAATCTATGCCATTGTTCATCCGTATGTGCCAGAACGCAAACCATTCCGTCTTTTGTTTTATAAGGTATCCGATAAGGCGATAGCGCCCGAGGGTAACCAAGTTCATTTGCAGGGCCTTTGGTGCCCTCCCAAAGATGTGTCGTCAAATTAAACGCTAGCATTGTTTCCAGCATTGGAACGTGAATCTCCTGACCTTTGCCAGTTTTTTCTCTATAAAACAATGCCATGCCAATAGCTGAAGCCAGGGTATGACCACAAAATTTGTCTGAGATAGGCATCGGGACAAATCGGGCTTCTCCATTTGTTTGATCGATAAGATCAACTAAACCACTTTCCCCCTGAATTACATCATCATATGCTGGACGCCCATCCTTCGGGGAATTCCTGCGGTAGCCTGTTGCGGAAGCGTAAATGATCTTTGGTGCGGCTTTTTTTAATTTTTTATAATCTATACCCAACCTCTCAGTTGCAGCGTGGCGCATATTATGAACAAAAACATCACAATCGCCGGCAAGTTTAAGTAAAGCCTCTTTTTGGTCAGCCTCTTTAAGGTCCAATACAATACTTTTCTTGTTTCGGTTTGTAGTTTGAAAGAAGGGGCCCAGCATACCCGTCTTACTGGAACCAATGAGCCTCATGGGATCGCCAGAAGGTGTTTCTACTTTGATCACTTCAGCCCCCAGATCCCCAAGAATTTGGGTCGCAACGGGCCCGAGGACGTTAATTGTTAAGTCTAGGACACGGACACCCGTTAATGGGCCAAAGTTTTTATCGCTTTTTGACATTCTATGTTAATCGTTTTTGGTGATACTTGGATTTTTACACTTAATCATTCGGAGAGGGGTGTAAGTAATTACGGTCACGTCGTTTTGGTTAATTATGTGATTTTTTGTTCGTACCAAACCACGTCCCGGACGGCTCGTTAAACGCGCCTCCACAACTTCGCACTCCACATGTATTGTGTCTCCAGAAAATGTCGGAGCCTTTATGTCTAATTCCATATTCAAAAAAGCAAAGCCTGTGTGCTGCATTGTAGACTGCACAAGCAGTCCCTCCGCAAAAGTATAAACAAGCGCGCCCGGTGAAACCCTTCCTTTAATATCGCTATCTGTTTTTAGAAACTCTAAGTCTGTAAACATAGACTCAACCATACCTGTCGCATTTATAAAGTTTGTTATATCCGCGTCCGTTATGGTGCGGCCTATCGTTTTAAATTGACGGCCAACAGGCAAATCTTCAAAGTAAAATCCGAGGCCAACAGTCTCCATTGTTTATTTCTCCATTGATCAATTCGAGTATTGTTTATCTTTATGCACCATGAATAATCTAACTGCACCATATTGAGGTTAAAATCTTATTAGTGATAATAGAAGGGGATAATCAAGGTGGAAAACGGCTTAAATAATCGCCAAGTTATTGGGATTATGAACCGCTATTATTTACGGAATTTAAAAACTTCTTCTATCAAATTAGCCGTAGATCGATCTAACTTAGGGTCGGTAATTTTGTTCTTTAAAAGCGGCAGTATTTCATTTGTTAATTCCTTGCCTAGTTCAACACCCCATTGATCAAAGCTATTGATGTTCCAAATAGCTCCTTGAACGAAAGTTTTGTGCTCATAAATAGCTATCAATTGCCCCAATATATTAGGGGTCAGTTGTTTGAATAGAAAAATTGTTGAAGGGCGATTGCCGATGAATGTGGAGTGCGGTGCAAGACGGCTGGCATTTTGACTGGAAAGCCCGAGGTCACTCAGCCTTTTTGTTGTTTTTTGGAGACTGCGGCCAGTCATCAAAGCTCTGGCTTGTGCGAGACAATTAGCCAGAAGCACCTCTTGATGTCCGGCAAATTCCTCATCGGAAACAGCAGCTATCAAGAAATCACAGGGAATAACTGACGTGCCTTGATGAAGAAGTTGGAAGAAGGAATGTTGAGCATTTGTTCCCTCTGAGCCCCAAACGACGGCTGCGGTTTTTTGGGTCATTTTCTGGCCATCTTTGTCTACAGATTTGCCGTTTGATTCCATTTCTAACTGCTGAATATACGACACGAAACCTTCAAGGCGATGATCATATGGAATTATCGCACGCGATCCAAATTTCAAAACGGATGTATACCAGATTTCGAGCATTCCGAGAACGAGGGGTAAATTATTTTCTGGTGCAGTGTTAAGAAAATGTTCATCTATCGTGCGGGCCCCTTGTAAAAACTGTTTAAAGTTTTCGGTACCAATGCCTAAAATAATAGTTAATCCAACGGCCGACCACAAAGAAAAGCGACCGCCAACCCATTCCCATATCTCAAAGATATTTTGGTCTATAACCCCAAATGACTTTGCTCTATTTTTATTTCCGGTTATTGCTACAAAATGTTGAGATAAAGAAGACGGGCCAAGTCTTTCAAGCATCCACTTTTTTGTGGTTTCAGCATTTAAAATGGTTTCCTGTGTGGCAAAAGTTTTGGATGCGACAACCACAAGGGTCGTCTCAGGGTCGAGTTTGCGTAATTTACTCTGTAAGTCTGAACTGTCGGCGTTGCCTACAAAGTCAATTTGAATATTAGGTTTCTGATAAGAAGATAATGCTCTCAATACCATCATTGGTCCGGCAAGAGATCCTCCGGATCCAATGTGCAAGATATTGGTAAAACGTCTTTTTGTGAGGCCCTTTTTAGCTCCACTTCGGATTGAATTGGCAAAAGACATCATCTCTTCAAGTAATCTTTCAACCTTTGGAACTATATTTGTTCCTTCTACCGTAATAACACTGCTGCTTGGTGCCCTAAGAGCAACGTGCAGAGCTGGTCGATTTTCAGTATTATTGAGGATCGCACCACTAAATAGGCCCTCTTTTAATTTATCTACCTTTTGGACGGCTGCAAGTTGCTGCAAATCTTTTAAAACTTTTGTGTCTATTAGGTTTTTAGATAAATCAACGAAAAGGTTATCAAGACGAAATGAGAAATTATCGTGCCTTTCTGGATCCTTTTGAAATTCCTCTAGAATTGAACTCTTTATGAACCGTTGTCCGGATTTTTCCAATTTACTCCAGAGAAGATCTTGTTCTCTCATTTTCTTCCAATCGATTAGTGCATTGGATCTTTGCTCTTAGAGTCATCCACGTGAGGACGCGGTTCTGTGAGTAAGATACTTTTCGAGAATACGAAAGTTCTCATTTGAAAGCTTGTCGAATTGTAACGCAACCTGATTTAATTCCTTATCGACCCTGATTACTTTCACTGCAACTTCTATTTCCAAGGCTTCTTGATCTTTAACCGGCATACACAATTGAGCCGTTAATTCTTGTTCTTCTATAAATATATAGGTTCCGTTGGAAATTGCTAATCCACCTAGGCTGCAATCCAAGACGTCGAATTCATTGTCGTCAAAGATAAGCACTAAATTAGAACTTTGCCGCCTATCACGCCGTTTTTCTTTGTTGCGCATTCTTATGACAGTCAATATCTGCTCCTACAAGTTTATATTTGTCATCTTTCAACTCGGATATTTTACAAATATCTGTAGTGTTAGAGGATTAAAATCTCAATAAACTTAACCTGATATTACACTAAAGGATAAAGATATTACAGAAGTAACCATTTTTGATTTGCCTTGAGTTTGACAGTTCTAGCGTTACAATTTAGCTGATAGAGTAATAACGGTCGAAGCCTGTTTAAGATTTGCGGGGAAGTGAGAAAATGGGAAAAATAAATTTGAAACCATTATCGGAATCGGTTGGTGCAGAAATACTGAGTATTAATTTAACGGACCTTCGTGCGACGGAGTTTAAAGAAATAAGATCCGCCTTAGATACTTATGGGGGACTTCTCTTCCGCAACCAGGAACTATCTCCGGAAAATCTGGTTGTTTTCAGTAAAATGTTTGGTGATTTAGATCACGCCCCCCAAATGGAAAATGGTAAAACAGCAGTGGAAGGCTTTCCCGAAATCTATATCGTTTCAAACATACTGGATGATAATGACAAACCCATTGGTTCTTTAGGTGCAGGCGAAGCCGTATGGCATACAGATATGTCTTACTTGCCAAACCCCCCTGATTTTTCAATGCTTTACGCGATTGAGGTGCCAGCGAAAGGCGGTGACACTTCGTTATGCGGGATGGCAGCAGCATATGATGCATTACCTAAAGATTTGCGTGATAGTATCCAAA
>CEVL01178706.1_pt1 | contig 9946 bp, 6 predicted proteins | sample 427051 | NCBI WGS metagenome assembly CEVL01 (sample SAMEA2623673, study PRJEB7988) | marine metagenome | biome: marine biome (ENVO:00000447); feature: surface water layer (ENVO:00002042); material: "saline water (ENVO:00002010), including plankton (ENVO:xxxxxxxx)" | depth 5 m
CACGACCGCCTTCGTCGCCGTCGCGGCTCTGACGTGGACGGCGCTTCGCGCGTCGACGTCGAGCCGCCGCTGGTTCGCGCCGTCCACGACGACGTTCTCGCGTCCGTCCCGCGCGCGCTACCGAACGTTCTTCGACGACATCGACGAATCGACCGAACGCGGCCACGTCGCCACGACCACCACCACCAAGTCGCTCTCGCCCACGACGGAGCGTCGCCGCGCGCGCCGAAGCTCGTTTTGCCTCGCCGACGCGCCCGCCATTCGTCGACGCGAATCGATCGATCCGACCGTTCACGCGCACGTCTCCTAGACACCACCGCGATCACATCTCACCTTTCACCATCGCCACCCGCGTCGACATCCGCGTCATCGTCCGTCGTCGCCTCCCGCCTCTCGCAGCGCGCGCAGACGCGTCTCGTTCCTCTTCGCGATCCTCCGTCTCGCCACCTCGCGCTCGCGTTCGGACATCTCTCCCCAATTCGTGATTCGACTCAGGCTCCCGCTCTCGCTCACTGCGTCGCGCGCGCGCGTCAGTCGGCGTTCGGCGCGCGCGAATCTTCTCTTCGCGCGGTCGAGCGCTCGAACTCACCGACGAGAGGACCGAGGTGATCCATGCGAAGCGTCGCGCCGGACGAGACGTCGAGTCGAGGCACCGCGTCGTCGTCGTCGTCGTCGTCGTTCGGTCTCTCCGGAAGCGCGCATCGCGCGAGGTGGGCGTCGTCGACCGTCATGACGATGAATGGCGACGTCAATCCACCGCGCGCGCGACGACGCGCGCGCGATGCGAGCGCGCGCGGACGGGCGCGAGCGGTGGTGGACGTCGTCGTCGTCGACGACGACGAATGCTGAGGCGCGAGACGCGCGGACGGGGACGGTGGAGGAGGACGACGGCGACGACGGTTCCGAGAGCGTCTTGGCGCGCGTTCGAACGAATCTCGACGCGTGCGCGCGAAGAGGGGCCGTGGGAACGCGCGGGGGAGAGAGTGAGACGCGTGCGTTGTTCGCGGTGTCGTCGTCGACGCGGAGACGCGAGGTGACGACGAGGGAGACGCGAGTGCGCGCGCCGTTGCGATTTCGGCTCGGCGTCGACGCGGCGGGACGCGCGGACGCGCGGTTCGAGGTCGCGCGAGTCGACGCGGGCGAGCGTGCGATCGAGGAGGATGCGCGGTGGAGGAGGTCTGGGGGTGGAGGAGGTCTGGGGGTGAGGGCGACGGGACGGGTGAGGGCGTGGTTGGCGAGCGGCGACGCGCACGGGCTCGCGGCGGCGGCGTGTCTGCAGGTGGCGTTTCCGGACACCATGCGCAGAGCGCATCGATTGGGCGCGGTGTTGGGACTGTTGAGGATGACGCTGAAGCACACGGAGGGGAGACCGGGACTCGGGGCGCTGGACGCGCCGGTGGTGGTGAGCGCGACGAGGGCGTCGTTGGCGACGAGAGCGTTGGCGACGAGCGCGCGACTGGTGTGTCCGAAGATGTACGCGCACGCGACGGCGGCGACGGCGCTGATGAGCGTCAAGGTGTTGTTTAAACAGCCACCGTGGTTGTACGGACTCGCGCGGGCGGTGAATGGGAAAAGGAATGAGATGAGCGAAGACGAGAGGATCGCGCTCTGGCACGCGCGGTATCGCTGGGCCGCGCTTCGGTTAGCGAAGCACATACCGAGCGATCCGGTTCAAACGATCGATGCGGCGCCGCTCATGGGGCTCATGGCGTTCGTTGAGGGGCTGTCGATGCGTCGAGGGAATTTAAACGCCGTCGAGGGTAGCAACGGATCGTTTTCGATGAGTTTTCCCGCGTCGTTGAGCGCCGCGCGAAGAGCTCGTCGTCGTAAATCGTTCGCTTCGAAGCGAGCGATCAAGGCGGAGGCGAGGATTCAACCGAGCGACGTACTCTGTTTAGCGCGCGTGACGTCGGTGCGAACCGACGACGCGAGCCCGTCCCCGCGAATAGCGGCGTCCGAGGAAGAATCTTCGCGACAAATCGTCGTCGTGGAAGGCGCGGTCGGCGAGAGCGTCGAGCTCGCGAACGGCGAGGATGAAGACGCCGACGCGAACATTTGGCGAGACACTCAACTCGTCACCGCGCCTTGGGCCACGAATGGGATGTCCGTCGCGCTCATGATTCGGGCCATATACCTCTTCGTCACGTGGTTACCGGTGCTCACCGTCACCGTTCCAATGTTATTCCTGAGCGGATGCGTCCCCGATCCCGTGAGTTCGACGATGCGTAAACGCGCGTGGGCGACGCTTCACAGCGCGATCGCGCTGTGCGGCGCGGCGTTCATCAAATGGGCGCAGTGGGCGAGCACGAGAGAGGATGTGTTTCCAAAAGATTTGTGTCGTCAACTCGAACAACTTCACGACGACGCTCCGCAACACTCTCACCGACAGACGATGCGCATATTAGCCGCAGAATTAGGCTGCGACCCGAGCGCGGTGTTCGAACACTTTCCAAAGAAGCCTTTAGCGTCTGGTTCGGTCGCGCAGGTGTACAAGGCGCGTTTGCGCAAGGAGGTGGTCGCCGTGTGTTCGGCGCTGGCGCGACCGCGAAGACTCGATTTGAACGAGGACGGAACGCTCGACGTCGCCGTCAAGGTTCGACACCCCAACGTCGCGAAACGAATATTCCTAGACTTTCAAATTTTACGAGCCGTCGCTGGAGTGGCGGACGCGCTACCCGCGCTCAAGGGCATGCAGTTGAAGAACACGTTGGGACAATTTAGTCACACCATGACGGCGCAGACGGATTTGCGCAACGAGGCGGATCATCTCTTGAAGTTTACGCACAACATGATGGGCGAAGGCCAGATCGCCGCGCCGCAGCCTTTGCCCGGCCTCGCCACGGAGGCTGTCTTGATCGAGACGTTCGTGAAAGGGGACGGTTTGGGCGGTGCGATTAAAAACAAGTCGCCGAGAAACTCGGAGCTCTGTTCGCTCGGCGTGCACGCGTACTTGCTCATGTTGCTTCGCGACAACTTCATACACCAAGATTTACACCCCGGGAACATTCTATACAGAGTGGAAGACTCTCAGACGGGTAAGGACGGTCGCGTGAAGCTCGAGCTCATAGACTTTGGCATCGCGGATGAAATACCGCGCGCGGTGCGAAACAAATTTCTGGGATTTTTGTGCTTTTTGTTGCGAGGCGAGGGCGAAAAAGCGGCCGACGTCGCCTTGACGTGGGACGCGAATCAGACGTGCACCGATCGTGCGGCGCTTCGTCGAGACATGGCCCATCTCGTCGCCACGAAAGGGGACATTTTTACGCAGAGAGTTGACCTGGACGGTCTCTTAAAAGATGTCATGCAACTCTTTCGCAAACACGCTGTGAGCATAGACGGGATTTACGCCTCTCTCGTGGTGTCGATGTGCGTCTTGGTCGGTTTCGCGACGAGCTTAGATCCAGAGATTAATTTGTACGAAGTCGCCGCGCCGTCCGTCATGGCGTTCGCGCTCACGGGAGACGTCATGGGTCGGTTATTCGAGGGATAGTCGTTTGATTTGTACATGCGTGTTATTTGTAGTACCACAGTAAGCGTAGACCTGTAGCGCCGGTAATTGTTTAGTTTAAGCGAGCGTGCGTCGCGTGATTCGTGCCTCACACGGACAGCATCATTCTACGAGGATCTTCCACCGATTCCTTGATGGATTTTAAGAACGTCACGGCTTCTCTGCCGTCGACGAGTCGGTGATCGTACGTCAACGCGACGTTCATCATCGGCCGAGCGACGATGGCGTGATCAGGACCGACGCACACCGGTCTCCACACGATGGAGTGCATGCCCAAGATGGCGCTCTGCGGAGGATTGATGATCGGCGTTCCCGTGAGAGACCCGAAGACGCCACCATTCGAAATCGTAAAGGTTCCGCCCGCCATTTCGTCGATGGAGAGCGACCCGGCGCGCGCCTTTTTACCGAACGCCGCGATGGATCCCTCGACGTCGGCAAAGCTCATCTTTTCGCAATTTCTCAGCACGGGCACGACCAAGCCTTTCGGCGCGCTCACCGCGACGGAGATATCGACGTAGTTTCTGTACACAATCTCGTCGCCGTCGATGATGGCGTTGACGGAGGGTTCCTCTTGCAACGCCTTGGCCGCCGCCGTGACAAAGGTGCTCATGAAACCCAACTTGACGCCGTGTCTCTCTAAAAACGCATCCTTGTACTCGGTGCGCATCTGCATGACGTTGGACATGTCGATCTCATTGAACGTCGTGAGCATGGCGTACGTGTTTTGAGAACTCTTCAGACGCTCGGCGACGCGAAGACGAAGACGAGACATCGGCACGCGCGTCTCTGCGCGCGCGCGCGAGGCGGACGCGCCCGCGCTCGGCGCCTCTCTCGCCGGTTCGGCGGGCGTCGGCGTCTTCTTCGCCTCCGTCGTCGCCTTCGAAGTCGTCTCGGCGCTCGGCGCCGCCGCGCCCGCGGGCGCGCGCTTCTCCGGTCCCGGTCCCGGCGTCACGACGGCGACGCCTCGTCCGACCGCCACCGTTTCCCCCTCGGCCACCAGCACCTCCGTCACCGTTCCGCTCGTCGACGCTCGAACGTCGATCGTCACTTTATCCGTCTCAATCTGCGCGATCACCTCGTCCATCGCCACCTTTTGACCCGGTTTCACGTGCACGGCGGCGACGGCGCCCTCCGAAATCGAATCCCCCATCGACGGCACCTCCACCGTCGTCGGCGGTCCGCTCGCCTCCTTCGTCTCCTTCGTCTCCTTCGCCTCTCTCTTCTCCTTCACCTTCTTCCCCGCGCTCGGCGACACCGTCATCACCGTCTGTCCGACAGTGACCGTATCCCCAGCCTTCGCGCGCACCTCCGTCACCCGTCCCGCGCTCGGCGCGCGCACGTCAACCGTCACCTTGTCCGTCTCGATTTGCGCCACCACTTCATCCATCGCCACCTCGTCCCCGACGCTCTTCATCACGCTCGCGAGCGATCCTTCCGTGATGGAATCACCCATGGACGGCACCTCGATCGCCTGTTCGGGCTCCGCGCGCGCCGCCGCGTACGCGCGTCTCGCCGCCGCCGCGCCCGCCCGAGTCGCCGGCGCCGCCGTCGTCATCGCGCGCGCGACGAACGCGCGGTCGACGAACGACGCGCGCGCGCGCCTCGCGCGTGCGATGTCGTCGCGAGCATCATCGGCGACGACCGCCGTCGACCCTCCCGCGCGCGCGTCGAGCGCGAATCGTCGTCCCGACGGTTGGTTTAAATTCGAAATCGTCCACCGTCTCCCGCGCCAACGACCGAGCTCGGACGACGACGCGGACGACGCGAGCGAGGTGAGCGACCGAGACGCGCGAACGCGTCGCTCGAGATCCGCGGCGACGCGCGCGAGACGAGACGCGCGCATGGGGGCGCGGATTCGGATTCGGATCGGATCGGCCGCGGCGTCGATGAATGGGGCGTCGACACGTGTCGACGCGTGACGTCGGTCCTCGCGCGAGAGGGTCGAGGAGGGGGGAGACGCGCGAGTGGTTCGCGCGGAGGGGTGTCGTTCGAGGTCGAGGCGACGCCGTGTCGGCGCGGGGACGCCGCCGAACGTCATCCGTTCAGTCATTCATCGTGCGAGTCGAGGACGCGAACGACGAGCGCGCGTGGGGAGGGGTGAGAGGAGAGCATGGGCAGAAAACGAGCGGAAACCGTGCCTCTGCTGGTGAAGGACGTCGACGGCGTCCGGGATGGCGTCCAGGACGCGTTGGAGCGAGGCGAGGAGACAACACCAAACGGGCGACGCGTCGGCGTCGCCGCGTTCGTCACCGCGGTGATGTGGTTTTGGATGAATATCGCCAATAATATCGCGCTGCAAGAATTTCGAGACGAGATGGGGTACGACGCGGCGACTCGGGGCGATGGGATCGGCGTGAGGTTGCGCGCGATGATGTTCGTGACGACGACGCAAATGTCGATCGGCACGGCGTTGGTGCTCGGTGTCAAGGCGTTCTCGCGGAAGGGTGAATCGTTCCGGGAAATGTGGCGGGGAACGACGTTGTTGAAGTTGGCGCTCGGTGCGCTGCATTGCGGAGGGTCGTTATTCACGAATAGCGGATTCATGTTCGCGAGCGCGTCGTTCGTGCAAATCGTGAAACTCATCGAGCCTTTCGAGATGCTCCTGTTCGACGTCTCGGTGAAAAGAATGCTCGGTCGACCGACGGGGATAAACGTGGGAGTGTTGCTTTCGGTGTCCATGGTCGTGGCGAGCGCCATTTTGCTCGCGCTACAAGGCTCCATCGACGCCAAGAGAGTCATCGCCGTCGTCTTCGCCTTCCTCTCGGGTCTGTGCATCACGTGCAGAATCGTGTTACAGAAAACGTACAGATTAGCGAACGACACAAAGATGACAGATATAGGTTATGTCATCGATGAGTACTTATCGATGACGTTTTGCGCGCTGTTGACTCTGCTCGGTCTGTCTGCGTATCAACTCGTCGAGGCTCCGGACCGACTCGGCGATCTTTTCGCCGCGCTCGAGTATTTTCGCGTGGAATTGATTCTCTTCCACCCACTGTACAATTTCTTTTCCCTGATGACGCTGACCTTTGTCGCGTCCGTCACGCACTCTCTCTTGAACGTGTCCAAGCGCGTCATCGGTTTGTTGATCACGCTCGTGTGGTTCCACGAACCCGTGACGCACAGAATCATGATCGGCGTCGTGGGCGCCTTCGCGGGCGGTATTTGGTACACATTCGAGAAACGATACGCGGCGCTCGAGACGAATCGCAGCTTCTGGACGATAGAGCTCCTGCGATGGCCTCGGCCTCGGCCGAGCGGCGACGGAGGCGGCGGTATTTCCTAGCTTTAGTTTGAGATTTTCTGTACAATACAACACATTATTTCGAGTCGACGCGCGCGACGCGTCAGTGTTCGGCGGTGGACTCGACGACGATCTCTCCGACGACGACTTCTCGCGGTGATTCCGCGTCATTCGTCGCCGTCGCGTGTCGTTTGCGTCTCATCTCGATTCGATGACGCTTGAACGCCTCGGCCAACGACGCGCCGAGCGGTTCGCGTAAATTCTCCTCGGACGCGATGACGACGGGTAATCTCGGTAATCCCTGCGCCTCGATCGCGCTCACCACGACCGCGATCTCACCGAGATCCAATCCACTGAACACCAACGCGCGATGACTTCCGTATTCCCCGCCTCGCGCGTCGGCGTCCCTTCGCGGCGATTCCCAATCCGGTTCCTCGGTTCGACACACCTCGTCCAGGCTCATCCACGCGTGCTCCGCCCTCGCCGGGATCACGGGCACGTCGTACCCACCGAGTTCATCCATCAACACGCGCACTCGAGGCCACTCCTCCGCGCGAAATCCCACGAGCGCCACCGCCGGCGGTCCCGCCGGGACGCGCGCGTCGGCGTCGGCGTCGGCGAGTCCGCTCCCGCGCGCCGCGACGCCCAATATCTCCGCCTCCATCGACTCGCTCAGATCACCGTGCGCGATCTCATCGCCGAAATATCTCTCCCACGCATCCTCCTCCTCGTCCTCGTCGTCGTCGTCGCGCGCGTCGGTATTCGCCTCGTCGTCGCCGTCCCGCGGCGTCGCCGCCGCCGCCGGCGTCCCTTGCGCGTCTCTCTTCGCGCCCTCGCGACGTTCCGCCTCCATCGCGGCGTCCATCATGCGATTCAGCCACGGATCGTCCCATTCGTCGTCCCTCGAGGCGCGAATCCTCGTCCGCGGCGTCGCGTCCCGCGCGACGCGTCGACGTCCCGCCGCCGCCGCTCGACGGTGAAATTCACGCGAATGCGACCGGTGCGTCGTCACCGCGCGCGTCGCACCGACGCGCGACATGCGAGAACGGAGGGTTTTTATTTTCTGGGAGGATGCGTTCGGTTCGACGCGCGCGAGGGTGTGATGACAAGGACGACGCGCGACTACGAAGATTTGTCGCCGACGGCGCCGACGGCGACGCGAAGAGAAAATTCCAACACGCGAATCGGTAAGAGCAAGACGTTCAACGGAAAGGGTAATCTGAACCCGTACATGACTTGAGACCAGAATCCACACATGGCGAGGGTGAAGACGGCGAGATTGAAGGCGGCGCTCTTTTCGTCGACGGCGTCTCGCGAGAGGTACCGATGGCGCACGAGGTACCCGAGCGTTCCTCGCGCGAAGAGCTGCGCACCTCGCGTCGCGGAGTGATAGGCGGAGATGGCTTGCTGAACCAACCACGCGGCGATGATTCCCACGACTTTACACGCGAATCTGACGCTCGGACCGACCCATTTCTGATACTCTTTCGGCGCGCTCATCAACAACGCCGGCGTGAGATTTTCGTCGACGATGTTGTGCACGATATCACCCACCGCCACTCCCAGAGACACGCACGCCGCGAAGTGCACTCGCAGCGTCGCCACAACCGCCACAAATCCCATGTATATCGCCCCCACCGCATCGCTCACTTGTTCAGGATCCACCGCCTTGGCGACGACGCCCGCCTTGCGCAACACCAACGCCTTCGTCGTCAGCTCTTTCGCGTCCGGCACGCCGTTTCCATCCTCGTCCAACTCGTCGTCTTTCGCGTTCGCGACGTGCGCCGCCTCGATGTTTCGCCATATGATCACCATGGCGTTCCGCGTGGAGGCGTATCCCGTGATTCTGTACGCCTCCACCGCCGCCGTGAGCGTGGCGAAGTACCCGCCGAAAAAGCACAAGAGAAATCCGACGATCGCCGGTCCGAACTCTTGCGGGTGGTACGGCTGGAGCGCGTTCCACGTCCGGCGCGCGAGGGTGATGGACGCGGTGACGTAGGGCTCGGACATCGTCGCGAGGCGACTCGCGGCGACGAGGGCGGGCGCCGTCTTGTCCAATACCGTTGGAAGCGTCGCTGGGACGGACGGGGCGGTCGCGGTCGTCGTGGACGTCGTCGGCGGCGCGACCGAAGACGTCGAGGAGGACTCGGGAGGTGGTTTGGACGCCCCGGAGGCTCTGAGCTTGCGAGAGAAGACGGTCATCGCGCGGGAGGTGAGAGGCGAGATGTGAGGCGAAGAGGCGAGCGCGAGCGCGCGAGCGAGCGAGCGCGAGCGCGGGCTCGAGGAGTCGCGGTGCGCGCGTTTGAAGACTACAGACTAGAAACTATGAGCACGAGCGAGGTGGTGGAGCGTGCGGTGCGCGCACCCGTCGACGGTGGGCGTCGCCGCCTACTCCGACGACGACGACGAGAGGCGCTTTTTGAGCAAGATTCGCCGTTTTCCCAAGAGACCGCCGAGACCGTACCACCACGGATCTTCACCGACGGCGACGTAGCCTCGTCGTTCGTACATCGCTCGAGCGTTTGGATTGTCGCGGTCGACGTGGAGCCACAGGTGGTCGTATCCCCACAGACGAGACGCGCGTTCGCATTTGAGCAACATGGCGCTGGCGACGCCTCTCCCGCGAGCGTCCGCTCGAACGGCGACGTTGCTCACGTACGGCACGCGAGGTTTGGACGTTGGAAACGGTTCCGGTAACAGCGCTTCCGGCGAACACACGCGCAGACTGGCGCTTCCGACCCAAGGATCGACGGCGATACGGACGCCGTCTTCGTCCTCGCCGTCGGTATCCTTCGACGACGCGAATCTGGAAACCAACGTCAAACACTGCGCCTTTTCTCGCAATCGCGCCGTCACCGCATTCTCTATACCGCGCGTTTTCAACGTTCGCCCCTCTTCCCTCGCCTTTCTCTTCTCTTCAATCTGATGCTTCGTCATGTGCGTCAACTCTTTCGCGATCGAGTCGGCGTACGACGCGTCCAGCGTCTCTCGCACCCTTCCCACCACCCCCTCCAATCCATCCGCGTCCGCGCTCGACCGCTCGAACCACACCATCGCACCCACCTCTCTCTCGTCTCCTCCTCCTCTCTCCCTCTCCCTCGTCTCGCGCGCGAACGCGTCCCCGCACACTCTCGCCGCCGCCTCCGCGTGCGCCTTCGTCGTCGCCGCGCGCGTGAACACCCCGGACGCGTCGC
>CEVL01042483.1_pt1 | contig 9942 bp, 7 predicted proteins | sample 427051 | NCBI WGS metagenome assembly CEVL01 (sample SAMEA2623673, study PRJEB7988) | marine metagenome | biome: marine biome (ENVO:00000447); feature: surface water layer (ENVO:00002042); material: "saline water (ENVO:00002010), including plankton (ENVO:xxxxxxxx)" | depth 5 m
GGCAATGATTTTGGAGAAATGAGTGCCTCCGATGGCTTGGACGAAAGCGCTGGGTTCTCGGGGTTCGTTTAGTCCGATTACTAGTATTGGCTTGTCTTCGGAAGCGAAGTCGTTAAAGAGCGTCTCTGCAACAACAGTTGCTGCTGGAGCATTGTGAGCGCCGTCGATAATGATGGTTGGTTGCCGGCTTACGATTTCGAAACGCGCCGGTAACTTGAGCTGGTCAAATGCGTTTTGAATAACTTCGGAGTCGAGATGTCGACCAAAGAATGCTTCTGCGGCAGCAACCGCCAAGGTTGCGTTTTCTGCTTGGTGCGATCCGTTTACCGGCAAAAAAAGTTCCGCGTGTTGACCGAAGGAAGTCCGGAGGTCGATAAGGCGTCCGCCTACTGCTAGTCGGTCCTCGGATAGCTCAAACTCGACTGAGCGTCGCCATGTTGCTCGCTGATTAGCTTTCGAGATGATTTCAACTAATGCGGGGTCCGTCTCGCCGCAGATCACGTGAGAGCGCTTCGAAATTATCCCTGATTTTTCTTGCGCCACTTCGGCAACGGTTGGTCCAATGATTTCCAGGTGATCTGGGCCAACGTTGGTAATTACCGCTACGTCTGCTTCTATTACGTTGGTCGCATCCCATTTGCCGCCCATACCAACTTCAATGACGTTGACGTCAACTGCGCTTGCTGCGAACCAGTTGTACGCGGCAGCGCATATGACCTCAAAATAGCTTGGTGTTTCGCCGGTGGCTTTAATAACCCACGGTTCGATATCAGCGATTTCTGCGATCGCTGCGAGAAACGATTCATCGTCAACTGGTTCGTTGCCGATCATAATTCGGTCGTTTACACGCTCAATGTGTGGAGAAGAGTAGCTGCCGACCTTAAGCCCAGTGGCGCCAATAATCTCTGTCAGCATCCGACAGGTGCTGCCCTTGCCGTTAGTTCCTGTTACGTGAATAGCTGGAATATCGTGCTGAGGGTTTCCCAGAAGTTCCATCAGTGTCGACATGCGTTTTAGGGATGGGGCCTCGACGCGTTTACCGCCGAGGTGCTGTTCTAGGTTGTAGTGAGACTCGAGCCAGTGCACCGCTTGCTCATAGGTCTGCAATGGTTGGGGCGAATTTTGACGGCGTAGAGGCCGTTTACGACGCTTGGCGCTCGCCACCGCTGTCGTCCCTGCGGGGCACCAAGGTTGGATTAACTTTTTGAAGTACGACGTCGCTGTCGATGATGCACCGAGCTATATCGTCGCGACCAGGCACTTCGTACATTACGCCGAGAAGAACCTCTTCGAGAATTGCGCGAAGGCCGCGGGCTCCGGTGTTGCGCAGCAGTGCTTGATCCACCACGGCGCTTATGGCCTCATCGGTGAACTCTAGATCTACTCCGTCTAATTCGAACATCCGTTGATATTGCTTGATGAGTGCGTTTCTAGGTTCGCGGAGAATGCTTGTAAGCGCTGAGTGGTCGAGTTCGTCAACGACACCTACAACCGGAAGTCGACCGATGAATTCGGGTATTAGCCCGTACTTTTGGAGATCTTCCGGCAGTACTTCTGGCAAAAGATCGAGATTGCCTCGCTCATTTGTTGATTTTACATCTGCACCAAATCCGACTGCTCGCTGGCCTACCCGGTCGGCTATGACTCGCTCGAGACCGTCAAATGCGCCGCCGCATATGAACAAGACGTTGCTTGTGTCTATCTGCAGAAATTCCTGATGGGGGTGCTTTCTGCCGCCTTGGGGAGGGACAGAAGCCTGTGTTCCTTCCAAGATTTTTAGTAGCGCCTGTTGAACTCCTTCGCCTGATACGTCGCGTGTAATCGAGGGGTTTTCCGCCTTGCGCGCAACCTTGTCTATTTCGTCAATGTAGATGATGCCGGTTTCTGCGCGTTTCACGTCGTAATCCGCAGCCTGAATTAGCTTGAGGAGAATATTTTCGACATCCTCTCCCACGTAACCGGCCTCTGTAAGAGCTGTTGCGTCAGCTATGGCGAAGGGCACATTCAGCATGCGCGCTAGCGTTTGGGCCATCATCGTTTTGCCGCATCCGGTGGGGCCGATAAGCATGATGTTCGATTTAGCGATTTCTACATCAGATTCGAGGCTTTGGCCGAACTGGATTCTCTTGTAATGGTTATATACGGCGACGGACAGAATCTTTTTGGTTCGCTCCTGGCCAATGATGTATTCATTCAAGAAGTCGAAGATTTCTGACGGCTTAGGGACTTCCTCGAAACTGACCTCTGAGTTATCGGCGAGCTCTTCTTCAATGATTTCGTTACATAGGTCTATGCATTCATCGCAAATGTAGACCCCAGGGCCCGCTATTAGCTTTTTGACTTGTTTCTGAGATTTTCCGCAGAATGAGCATTTCAGCAGCTCTCCGCCTTCTCCGAATTTCGCCACGTTGCGTTTACCTCGTTCTGGTCACCTAGCCATTTGGCCGATGGCTGTCTGCTCAGGATGGCACAATCACGTCGGAACGTAGTGCCGTTAGGGCCTAATTCCTAAACAGGCTTAACTTACCTCGGTTGTATCAGAGGGTACCGATTAGCGGACTATCTGAACAGTGCAATGTTAAGCAGCTCGAATTGGTCCGTCTTCGACGACATCGCGACTGTCGATGACTTCATCGATAATGCCGTATTCTTTGGCCGCTGCGGCGTCCATGATGAAATCTCTGTCGGTGTCGGTGTGAATTCTTTCCAGATCTTGCCCAGTGTGGCGAGCGAGGATGCCTTCAAGCAGGTCGCGCATCCGGTCGATCTCTTTGGCGGCCAGTTCTATGTCAGTTGCTTGTCCCATCGCTTGGCCATATGGCTGATGCAGGAGAACTCTTGCGTGAGGAAGCGCCATGCGCTTACCTGGACTTCCCGCTGCCAGCAACACGGCTGCCGCGGAAGCCGCCTGACCCAAACATATTGTAGTTATGTCATTTCGTATGTATTGACTGGTGTCATAGATAGCGAAGAGCGCATTGATGTCTCCGCCAGGAGAGTTGATATAGATATTGATATCCCGATCGGGGTTCTCAGACTCAAGATGGATCATCTGGGCGCATACGAGATTGGCGATGGTGTCGTCAATCGGGGTCCCGAGGAAAATGATATTTTCTTTCAACAAACGGGAGTAGAGATCATAAGCTCTTTCGCCCCGGTTGGTCTGTTCGACGACTGTCGGAACTAGATAATTTTGTGGGTCGATACTCACTATTCCTGGTCCTTTTCTGGGTCTTCTTCGTGACTTTCCTCTGCGTTGTCAACCGTATCGGCATCGGAGTCTTCTTCTGAATCAGATTCTGCGAGATCGGGTAGCTCGAGGTCTTTCCGATCTATGGGATCACCATTTTCGTCGACTAATTGAACTTCAGACGCTAGCCATTCGAGTGCTTTCCGCTTCCCTATTTCTGCCTTGACTGGTCCTAGGCCATCGCCTTGATCTTCGATCTGTTGACGAAGTTCATTTGGCGATGTTTGGAATTGCTCGGCCATCCGTTCGAGTTCTTCGTCGAGATCGTCTTCGTCAACTTCAATCGCTTCATTGGTTGCGACGTACCGGAGCGCTAGGTCGACCTTCGCTGATCTTTCTGCGGCGTCGCGTAGCTCTTCGGTGAATGTTTCGGGATCTTGGCCGGTCATCTGCATCCAGGTTTCAAGGTTCATTCCCTGTCCTTGAAGCCGCATTGCAAGCTGTTGAAGCTGTTCAGACATTTCTCCGTTGACCATCGAATCTGGAATCGAGTCTTCCACCAGCTCCGCTAGAGCGGTCGCCGTGTTTTCTCTCATGGCAGCGTTTGCCTGAAATATGCGCATCATCTTCATTCTTTGTGAAGTTTCTGATCGCAGGTTTTCGACGGAATCATGTTCGGTGTTTTCTTCGACCCACTCGTCGGTTAGTTCGGGAAGTACTTCTTCTTTAACTGCGTGTACTTTGATCGCAAAATCAATTGAAACATCTTCTTGAACGGGGTGGCCTGCGGTGAAGCTGAGTTCGTCTCCGGCGCTGGCTCCCTCAAGTTCGTTATCTACTTCTTCGACGATACCTCCGCTTCCGACTGCGTAGAGATAGTCGTCAGCGGTGAGACCAGGCAAAGGTTCCCCGTCGACAGTTCCTTGAATGTCGATAGACACTTGATCTCCAGATGAGGCTGGTCGCTCCACGTCGACGAGTTCGGCTGATTGGCGGCGCTGCGCGTCGATTTGTTCCTGGACTTCCTCATCACTTGGTACCGGACTGGGAATTTCTACTTCTAAGTCTCCGTAGCCGCTGAGGGAAACTGTTGGCCTCGTTTCTACGACTGCCTCGAAGCAGATTTGCCCACTTTGCTCACCGGCAGTGAGCGATAGTTCCGGGGCAGCGATCACGTCTATCGACTCGGCTCGCACTGCATCTGCGTAATAGCCAGGTATTGCATCCTCTAGGGCCTGAGCTCTTGCGTATTCTCCGCCGATGTGGGATTCGAGAACTGGACGAGGGACTTTACCCTTACGAAATCCTGGTATTCGGACTTCTTGGGCTATCTTGCGAAACGCTTGATCGATGGCCTCATCGAATGTTTCTTCGTCTACTTCGACGGTCAGTTTGACTTTAGGGCCGAAGGTACGTTCTTTTTGTTCGTCAGATCCCGCCGAGGAGTCATCGTCCTGCGAGACGGTGTCATCTAGTTCGGTGGGGTCAACTTCAGTAACAGTGGTCTTCACAAGAGACAAATACTATCGGGGTCAGTTCAACTGTCCCCTAATCAAGGGGCTTGAGTGGAGCGGGCGACGAGAATCGAACTCGCATCATCAGCTTGGAAGGCTGGGGTTCTAGCCATTGAACTACGCCCGCGAACATCTTTAGGCTAGCGGGCGAGCAAGCCGACTACAGGTCAAATGGCAAGTCCGACACAACTGCTGATCGCCAGCCGTCCTTAGTTTCAACTCTAACTTTGGTTCCGGGGAGGTTATTGGGAACTTCAATAATTCCAAGTCCTAAGTTTCTTTGGAACTTGTGGGAGTAACAAATGATGCGTGTCTCTCCTGCATATGTCCCGTTGGGATTTTGGAGTCCCACCGGAGCTGGGTTGGCTTCAAGGGGCTCGCCGTCAATAAGAAGGCCTTTGAGTTCTCGTGTCGGACCTTCAACTCTTTTTGCTATCAGCGCTTCTTTGCCTATGAAGTCGTGTTCGACTCCTAGGTCTACGTATTGGCCGATGGCGGACTGGAAGGGATCGCACTCCGGGTCAGCGTCAGAGCCCCATGAAAAAAGAAAGTTTTCCATCCTTTCGACGTTGTTCGGTCCACCAGGTCGTATTCCCAGATCTTTGCCGGCGTTCCATATCAGGTCCCAAAGATCTGCGCCTTTGTCGCTGTCCTCTAAGAAGAGTTCGAAGCCGCCTTGCTTACTCCACCCCGAACGGCATATCACTAGTGGGATTCCTTGATGGGTGATCCGTCGAAAGTGGAAGAATTTGAGTTCTTCTGTCCAGTCGCCAAAGACTTGAGCGATTAGGGCTGGAGCCTTGGGTCCCTGCACAGCCAGCGGGCTCACGTCTGGATCAGTTATCTCAACGTCGTAATCTCCTTCTCCTGCTATCGCTCTGGCCCACAACAAAATGTCGGAGTCCGCTATTGAGAGCCAGATTGTCTCTTCATCGACCCTAAGGACTACTGGATCGTTAATTAGACGTCCTTCGTGGTCGCAGAGCGGTGCATATTTAGCTACGCCGATTTTGAGTTGCGATAGGTCACGAGCACTCATGTAGCGGCATAGCTTCAGCGCATCGGGTCCGTGTATTTGCACTTGACGTTGGCAGCCAACATCCCATATCGAGACATGTTCGGTCAATGCTTCGTAATCCGCTTTTGGATTATCGGTCGAAACCGGTAGCACGGTTCGGTTGTAGACGGTGGCTACGCGAATGCCTGCCTCGACCGCTCGTTCATAAAACGGCGAAAAGCGAACGCGGGGGCCCTTCGAGAGTTCCATGATTCGGGAAGATTCCATCATGCGAAATTAATACAAGTTTTTGGGGTTCAAGTACCTCTTCGAAAAAATCCAAGGTGGCCTTGATCATTAATACGTTTTAGGAATTCTGGTTCGTAGGCGAACTCGGGATTGCCCCTTACTGATTCGTCGATAAAAACGGCGTCCTCACCAACAAGAATTCGCCAATTCTCTTGTCGTACGGCATCGAGAATTATGGCGGCCGCTTCCGAAGCGGTTGTTGGCGCCTCGTCTCTAAAACGGCGGCCCTGGGCGATAACGAGATCGTTGAGTTCTTCATCTGATATTTGGTCGTCTCGTACACCTCTCTCCGCGAGGTTTTTCCTGATTTGTTTCAGGTCGGGGCCTCCGTGGGCGTCGATGCTGTTGCGGCCAATGTCCGTTCCTATGTGGCCGGGCATAACTACGTGCGCCATGACATGAGGGGCATGCAGCCTTAAGTCGATATTGAGTGCTTCTGTGAAGCCCTTAACAGCAAATTTTGCGGCGCAGTAGGCGGTATGAGGCGTGCGAGGTCCTACGGTCGCCCAGAATCCGTTGATACTGCTGGTGTTCACTAGATGTGACTTTGGGCTTCGCATGAGCATCGGCAAGAAAACTCGACTGCCGTAATAGACGCCGTACCAACAAACATCGAATGTCTTTTCCCATGCCATCCGATCTTCGTCGGTCACGAAGCTCCCTCCTCCGCCTATTCCCGCGTTGTTGAATACGAGGTCTAGATGTTCGACGTGATGTCGAGCTTGCAGTTGGTCACGAAAGGCCAGCACGTCTGCCTCATCGGAGACGTCACACAGATGTGTTGTTAGACGCACATCGAATTGTGTTCCAGCTAAAGCAATTTCCGATGTTTCCTCCATCGCATCTAGGTTTATGTCGCAGGTCGCTACATGGCAGCCACTTGCGACGAGTTGACGCACCAGTTCGCGCCCCATGCCAGTGCCTCCGCCGGTTACCACGGCCATCTTTTCAACGAAACTGTCCACAACTGCCCCCGTATTGACGATCTGTTATTTCAATAATGTTTGTTGAAGACTGCCGGTTGCCCGACTATGACTTTGAGAAATTCTATGAGAATTTCCCGAGTGGCTTGGCTCAAACATCATCGTGGAACAAGATAGTGGCATGGGTCATATTGCAAATCGCATCACCATGAGCATCGTCATGTGCCTTATTTTGTCTACCTGTTCACAGACAAATACCTCGGTTTCTTCGCCTGAGGGTGGTGTTGGCCGGGTGGCTTCGTCGTTGCCTCCCGAGAGCACTTCGCGAGACTCAGATAATTCAAATTCTGACAGCGCGGGAGCCGACTCGGTGCGCGTTGCTTCCGAGGACCAAACTCTTGCTCTCGATCACACAACGAACGCTCCGCTGAAAGATGCGTTTGCGCCTTCGGTAATGCCCGATAGGCCGATGGGTCAGGTTGGCTACACAAGGTACGTTTTCACCCAGAGCGGCGACCAGGTTATTCCAGCTTTGATAGAAGGGCCTAGGGCCGAGCAGACTCGATGTCAGAAGGTTGAACTTCCTTGTTCCTTTGAAGAGCTTAAAGATCTTCGAGATTCAGGGATAAAACCTCCTGATGAGTTGAACATGTCTGTCGCAGAGCTCGATGTCCTTATCCGGGAGCTAAGCGAGGTTCGCGCAACGCTTGTTCGCTTTGCGGACGTTAATGATGCGTGCGCTGCGGGCTATCGACCAGATGGAACTCAAACTCCCAACATGGGTTCTCACTTTACGAACTTTCAGCTGGTTATTGATGGGAAGTTCAGTCCCTCGGCACCAGAGATTCTTCTGTATGTAGCGGCAGATGATGAAACGCCACCCTTCGGCGCATTGGGGCGCTGCAAGAAAGGCGTCTGGAGAGGCGTCGACGTTGAGATCGCCGGGGCTGCGTTCTATATGCCATTTGCCGCAGTAGGAGATGATCACTTCGAGGGATTCAGCGGGCCTTTGGACAACTGGCATGTGCATTACAACTTGTGTCGGTTAGCTGGACAGGACGTTACGGTTCTGCCTTCGGTGTGTAGTGGCCTTTCCGACGGCCCAATTGACCGTCCTCAAGGTGACGCGAGCGATGGGTGGATGATTCACGCGTGGGCAGACTCGGGTCACGACAACCAGCTTGGGGCGTTTTCGATGTGGAACCCTGCTATTTGGCCAAAATCGGATCCGACTAGAGCGGCGGATCTGTCGATCGGCTCACGCACGACGTCTAACACCAACCTCATTTCAAATTTCGACTATCAGGTTGTTGAGTCAGCGGTACCGGGCAAGATTTCGTTTTTCAATGCTGATCCTGAGGCCCACAGCATTACTGCTGGGACACCGGAAAAACCTAGTGGCGAGTTTGATAGTGGAGTAGTTGGTGGTGGCGCGGCAGCGGTCATTGAGATTTCTCAACCTGGCACTTACGAATTCTTTTGCTCGTTGCATCCCGGGATGACAGGGTCAATTGTTGTTGGCGAGGGGTAGCGACGAGGCTTTTCTCTCGACTGCTTGTTGCTGACAGCCTTTGGGGGTTAGCAAAAATCAAAGTTTCAGTGCTGAATTGACAGTTGCCTGTTTGCAACATTTTTACCCGTGAGCGATCAAATGACTGAAAAGAAAATGCTCAGCATTGCTATCCAACTTGCAACGAAGGCGAGTGTTCTGATGTAAGGAATGCCGAGAATGAACACGACGGCGTGCACAACGCGTGCCCAGAAGAACAGGGCGGCGGCGCCAGACACACTTGTTTCTGTTAGTTGCGCAATGATCACCAGCGTCGCGAACGCGGGAAGGTTTTCGATCATGTTCAAGTGCGCTCTATGCGCGCGTTGTGCCCAGGGAGCGGGAGTGGCGGGGTTGGGGGGGTACCCCAACGTCTTTATTAGGCCTTGGTTCATGATTCGTTCCAAGACGTACGGCAGCCAAAGAACTATGCATAGGAGCGCACTCCACGCGAGGTAAGTCAGTTCGGTATCCACAACATCTCCATTCATAATTCGTTGTCTCTCAAGTTAGACGCGCCCCTGCGTTGTCCTGTTGCAATTACCTTTTTATTCGAGTTCAACAGTTGGGCAGATTGTTCGGCCTCCCGATGGGTTGTAGATGCGGGCCCTTTCATTTAGTGGCGTCCCATTTTCATTAGTGGTGATGAACGTTTCAATTGCTGTTGCTAGGGCTAGAGCCACAATCTGAACGTATTCATCCGTTGCCATAAAAGCCCCTTCGGAAGCACTTGCGTGATATCCGACCTCTATCAGGGCGTTGGTGGTCTTGGGTTTTCGAACCAGTCTGTATGCGTCGCTTCCTCGGGAGTTCAGAACCCGTAAAGCTCCTGCGTCCCAACGCGAGGTCCATCGAACGCCCTCAACTTCCATAAGCGCTTCAAAGACTTCTCTGTGGAGCAAGCCCGATAGTCGCGCTGATTCGGAGTCACCGCTTTGAGCAAAGACTTCGGTTCCGGGTGTCTTCGATGCCGCAGATGCAGGGGCGTTGTGGTGAATAGATATGAGTGCTTTTGCTTCGGCCGCATCAGCCAACGCGATTCTCTCATCCAGCGAAATGTAGTAGTCGCTCATTCTGGTCAAGAATGTCGGAACGCCTTTGTCTTTGAGTAATTGGGACGTGGCTATCGCCACTCTGAGGTTGACGTCGCTTTCTTTTAGGCCTCCATGACCAATGGCTCCTGAGTCTTTGCCTCCATGACCCGGATCAATGACCACTTCGGTGCTTTCGATTGGAACAATTTTTGAAACTGTTTGAAGGTCACCGCATGGGTCAAAGACTTCCCAGCCGTTTTCGGTGGCGCCCGAAACTCTGACCGGAATGCCGTATCTAGTGATCGCTACCGGAGCAGTGACAGATTCTGTTCCGTTTTCGCGATCGTCTTCGGTCGGTTCGAAAGTTGTGATTGGTTGCACCGTGGTGGTTGGTCGCACCGTGGTGGTTGGTCGCACCGTGGTGGT
>CEVL01035559.1_pt1 | contig 9906 bp, 9 predicted proteins | sample 427051 | NCBI WGS metagenome assembly CEVL01 (sample SAMEA2623673, study PRJEB7988) | marine metagenome | biome: marine biome (ENVO:00000447); feature: surface water layer (ENVO:00002042); material: "saline water (ENVO:00002010), including plankton (ENVO:xxxxxxxx)" | depth 5 m
GGAATTGAATGCAAATGTTATTGCCACAGGTCATAATTTGGATGACTCTTTACAAACATTTTTGATAAATACTCTATCAGGAGATTCTAATAAAATTGGTTGGATGAGCCCTGGAGGTGATTCAAAGCAAATCAGAAAGATAAAACCATTAGCAGAAATTTATGAATCAGAAATTGTATTTTATGCATTCACGAATGATTTGCCATTTCAGACTGAACCATGTCCTCACATGAATGAAGGAATTAGGACAGAGATTAGAGAATTTCTAAATTCCTTAGAAGACCAACATAGTGGAATTAAAAATAATATGTACCGTTCTATACTCAAAATATCAGAAATCATGAAAGATTCTTCTTACAAAGAAAAACGAATTTGTGCAAATTGTGGAAGTGAATGTTCGGGAAAGATTTGTGCAGTATGTAATATGATTACTGATTTGAAAAAGTAAAGATCTAATTCAAACTATTTAATATTACTAATGAAATTTATGAATATGGTCATTTTAACCAATTTTTGTTTTTTGTGATGTTTGGGAATCATTATTTTTTCTATTTTTAAAATATATTACAAAAAAACTAATAATGAAAACTATGCTGGAGACATAAACTATTGGTTCTGATAAAGATTCACGGAGATTTATGTCATGAGGTAATCGCCAAATGATTGCAGGTTGCAGATAAATTCTCTCCCAAAAAACAAGATATGTTATAGCATGTGAAAATACAAACAAACCAACAAAATAGAGTTTGAGATTCATGGAGGATATGTTTTCTATGAATCTCCATAATCCATATGACATCATCAACAGCATTGGAAACACCAATGGTAGAAAATATCGAGTAACATTGTAAGAATCAGTTATTAAACCAGAAAATATGAAAATTGGGATATACCATGCAAGAATAAAGAATTCAGAAAATTGTAAAGCTCTTTTACGAATTTTTTGTATAATAAAACAAAGGCCAATGAAAGAAAAAATTGATAATGGAATTGTAGTAAAAGTGTGTCCTAATTGTGCAGAATCAGGTATGTTTTCTGGATCAAATATGTAATAATACGTATCAATTATTGGCATTACGGTGGCACTAAAAGTAAATACAAATGGCAAAATGCTAAGATTTTTTCCTTCCAATATTGAAGAATTCCAAGCACCATGAGTTTTTGAGCCCTCTAATTGTACAAAGAATTGACCTACAGGATCAACATAATAAAATGGGAAAGTAGCAATAGTAGACACAATTATTACAACTAAAAATAAAGATAACAATCCAATTATTCTTTTTGAGAAAATTCTTTTAACACTAGAGAAGGATATTTCTTTTGAGAAACCAAAACATATTATTAAAATCATCAAGGGTAAAACTTCAATTGAGATCATTTTAGAGTTTAATGCAGAAGCAAAAGATATTCCACTAAAAATTAAATATTTTAATTGGAAATTATTTTTTCCAAGAAATGCATGTAAAAGTAGTAATATTGAAAATAATACAAAAAAACTAACAAAAATCTCTGTAGTTAAAATTCTACCATGTAACATATACAAACTAAATGACATCAGAGTTATCGCAAAAATTCCGCCTACGAATCTATTAAAAAGTAATAATCCAATTTGAAAGGCTACTACTATCCCCATAGCACCAAAAATTGGTGAAAAAAATCTACCAGCTTCTAATTCATCTTGCGTAGGTGTGTTAATTCCTCGAATAATCTGATTGTTATGAATTGGTCTGCATGTTTCAGAATTTGCATAATAAACACGTTCAGTATCAGAAAACCAGTCATCTCCTAATCCGACAAAAATTCCTTTAATTATTCCACCGGAGGCCAGCCATTGAACCTCACCTGCACAGTCTAGATCAATCATTGTGCATTCACCAATTCCAGTAATACATGAATTCATAACATCACTATTCCTTAAGGAATCATAATACATTATGCTAAATCCATGATGAAAGACTTCATCAATAAAAATTCCCTGCTGATCTAAATTAGCAGAATAAAGTGTGTATGATATTAAAAATAAAATTATTGGGATAAGATATTTTTTTGATTTTTCATTCATTATTGTTAATGAGCTCGATTAGTTTTAATGATATAAAACCTACTACTATCGCGAACCACATTGTAAAGAATCTTACAATAATTGCAACAGCCAAAGTAGTTTGTAAGTCTAATCCTTGTAAAGTTAAAAGACCAGCGAAGCTCCCTTCTGTGACACCAAGTCCGCCTGGAGACATTGAAACAGAACCTACTATAATGGATGCAGAATATATACTCAATAAATTAATAAATTCAATAAAATTTATCCCTAATGCTTGTAAAACAATGATTATTCCAGCAGCTTCTATAACACGAAATATTACTGTCAAAAATGAACATGAACAAACGGTTTTGATATCTGATGAATGTCTAATTATTTCATGAGATTGTTCAATATTGGTAGTAAATTTTTGGAAGAATTTTATTCGATTTAATACATTTAATGTCAATCCAAAACCTTTCTTTGAATAAAGTAGATAAAATATACCAATTATAACAATTGGTATTAAAATTAAAACAGCACTCATTTCTAAACCTAAGAAAGTTATTCCAATAGATGCAACAGCAGCTGTACCTATTATATCGTAAAATCTTTCTAGGAAAATAATTGGGACTGATTTAGTAGCTGCAATTCCACATTTATTTTTTAACAAAATAGATTTTATTAGTTCTCCAGATTTTGCAGGACTTATCGCCAAAGTAAAACCTGCAAAAAATATTAAGAGATTATTTTTTAAAGGAATTCTAATTTGATGTCTTTTTAATAATATTAACCATCTAGCAAACAATATGAGCCAACTGGAAAAAATTACAATTAGTATAATTGGTAAAGCAGTGATTTCAAAATTTTGTAGGTAATTATATACTATATTAAAATCAGAAAAAAATAGGAACGAAGAATAAATTCCTACAGCGATAAGAATAATAATTAAATATTTTTTTCCTAAAAAATCACTCAGTTGCAACAAATAAAAGAAAATATCTAGTTATTTGAAATTTAGTATTCATTATAATTAATCAGATTTATAATTAATTTGTATCACATTTATAGTTCAAAACTTTGAACGTAACATGCCAAATGGTAATTTGAGTGAATTGAATAAAAAAGAGGTTCTAGTTACGGGGGGTTGTGGTTTTATAGGCTCAGAAGTAACAAAGCAGCTATCTGAAATTGGTGCAAATGTTACAATTATCGATAATTTATCATCTGGAAAAGAAGAATATATCAAAAAATTTCCTAATGTGAAATTAATCAAGTCGGATTTAGCGGATATTGAATCAATACGTCAGGTAATTAAAGATAAAGAATATGTAATTGATTTGGCTGCTTTACCATTTATTCCTGATTCATATTATATTCCAAAAAAGTTCTTTGAGGTCAATGTGAATGCTACAATTGATTTGGCATTAGAAATTTCAAAAAATAAGAAAATCAAAAGATTTGTTCATATTTCATCTAGTGAGATTTATGGTAGTGCTAAGTATGTGCCTATGGATGAGAATCACCCAACAACACCACAATCAACATATGCTGTTAGTAAATTAGCTGCAGAAAGAGTGGTATTTACAATGCATAAAGAACATAATATTCCAGCAGTTGTAATAAGACCGTTTAATTCATTTGGACCAAATATTACGCAACCATATATTATTCCGGAGATTATTTCACAAATTCTTTCAGGAAAAAATGAAATAACATTAGGGAATTTGAACAGTAAACGTGATTTAACTTTTGTATCAGACACTGCTAAAGCGATCCTACTAACACTAACTGCAGAAGATGTAATTGGTGAAACAATTAATGTTGGAAGTCAAAGATCATTATCAATTAAGGAATTAGTAAAATTAATTGCAAATTTATTGAATAAAGACGTATCAATTAAAACAGATTCTTCGAGATTCAGACCCTTTGATGTAGATAATTTAGTATGTAACTACGATCGTGCAAATAGATTATTGGGATGGAAACCTGAAATTATGATAAAGGAGGGATTAAAGACTACAATCGAGTGGGTAAAAGAAAATGGAATTTCATTTAATACACCATTTAAAGGATGGACAAGTTCATATCGAGAGAATAAATAACTGATGGAAAATTTGAATCTTAAAAATAAATCTGTACTTGTTACTGGTGGAAATGGTTTTTTAGGAACATTTGTTGTTGAAGAATTAAAGAAACTAGGAGTAACAAACATTTCTTATCCATCTTCCAAAGAACTAGATCTTCGAATTAATGAAAATTGCAGAAAAGCTGTAGAAAATATTGATGTAGTGTTTCACTTAGCTGGGAAAGGTGGAGGAATACAATTTATGCGTAATAATCCAGCAGATGTTTTTTATGATAATCTTCTGATGAGTACACAATTAATCCATGAATCAAAAAATGCGGGAATAGAGAAATTCATCGCATTAGGAACGGTTTGTAGTTATCCTAAATTTGCTACAATTCCATTTTTGGAAGAAAATTTGTGGGATGGATATCCCGAAGAAACTAATGCGTCTTACGGATTATCAAAAAAGATGATGTTAGTACAATCTCAAGCATATAAACAACAGTTTGATTTTAATTCAATTGTTTTATTCCCAACAAATCTTTATGGGCCTCTAGATGATTTTGACCCAGAGAATTCACATGTAATTCCAGGATTAATTTCAAAAATACATTTAGCAAAAACTTCTAAATCAGATTCAATTACATTATGGGGAGATGGAAGCCCAACAAGAGATTTTCTGTATGTCAAAGATGCAGCAAGAGGAATTGTTCTGGCAGGAGAAAGATATGACGGAAGTGATCCAATTAATCTAGGTTCAGAAGATGAAATATCAATTAAAAATTTAGTAGGGTTAGTTTGTGATTTGATGGATTATAGTGGAGAGATAATTTGGGATAAATCAAAACCTAATGGCCAGCCTCGGAGATGTGTGAGTAACAAAAAGGCAAAAGAGAACTTTGGGTTCGAACCAGAAATTTCATTAGAAAAAGGATTAAAGAAAACGATTGAATGGTATATTTCTAAAAATAATTAATTAATATATCAAATACAAATTTTCAAAATCATGTCAAACGCATTAATAATTTTAACATTAAACGAAATTGATGGAGTTAAGAATATTCTTCCAAAAATTAAAAGAGAATGGATAGATGAAATAATAGTAGTTGATGGAGGTTCAACTGACGGGACAATTGAAAAGGCAAAAGAATTTGGTTTTAAAGTAATTATACAATCTGTTAAGGGTCATGGAGGAGCAATTCTTACTGGGATAAAAAATACGACTGCAGAGAAAATTATAATTTTTGGACCTGACGGGAATCATGAAGTAGATGAAATTCCAAGATTAATTGAAAAAATGAATCAAGGATATGATCAAGTTGTTATATCACGATTTGGGAAAGGATCAATTAATTTAGATGCAGGAAAAATTGATACCTTTGGAAATAAAATGTTTACATTTTTAGCAAATTTATTTTTTAACGGAAATCTTACTGACACTCTTAATGAAAGTAGGATTATTACAAGGGAAGCATTTAATCAATTAAAATTTGATGCAATGCAATTAGATTCCACATATCAAATGAGTATAAGAGGTTTGAAATTAAAGCAGAGATATTTCGAAATTGTTGGAAATGAAGGTGAAAGAATTGGTGGGAAAAGAAAAATGAGACCATTTCATACAGGATGTTTACTTATGAAACGTTTGATTAAAGAAATTCTAGAACGCTAATTTATTTTTGATTTTATGAAATTTTTAATTATATTGCTGATGAATTTCTTTTGTTTATCATCAATTCCATGATGATTACCAATCAAAAATGAATTATTGTGGATGTAATTTGAATTTTCCAATTTTCCTGATTTTTTAAATTTAAAATATTTTGAAACTGGTTGTTTTGTAATATTACCGGCCATAATAGGTCTAGTTTCTATTCCATTTTTTTCTAATTCATTAACTAGTTCAGTTTTTGTAAAAAACTTATTTTTCTTTACTGTAATTGGATAAAATAAATATGATTTTCTATTAGTATCGTCTTCTGATAACATGAGAAATTCAGAGAAAATTTTTAAATCTTTATTCCAGAATTCTGCATTTTTAATTCTTAACTTAACTAGTTTTTCAAGTTTATCAATTTGATGAATGCCAAATGCACCTTGAATTTCAGTAGCACGTAGATTAAATCCAGTGTTTATGAATAAAAATCTAGAATCAATATTTGGATTTTCTTTTTCTAATTGTTTTTTAGAATTTAATTCTCTAGACCAACCAAAGGCTCTCATGGATTTTCCTAATTCGTTTAGTAGTTTATTATTAGTCGTAAGCATTCCACCTTCCATAGTTGTAATATGGTGTGACGCAAAAAAGCTAAAAGTGGAAAGATCACCAAAGGTTCCTACATGTTTTCCATTAAATTTTGCCCCGTGTGCTTCACATGAGTCTTCAATAAGCCAAAGATCATGTTTTCTAGCAATTTTAGTAATTTTTTTCATGTTGCATGGATTCCCAAGTAAATGAACAACAAAAATTGCTTTTGTTTTCTTATTTATTGCATCTTCAATTTCTTCAGGATCAATTGTATAATCATTTAATTTAACATCAACAAATTTTGGTATTGCATTAATATTTAGAATTGGGTATACTGTCGTAGCCCAAGTAACTGCAGGAGTAATAATTTCGTCATTAGTTTTTATTCTATTTTTCAATGAGGGATGTGAAAGAATGGATAATGCGAGAAGATTTGCAGATGAGCCAGAATTTACCATAATTCCATGTTTTATTCCAATATAATGAGCGAACTTTTTTTCAAACTTGGAGACTTTTTCTCCAGAAGTAGTATTCATACTCAATAATGATTCTAAAGATTCTAAGACCTCATCGGAACCATAAGGGGGAATTGCAAGTGGAATACGTGATTTTCCAGGTATGAAATTTTGTTGTTTAGATTTTTTTTTGAAATGTGAAGAAATTAGTTTCTCATATTTTTCTAATTCATTTTTTCGCATTATTTTCTCACTATTATTTAATGATCAAGTGATATTATTTAACTGCCAATATTCATTGTTACATAGAGATCTTATCAATACACAGATAGATTCATGCTCTAAATGCTAAGTTATAATTTAGGAAAGAGATCAAAAACCGAAATGGAATCATTTGAAGACGCAATTCATGAAGAAATGAAAAGGATAAAAAATAATCAAGATAAATAGTAATATTAATGAATTTTATCGAGTGGACATGAAAGCCATAATTTTAGCAGCCGGAAAAGGAACTAGATTAAGTCCATTTACTGATAATTTTCCTAAAGGAATGATAAAATTATTTGATAAAAGCTTGATTGAAATGCAAATTGATAATTTTCAAGCTTGTGGTATTGCTGATATCATAATTGTTACAGGATATAAAAGCGAAAAAATTACATTTCCAAAAATAAAGATGATAAAAAATGAATTTTACGATTCAACAAATATGAATGAAAGTCTTTTTTGTGCAGAAAGTGAATTAGATGATTCGGTTATAATTTCGTACAGCGATATTGTATATGAAAAATCAATCATAGAACAATTAATTGAGTTTAAAGGTGACATTGGCGTTGCCATAAGAGCAAGATGGAAGGATGATTATGTTGGAAGAAATCTTCATCCTATTTCAGAAGCTGAAAATATTTTATATGAAAATGAGAAAATAATAAAAATACAAAAAAATATTTCGGAGAAGACGTCGGAACAAGAAATAGGTGAATTTTTAGGGTTAATTAAATTGTCAAAGAATGGTTGTAGAATATTTTTAGACGAATATTCCAAAATATCTAAAAATAATGAAAAACAGTTTCATTCTTCAAAGTCATTAAAAGAAGCTTATTTGACTGATATGATTCAGGAGGTAATTGAGTCAAATAATCAAGTAGAGATTATTCATAGTAAAGGAAAATGGTTTGAAATCGATACAATGGAAGACATAAAAAATGTGAGAGAGAAACTTGGAAAATTCTAATTTATTAAAAAATACATTTGAATTACATCCATTTTTTTTCGGAGTTTTTACAACAATTTTTCTATTTGCATTTAATATTCACATAGTGAAATTTCAAGATCTTGTGTTACCATTTTTAATTATAATTACTACAATAGTGGTCTTAACAATACCTATCAGATTTGTATTAAAAAATAGTAAAAAAACTGCTTTCATTATTACAATTTCACTAATAATTTTTTTCTCATATGGTCACTTTTATGAAATTGTTGAGAACATTTCACATAAAATTTTGCTTCCTATATTTTTCATTCTTTTCATAGCGGGAATAATCTATTTTATAAAAACAAAAAGAACACTAGATAATGCTACAAAAATTGTTAACGGAATTGGATTTGTAATTATTATAATATCTGTCATAAATATCGGAGTTTATTTGATTGATACTGAACAAGTTGGCATAGTAAATGAGATTGATAATGAACAGTTGGTAGGAAATGGCCTATATGAATATGAAAAATATCCAGATATCTATTACATAATTTTAGATGGCTATGCAGGTTCAGAATCATTGAAAAAGACTTTTGAGTTTGAAAATAATGAATTTAGAGATTTTCTTATATCAAATAATTTTTATGTTCCACAACACAGTCATGCTAACTATCCGCATAGCTATCAATCACTTGCATCATCATTAAATATGAAATACATTAATGAGATTGAATCAGAAAATTTGCAAAAACGTACAGATGTAGCATACCAGATGATTGAAAATAATTTAGTTATGAATAATTTCAAATCAAAAGGATTTGAAATTATTAATGTGTATTCAGGATGGGGACCTACAAGAGACATGAATATCTCAGACATCAATCTTTGTGATGAATATCGAGGGTTGGTTGATTCAGAACTTTTTTCAATGGTATTGAATAAAAGTGTCTTAGATCCATTCTTTGTAAAACTATTCGAAGATGATAGAAAAGATCTAATTATGTGTCATTTTTCAAAGATTAAAAATGCGCACTCTATAACAGAAAAACCAATTTTTCTATTTGCACATATAACAATTCCACATGGACCTTATGTTTTTGGACCAAATGGTGAAAGCATCACTCCTGAATCTCTGCAACTAGGAGAAAATGTAGTAGATTTGGGAAATAATAAAGTCAATAAAGCAGGTTATTTAGGACAGCTGAAATTTACGAACAAATTGGCCACAGATATGATTGAAAATATATTATTGAATTATGAAAATCCACCAATTATTGTAATTCAGGGAGATCATGGTTCTGGCGAGGTACCAGGATGGAACAAACTTGAAAAAGAAGGATTACAGGAACGACATTCAAATTTTGTTGCGATACTTGTTCCTAATTCTGAAAAAGAAATATTTTATGAAACAATAACACCCGTGAATATTTTTCGAATAATATTAAATAATTATTTTGGAGAAACACTTCCTTTGTTAGATGACAAAATGTATGGAATGGAATTTGATCCGCCTTGGAAATTTGTTGATGTAACCAAGATTGTTTTAGAAAACTAATGTTTTAAAATTTTATAACCAGTTATTTTCAAAAAATCTTTCATGTTACGTATTGTCAACATCTCTTCTTTTTTTGGATAGTATTCAGAAGTCACAGCAGTTATTTGAGATTCATTATGAAATCTATATAATGAAAAGCCTCAATTTGATAAAAAGGAAAAAATCTCTTTATATTCATAATTATTTTCTTTGAATTTCTGAATATTACAGGAAAAATGAACACAATCAACTTTTGTTAAAAGTTCTTTTCCACCAAGAAAACCGAATCTGTACGAATTGTGGTAATGAATGCACTAGAAAGACTTGTGCTGTGTGTAATATGATTACAGATTTGAAAAAGTAACGATCCTAAT
>CEVL01021463.1_pt1 | contig 9877 bp, 4 predicted proteins | sample 427051 | NCBI WGS metagenome assembly CEVL01 (sample SAMEA2623673, study PRJEB7988) | marine metagenome | biome: marine biome (ENVO:00000447); feature: surface water layer (ENVO:00002042); material: "saline water (ENVO:00002010), including plankton (ENVO:xxxxxxxx)" | depth 5 m
CCGGCTAAAGCCCAATGAGCGACAGTATCTCTCACCTCAGGACCTTTGTTGAAGACTGTTAACATAAAGGCGAAGCCAGATAGAACAAACATTCCAATCGTAGCATCTGTTGAGATCATATGAAAAGTTGTAGAAGAAATCATTGTAATCCACCCCCTTCCAAGTTGTTAAGATATTCTTGACCGTAATGATTCCACTGTTCCATAGTCCATCCTTGAGGAAGGCCGCTAGATGGCAAAGGTGGACCTTCTTCAACCTCAATTACTGTAGGAATTTCTGAGGATATTGCTGGTATTGCTGCTGCAAGAACCTCTTCTGTCAAATCATATTCTTTGCTTTCTTCTTTCTTGGTAGTCTGTAATTGTAAAAGCCCTATGCACAAGAAAAATAATGCAAATGCTTGGAAATATAAAGCGGTATCATCTATTTCCCATGCAGGCTCCTCTGCAACCAATCTAAACCACGGTGTTGATTGGTCCGGCCCTTCACCTTGTAAATGAGCTCGCCATTCAACAACTCCAGCATTTATCGCTGCAGGTAATGTAAACTTACCATCAACAACTGGAGCTGAAATGATGTTGCCATCATCAACGCGATATTCAACAGTAAACGAGTCCACATTTTCTGTTTCAAGGTTTACCGTTGTCTCTTCACCAATTTCTCTAACTGTAGGAGGGGCGTAATTATCTGCAAGCCGGGGGAGGTCCTCTGGAGGAGTTTGGACGGTTACAGAAATTGACTGAGATCTCCCCTGATAAGCAAGTTCTCCCTCCTCACTACCGTGATGGATTGATGCTAACAAGTCATATTGCCCAGCGACCGGAGCTCTAAGTGTCCAAACAAATTCAACGGCATCTGATGAATAGGGAGAGGTCATTTCGGCGTAATTCCCATTTCCTCCATTAGGTCCCGCAACTATTCCCCAGCCATCATGAGAAGGAGTATCTTTGGCCCCATCTTCATTTATCAAAAGAAAGGCTCCAACTATTCTAGTATCGCTCGGTTGTGAATTATTGACATGAATAGTGACTGTAGTAAGCATTTCAGCCCAAATCTCAGGCTCTATTTCTAATTCTATGCTCGCTGGAGATAACCCGTTTAGCCCAGGGTCTCCATGACAAGATCCCCCGCATTCCATCGACCTAATTCCATCACCTACTCCGCCTGGATTTGCGGTAGAGAAATTAGCGATAGCCAATAAAAAAATTAAAACAAAAATTAATCTAATTCTCATTTCAATCTCTCCCAGACATAAAGGAAAAGGAGACTCCTAACAATCCAACTATTATCATCAAAATACCAAAAATCATCCCTGCTGTTAGAGCAGGTCCCGGAGTTTCGCTCAAATCATCTGCGCTAACTGTAGCACTCACATCTTGGCTGATAGGGATTTCAATACCGTCTATTACTGGTTTGATAGAATAGGTTAGTTCTCCCTCGAGAGGAGGAGAATCTGTCCAACTATTCTGTTCTGTATTGCCGAGGAAAGAGCCATCTCGGTAAACCGCCCACTCCAGAGCAGTGCCTTGCCAAGATATCTCAACATCTGTAGCCTTTACCTCGACTTCAATATCGCTGGCTTCAGGCGGGTTGGAGGCAATCAATGTGGCCATTGTTGAATTGGAACCACCTGAGTCATCATAAACTGTGAGCGCGATTGAAGTGCTGGCAGAAGTAGGTGCGAATTCAATTGTTAATCCGCTGTAATCAGTATTATCGATAGTCCATGTAGCATCGGTTATAATTCCATCAATATCTGTTGATTCAAGAGAAGAAAGTGTGGTAGGTACACCGATCCATATCTGTTGTTCCATCGATACTGCAGCTACTGGTTCTATGTTAGAAATAGTAAATGATACCGAAAGGGTATTGCCGTCATCTGTGCCATCGTTAGGGGTGACTATCGCAGTCCAAATATCGCCTGGTCCAAGATTGTTGGATGGTATTGATGGGCCTTCAAACGTTGTCGAAAATCCATTTCTCTGCCAAATAATACTCAGATTAACCGTATCATTGTTTGCATCGGATGATGAAAATATCGGACTCAAATCATAAGACGAATCAAAGGTCGTATCGCCATCATAACCAACTTCAGGTAATGAATTGGCGATAACCACACTATCGCTAAGAGAAATAGATACAGCGCCTTCACTATCTATTACTTGGAACACCATTGTATAGATCTCACCCGGTAGTGGATTGGAAATCGAAGATGGTGACCAACTGCTTTGCGTAGTTAACTCATCTTCATCTGCATCGTTTGCATCATAGGCAAAGGTAACCTCTTCTAGTGAGAATACAGACTCTTGTTCGATTGTAAAGGAGTTTAAACTAGGTGCAGAATTAGCGATTGTAATCGAATTAGACCAGTCTGACCATTGTGAAAACTGGCCGTCAGAAACTCTACAAGAAACTCGCCAGTTCTGACCTTTATTTGTTTGCGAGGATGGTAGGGTTTCATCACTTTGGCCATTATACAAAACTCCATTTAATTCCCATCTGAATTCTGATGATATAATCGAGTCGCTTTCATTATCGCTACTGGTCCAAGTTGCGGTTAAATCATCAATAGTGGTGTAGGGTCCTGCCAAAGAAACGCTAGTGACAACTGGTGCAGAATTATTACTTCCAATTGTTATGTTTGCAGTTGTAAACCAAGCACTGTCTATTTCTCCATCATTAACCTTAATTTTGGAATACCAAATATCCCCATCTCTTATTGCAATAGATGGTACTGTAATCTCTCCATCAAAAGCAGAGACCTTAGATTCATCAACATACCATTCTATTCCGCTGAGTGAAAGCGTATCTATGTCAGCATCGAAATCAGTCCACTCGATTGTCAAAACATCATCTTCTGTTGCAGACGAGGGAGTTATTGCTGCTGACTGAACTATTGGTATAGAATTTGCAATATTCAAATTGGATGAAGTCTCCAAGTTTCCTTGGTCGTCGCCATCACTAGGAGTAACAGTCACATTCCATGATTCGCCTTTTTGAGTCAAAGATGGCGGAACGGTAGTTTGGTCGTTGCGAGAACTCTCAAGAATCCCATCCTTATACCAGCGTATTTCTGTTCCTGATTCTGCATCACCGTCAGAGTCTTGATATGTGTAGCTAAGAGTCAATGTATCAGTAGTTACTGGATTGGTTGGGCCTATCTGTAAATTAGAAACTGTGGGCGCATTATTTGGAGCGGCACCCCCAGTCTCATTCGCATAGTAAACTGCCGTACCCCATGCGTCTCCACTGGTTGAACCATCTCCGCTAGCGGTTAATCCTGCTAAATTAAAGGTGATTTGTCCAGCACCGGTTGCAGGTGCTGTCCAGTCAACCGACCAACTACGATAGTTTGCAGTTGTGTGGGTTGCACTCAATCCATTGGAATTGACCTTCACTGCCATTATACCCATTCCGGTACTAAATGTTCCATCATTAACATCCAGGCTAAATCCACCTGCAGTTCCAGAAACACCACCTGATACTGAAAGGCTGAGAGTGTAGGTTTGTCCTGCCGTATAGGTTGTTGGATGGCCGGACATCGAGACTGTAGCTGTACCTCCATAATGACAACTGCAACCGGTGCCGCTACTAAATTTACCAAACTCTTTTCCTTGTGATAAAGGGCCTGCAATAGATAACAAAAGCAGCAAAACTAGGCAGGTAGATACTTTGCGCTGCATAAGTTGACCTGTGGGTGTTCTTTTTTATGATAAACGGTGTTCAGTCATAATCAAATAGGGTCTTTGCAGCCACATTAGAACTATCTGGTGCTACTAGTTGAGAGAATAACTTCTCTTCATTCCAAATTTCGATTCCCAATCCTTCTGCCTTAGTTAATTTACTTCCTGCCTTTTCGCCAGCAACTAGAATATTCAAATTACCACTGACGCTGCTTACTACTTTGCCTCCCGCATTTTTTATCGCAAGGCCGATTTCCTTACGGGGTTTAGAATGTGAACCAGTTATACAAAAGGTAAGACCTGTAAAGACTCCACTACTAGCTTCTAACTCGTCTGTTATTGTAATTATCTCTGACAATTCTCTAATTAATCCCATGCGGTTTAGTAATCCATTACGGAAAATATCTGCTACTTTTTCACCGATACCTTCAATCGAAGTAATCTCTTCATTTCCACCATTTTCAGCCCATTGTAATAATGGGGCTATTCCGATAAAATGTTGCGACAAGGTTACTGCAACTTCAGGACCGATTCTTTCCATCCCAAGAGCATGAAGGAATTTACTCAGAACTAAAGTTCGTGACTTAGCTAACTCGTCCAAGACGTTGTATGCTGACTTATTGCCCATGCGCTCTAAATCTGCGATTTGAGCGTGCTCTAAACGATAGAGGTCGGAAATTGAAGTGACGAGCCCTGATTCTAATAGGGCTTCAATTAATTTCTCTCCGATACCGTCCATCTCTAAAGAACGGCACCAGTATGTTAGGGATCTTGCAGTTCTTGCACCGCATTGCAAATCTAAGCATCTAAGAAATGCACCTTCGGTCGACAATTGTTTGTCACAGGCTGGGCAGATATTTGGAATTGTGATTTTACCCGAGGGTAATATCGCCTCGAAAGGAGTCCCATCTGCATGGTATCGCCCTTGTAAATCGCCTAGTTTAGCCGGTCCAAGGTTCTCAATGATCTTAGGAATAACATCCCCTCTGCGAGTGATTTTTACCTTGTCACCAATATTCATACCAAGTCTTTCTACCTCTCCAACATTGTGTAATGTGACATTTTCAACAGTCACGCCACCTACCATTTGAGGAGCTATTTTGGCTACAGGGGTGACTGCGCCAGTCCTACCGGTTTGCCAAGATACTGCTAACAATACGCTGACTTCTTCTTGGGATGGGAATTTCCAGGCAAGAGCCCATCTAGGGTGATGAGCGGTCATTCCAAGATTATCTCTTTGAATTAAATTATCAAGTTTGAAAACGATTCCATCGATTTCATATTCGTATTCTTGTCTTTTTTTAGCCCATAATTCCGTATGAGTTATCATCTCATTTTGAGGATGTTCTCCATCAAAAATCGTCCAAGGTGCTGGTTCGATTCCTGCATCTTGTAACCACTGTAATAGTTCACTATCATTTTCTGCCAAAGGCGCATTGTTTGGAAATTTTACATCATATGCATGGAATACTAAATCTGAAGCCTCTGCCTTACCATCCCCGTGCTTTTGTCGTAAAGCACCGGAACATAAGTTGCGAGGATTTGGGGAAACCTCGCTATATTTTTCCTCAAATACAGCTAATGGCATCACTACTTCTCCCCTTACATGACAATCGGCCGCTAAATTAAGTCGGAGTGGAACATTGGCTACTAAACGAGCGTTAAGAGTGACATCTTCTCCTCTCTCTCCACTCCCACGAGTTGCTGCACGGACTAAGTTGCCAGATACGTATTCAAGCGATAGTGCCGAACCATCTAACTTAGGCTGAGCTAGATATCTAGTTCCTCCATATGAAGTTACGAAATGGATTATATCTTCATCACTAATTCCTTTATCCAGTGACCTCATTGGAAATTGATGTTCTACCTTTACAGTACCAGGTAAGGGCTCAGGTCCGACTTCGTGTAAAATCGGATTGTCTGGATCTAAGGATTTCAGTTCATCCCAAAGAGCATCAAATTCAGTATCTGTTATCTCCGGTGCTGCGTGATTATAGTACAATTCGCGATGATATCGTATCGCCTGGGCGAGCTCTGCAATTCGCTCCGCCCCGGCCATGGTTAGACACCTAAGGGGAAGGCTATGAATATCACGAAATTTCGACTGTTTTCAAAGAATTATTCCTCTTCTGACAAGATGGTTTCGATTCTTTCTAAAACAACATTCAATGTGCTCTTTTTCCCTCCAAGAGGTAGAGGTGCAAAAGGCCCCCAGCCTTTGCGCATCAACAATAATCGACGACGAGGTTGATGTTTTGGAATCCTCAAACGACTCCATTCATACTTTTGTCCATCTGCAAAAAGATGAGTTTTAGTAACTGCATATCTTTTCGAAATTAGTAGAGTGGTGAGATGAATTGCAAGTAAACCATCCCAAATATAAACCCAAATTATTGGAGTGTCTGACATCTCTGCAAGTAGCCAGGGCAATGCCATCATTGCAGCCATGGTTATCAGGTTAGCCCAATGCCTAGATACTTCTTGAGCACTGTCGCTTTCCCATGCAAATCCACCATTGGGCAACTCTCCTAAGTTAGGAATGTCTATCCTTTGACGCGTGATCCAATAACCATCCCAAGCAACAATTATGCCAAGAATAAACACACATGCCTGAGCCATTACCTCTGCTTCGGGTAAAGCATCGGGAATGGTTGTCATCTATTCACTCCCTGCGCATCCTCATGAATACAAAGGCTATTGCACCAACAAATACGAACAATAGTATGAGAATACTAGGATTGACTCCTTCACTGGATTCACTAGAATCCCAAAGTTTAGCATCATTTGGGAAAGCGTCGGTAACATCAGGATAGCCATCACCATCGTCGTCTGGATCTTCGACCAGCCAAGTGGTTACACCGATTGGACAATTCAGAGTATTTGGTTGTCCATCTCCATCTGAATCCATACTTGCGCACGAATCGGTTGGCCAAGCGTCTAGAACATCGTTAATTCCATCATTATCATCATCTGAATCTTCGATGTCCGGTCCACATTCCCTAGATTGCTGTTGGTCATACCATGTTTCAGCATCGCATGTCGCAATCCAATCGCCATCAGAATCCAATAGAGTTACTTCAAACGATACTGTTTGTGAATTTACTTGACCTTGAGCATCGGTAACCTCGAGTTTCAAAACATAAGTTCCCGCATCCAAATCAGTGACATTGTTCCACTCTCCCCCTAACTGCATAACTACTAAATTACCTAATATGACACTCCAAGTTACAGTCAAATCTGAATTGCTAGTTAAATCGTCAGAAACAATCGCTCTGACTTCTAATACTTCACTTTCCATTACTCTATCGCCATCATCTGGTTTGATAATTTCAACCGTTGGTGCTTGATTTGCGATTAAATCTATTACAATTATTTTATCAGTATCAGGGCCAATACTAATCAAGGTATTTAGTGGAGGCAGTCCTTCACTTGTAGCATACAATGTCGCTTCATCCACTGATTGTGAACTGTTTCCTACCACTAGCGTATGCGGGATAGATTGTGAAAGGCTTGTACCGCTTACGCTGGTCTGCCACGATAAAGTCTCTATTTGGATATCCAAATCCGCAGAATATGCTTCATCGTTTAGACGAACATCAAAAATATGATTTGTCCACATCCAAATTTCTCCAGAAGAAGCCGTAGATGATGTTGGAATTACATCGTATAGACTTCCTGTAGACCCGGCAACATCAACACTACCGTTTAGATGCCCTTGATTGAATATGAAATTATAGCCATCAGAGGATATTGCAAAGTTGGAGTCTACGGATACTGAATTAAATTCTATTTCAACCGATTCGCCATCAGAATGCAGATCTATTCCTTTGCTACAGTTAGAAATTTCTGAATCGCTTACTATCAAAGGTGCTGAAGCTCTGCCATGGTGGGCAACAAAACCAACTCCGCTACCATTACAATCTATTTTTATCATCTCGATTGTACCTGCTGATGAGTCTAAGTCAATTCCTGGAGAGCCAGTAATTTCTGCTGATTTTATCGCAATATTGCGATTGTCGAGACCGCTAATGCTTCCTTCAAGAATGAGGTTTTCAATAGTTAATCCATTATTATTTGAGATTATTATATCGCCAGAAGAATGTATATTGTTAATGCTGCCTGTTACAAATCCTAAATCTGCCCCTCCTTCTAAACTAACATTTGTTATGTCCAAATTATTACCTCGAACCCATAGGTCACTGTCACCGCAGTTAATGGTTGATACCTCAAATAATGACAATACTGCATCCCCTTGAGCCGAAATACATTCGGCTCCAGAGTCTGATAAATCGCTATTAGAAATTGTAATCTTACCTGCTGAATTAGTAGTTGTTCGTATCAATGGTTCAGAACCAGATGAACGAGCAATAATGGAATCTGTCAATGTAATTTCACCTAAACCATCCATTGTGATTAGCGGAGTTCCTTCAACTAAATGAGTTCCTAAAAGAGAGGCCGTTGTTTCAGAATTGTCGCCAACGATTAGGCCTCCCCATCTGGAGCCTGAACCGACAGAAGACATTGTGGCTGAGCCTGCATTTAATGTTCCATCAACTTCTATTGTTACTCCTTCAGAAATACGTAATTCAACGCCATCATGAATTGTCATGGTTTGGCCTTGAGGAATTACAAGGTGGTTTGATAGATGATATGGGCTCCAAATTTTTTCTAATATCAACCACTCAGAGATACTACCGCTAGAAATAGTTGAAGCCATAAAGGTGTAAGAGCGACTATCGTTGGTATCCCAAGTAATGTAATCATTGAGATCTCCACTTTGCATTTCGATTATTTCAATTCCTTCCCATGTAGTGCCTGATGAATCGGTATAACGAGAATCTAGAGTCCGGGTTACAACACCGTTAGAGTTTGTTGAAGCCTCGGTACCTTGGACTTTTACAATTGCTCCTGATACCGCTTCGCCCTTATCTAGTACAGTGATAGTGAGGGTACTCTTGATAGTAAGACTGGCTCCTGTTAGAGCATTTACTGCCCCTGCTACATTACCCGAATAAATCGTGATATCACAGCCTGCTGCCAAAGAAAGAATCCCTGTAATTCTCAAGTTATGACTTTCAGAAGCACTTTGACAACTCCATGACAAATTGCCTACGATTTCTAAATTATCGCTTGATAGGGTATTGATTGTAGAATCTCCTGAAGAAATTACCTCGCCAGAAATAATACCATTTGTTCCAGATAAAGTCGAGCCAATCTTTGCATCCAATACGCTACCATGAGGAATTACTAACGTACTATCAACTACTCTCAATGATGCTCCATTTTGAACAGTAATATTGCCACCTGCTGTATGAGGTAGTCCTTCAGGCGTAGCTCCAAGAACAACATCAGTAGAAATTACCCAATCTCCAATCGGTATAATTGGAACTTGGATTGTATGCAGATTATCTTGGCTTCCTGTAAGAGTTTTAGAAACGCCTATGCCGCCATAAGTAGCAACAACTTCGTTTCCATCAGAAGAAATAGGGAGGTTTGCAGAACCTCCGTTTGCTGTACCACTAAATCCAAGTGAAGTCCACTCTGCTGTAATTGGATTGCTTACCAAGTCTTCAAAATTAACTATGTTATCATACAAACGCGTTGTTGATGATACAGAAATTGAAAGTTGTCCTACTGCACCATATAGCAATTCTCCGTCTCCTGAAGCATCTTCGTCAACAGTGCTAGTGGCTGCCCAATGCCATAGCGTGGCTGTTGAACCGGCTCCGATTGAAATTACAGTATCGTGCATAGATGCATTCCAATAATTTGCATGGAAAATAGATGAATCGCTCAATGATACTCCCACGTCTGAAATTCTAGTATCAAATGAGTCGCTAACCATCACTGAAGAAGAGTATAGGTCAATTCCAAAATCATTAGAATCGCGAATTGTTAAATCAACTGATTCAAACAAAGTGTCGTGTAATTCCATACTAGTTGAGAATCCATTTATTGTCAGAGCATCAGCTTCGACAGTAGACCACCATGCTTCGATTCCAATACTACCACTTTCTACAGAATTATATGGCATATTTATTGCAACATTTGAAAATATATGTTCTCCTTGAAGTAAATCCATTCCATGGCCGCCTCCATTACTAATATTGACTACTAAATTGTTCAAAGATGATGATGCCATTCCAGACATTTCAAGTCCTACATTTTGAGAAAATATATGAGAATCGTTAACG
>CEVL01149525.1_pt1 | contig 9867 bp, 11 predicted proteins | sample 427051 | NCBI WGS metagenome assembly CEVL01 (sample SAMEA2623673, study PRJEB7988) | marine metagenome | biome: marine biome (ENVO:00000447); feature: surface water layer (ENVO:00002042); material: "saline water (ENVO:00002010), including plankton (ENVO:xxxxxxxx)" | depth 5 m
GGTTTAGAAGATATTAATTCAGATGTAATAGGTTTAGAAGATATTAATTTTAAAAAATAATAATAGAAAATAATTAAAGATATAATAATAAATAAAATAAACAATAATATTAAAATATTTATAAAATTCATATGTATTCTATATTAATAAAGTAAAAAAAATGATATATACATTATAATTTATATTTAATAAATGGATAATTTAAGTGGTAAAACAATATTAAATATAATAGAAGAAATAAATAAAAATTTAATAGATATTAATATAAATAATTTTAAAATAATAATGATATATGAATTTAATAAAGAAGTTAATAATAATGAAACAATACCAGTTAGACCAGTTATAAATATAAAAAAAACTAAAAAGAAGAAATGTAATAAAAATATGAGAACATTATATATATAATTAATTAGTATATTTTTTTTTTAAAGTTTTATTATAAATAGTATTATTAGAATTATCATAATAAGTACGATTTCTTTTTAATGGGAAACTATAATTAAGTTCATCATAATCATAATTATTATGATTATAATTATAATTAAAATTATTATTATAATTATATTTTTTATCAAAATAATATTCAATATCATCTAAAGATTTATTAATAATAAGTGTAATATAATAATCAGTAATTTTTTTAATAATATATAAAGAAATAAAGATAAATAATAAAGATTTAATAGGATTAATAGTAATTGTAAAATCAATTTTATAATTTAAATAATAAATAATTAAATTAGAGTAGTAGTTAAAAACTTGATAATGGTTAATCATATTAAATTTAATATATGATCAAAAATAATCATTTTTTTTTAAATGGAATTTAAAATTTTTCTTAAATTTATTTTACTATATTTTGATATAAATATATTATCTTTTTTTTGAATTTTATTAACAATATAATTATGATATTTTTCATTTCTATTAGGTGGATATCTATTATTCCATTTAATTAATGTATCAGTGTTAATAATTTTAGTATAATTTAAATCATAATTAAAAGAGATATATAATATAGCTCTAGAAATAAAACCTTTTGAATTATTATTAGGAATAAATAATTTTTTTTTATGATTAACATAATTATAATTATCTAATAATTTCCAATTATTATTAGAAATATTATTATATATAATATTAAAATTACAATTATCAATATAAATTATTTCTTTAAAATCTGAATATTTATAATTAGATCTTGCATTATTAATAAATTTAGTAGTTTTAATTAAATTATGCATATCATTAATAATAATATTATTATTTTTTAATTTAAAATATGAAATAGGGTAAATATGTTCAATAGAATATAAAGTATTATTTAATTTATTTTGATTAGTGTATAATAAAGGCATATTTTTATCATTTAATATATTATTTTTAATAGAATGATTAATAGAATAAGATTTTTTGTTAAAAATAAAATTATTACGAATATTAAATAAATAAACTCTAGAAATATTTAATAAAATCATAATTAATATATAAAACATATTCTATTAATAATTTATAAAAATAAATCAATTTTTATAAAATATATAAAAATATAGAAATAATTAAAAATAATAAATGGAAGAATTAAAAACAAAAAAAAGGAAAAATAATAATGAAGAGGATAATAAATTATTAAAAAAAAAAAAATATAATAACATAACTAAATATAAAAATGAATTATTAATATTATATGGATACATTTAATAATAAATACAATAATAATATTTATGACATTTTTTTAAATTTGATAAATAATTATCAACATTTTCTGAATTTATAAGTATATTTTTTTTATAAATAATTGGAATTGAAGCAATATATAATTTTTTTTGAAAATAAGGTGTAATTAAAAACGAGAACATAATAACTATATTAATATATATATTAAATCATTTTTTTTTAAAATAAACGATTATTTGTATATAAAGGATATAAATTAAATAAACGATAAGTATAAAATAATGGGATATTAGAATTTAAAATATATTTTTTATTTTTTTTTATTAAATTATTTATAAATAAAATTTTTAATTCTAAATTATTAATAGCGATTTCTATATCATTTATAATATAATTCATAATAGTAATAAAAATATCAATATTATCAAATAAATTAGAGTACATTATTATATATATATAAATAAATTATAAAGAAAGTTTAGGTTTAATTTCTGGTTCTAAATTTTTTAAGGGAATATCAATTAATCTAACAGTATTATCAGCATCATTTATTTTTTCATTTTCTAATTTTGTAAATGTAGTACCTTTATAATTATCTAATTTTAGTTTTGTGGTTTCAATTTTATTATCTCTTAAATATTTAATAGTAATAATATCATTTGGTTTATGTTTTTTTAAAACAATATTAAGATCATTTGGATTATTAATACTATCATTATCTATTTGAATAATAATATCACCAATATGATCAATTTTTTTAGTAATATTATTAATTTTAAGACCTCTTAATCCTGATTTATCTGCTGTAGAATTTGTAGGAACATCTAATATAAGAATACCTTTATCAATAATAGGAATACCTGATTTTTCTGATTCACTAATAGAAGGATTTCTTTCCATATATGAAATACCTAAAATAGGTTTTTGAACAAAACCTGTTTCAATAATTTCATTAATAGATTTTAAAGCAGTATGAATAGGAATAGTAAAACCTACACCTGAAGATACACCCATACCTAATGAAGCAGTATTAATACCAATTAATTCACCATTACTATTTAATAAAGGACCACCACTATTACCTGGATTTATTGCAGCATCTGTTTGAATTACATTATAAATTTTTCTACCTGTTGGTGCTGATAATTCTCTATTTGTTCCTGAAATAATACCTGTTGTTAATGTATGATCTTGACCAAATGGATTACCTACAGCAAAAGCAAACTGTCCAACTTTTGTATTAATAGATTTATTAAAATTAATAATTTTAAGGTCATTTTTAGGTGCATCAATTTTAAGAACTGCTAAATCAATATCTGGATCAATACCTGTTAATTTTGCAGAATATTCTTTTTTATTATTATTTTTATCTGTTATTGTAACAATTGCATTATCTACTTTATTAATAACATGAAAATTTGTAATTATATGACCTTCATCATCCCATATAAATCCCGAACCAACACCTTTTGGTAAATCTTCTTTATTAAGATTAAATTTTTCACCCATAGATGTATATTCTGTACTTATATAACAAACTGATGGAATAATTTCTTCAAATAATTCTTTTTGTTCATTTTCAATTTCATTTAAAATATTTTTATTTTTAATTTTTCTTGATTGTGTATATGCTGATGTATATGCATTTGTTAATTTGGGATTAATAATATTAAAACCTAGTGAATAATATAATATTTTTCTTCTAAATTTTTCAATATTATTTCTATTATTATGATTATTATATTTCATACTACAATAATTATTAAAACCATAACTATAATACAAATTAACAATAAAATACAAAACAAATAATTTTTTAAATTTCATATTATATTATATTATATAAATTATTTTTATATAGTATTTTATTATTTTGGTAATAAATAACAAGATTCTAATTCATAATTATTATTTATATTTGATTTTACAAAATTCCATCTATATATAACATAACATAATTTTTCATTATTATTTTCATTTGGATAATACATATCTTTAAATTGAATACCATTATAAATCATTGTATTATAATCACTAAAAACTTTAATATCAATATCATATGAAACAAAATCTTTATCATCATTATCAATATATTTATGATGATTTATAATTTCAAAATTTACAAATTTACCAAGTAAAATAGCATATTTACTTTCATCAAATATAATTTTAAGTTTATTAGTATCTTTATATTTTAAATTATTAGATGGACTACAAATATTTTTAAGATAATTTAAAGAATATATTGGATCATTATTTTTAAAAGTATTTAGTAAAGTTTTAATTTTATTATCTAAAATATTTATTATTTCAATATCTATATTATCATTATTATTATTATTATTATTTTCATTATTATCATTATCATTATCATTATCATTATTATTATTTATATTTTTATTATTTAATTTTGGTAAATCTATACTAGATTTTTGAGCTTCAATTATTTCAATTATTCTATTAGCTTCTTCTCTTAATTCATCTATATTTTTTTCATTTTCAGCAAAAGCAAACTTAGGTAAATAAATAATTGGTAAATAACATAATGATTTTCTTCTACTTAAATTATTAAATAAATTAATTTTATTAATATTATAGCATGATGAATAATCAAAAATAAAAAATAAAATTGTTAATAATATATATTTCATGTTTTAATAATATATAATTGTGTCTAATATTTATATATAAATAATATTATTTATTATCTGTATTATCTTTATTATTATTATCATATTCATTAATATCTATTTTATTATCGTAATTATTATTTAAATTTTCAAAAACTTTAATTTTATCTTTAATTGTATTAGAACATGATGGACATTTATTTAAATTTTTTAAACAATTATCACAATATAAACGATGACCACAAGGATAAATAAGTTTAATATCTTTTAATGCAATAATATTAAAACATATACAACACTCCGTAAAAATATTACCATTAATTATAATTGTATCATTATTATCTATATTTGAATTTTTATGAAAAATATATGAATTATTAATTTTATTATTTATATTAAAATAATTTAAATATGGTTTAATACAATCCATTATGATATAAATAACAAGAAAATAATATCAATTTTTTTATAATAATTAAAATATTTTTATAAATAAAGATGAATATATTTTATTATATTATTTTAATATTAATTGTTATATTTATTATTTTAATTAATATTAAAAATATAATTATAGAAAAATTTATTTGTATAAATCCAGAACTTATAAATAATAATGGTACTTGTATAAATAATTTTTTTATAGGTTATAATTCAAATTCTGAAGAAGCACAAAAAATATGTAATAATAATGATAATTGTAATGGATATTCTATTATTAAATATAATTTAAATAATAATATTGGATATATAAATTTTAAATGTTTAGATAATTGGGATGGTAAAATAATATATGATAATGATAAATCAATATATAATAAATTAATTAATAATAATATAAAAAATAAAGATAATATAGATTTTAGTGATTTAAAAACTTATAAATGCAATAAAACTTGTCCACCTGGTAAAGGTATTAAAGATAATACTTTTACTTGTAAAGATTGTGATGAAGATGAATATAATAACGGTGACAGTCATTTATGTAGAAAATTTAATACTAAATGTGATATTGGTTATTTAAAAAAAAAAGATAATAAAACAGGTATAGTTAATTGTATTAAATGTTTACCAGGAACATTTAATACTGGTGATAGTGATATTTGTAAACCTCATAAAATTTCTTGTGAATATGGTGAAGAATTAGTAGGTGGTTCAAATACAGAAGATAAAACTTGTAAATATTGTCGATATGGTTATTATTCAGATGGAAAAAATTGTATAAAAATTGAAGCTGGATACAAAATAAAAGCAGATAAAAGTGGTCAAGAATTATGTCCTACAGGAACATATTCAACAGGTGGTAAAGAACATTGTACTCTTTATAAATTTTCTTGTGAATATGGTCAAAAATTAGTAGGTGGTTCAAAAATAGAAGATAAAACATGTGAAAATTGTCCAGATGGTTATTATTCAGATGGAAAAAATTGTACAAAAGTTGAAGCTGGATATAAAAGGAAGGCAGATAAAAGTGGTCAAGAACCGTGTATACCAGGAACATATTCAAGAGGTGGTACAAATGATTGTATGGGATGGTCATCATCAATATGTTCAGCAGGACAAAAATTAAGTGGTGGTTCAAATACAGAAGATAGAATTTGTGTAGAATGTCCAGATGGTTATTATTCAAAAGGTATTTTTACTACTTGTATAATTGTAGATCCTGGTTATAAAAGAACTCCAGGTAAAAGTACTCAAATACCTTGTCCAACAGGTTCTTATTCACCAGGTGGTACAAATAATTGTACACCTTGTCCAAATGAAACTTATTCTTCTAGTCTTGGTAGTACAACTTGTACAGATTGGACAGCAACTACATGTCCAAGTGGACAAAAATTAGTAGGTGGTTCAAATAAAGAAGATCAAATTTGTGTTAGTTGTCCACCTGGTGAATTTTCTCCAGGTAATACTTCAAGAATATGTACGAAGGTACAATCAGGTTATCAAATAAAAGAAGATAAAAGTGGTGAAGAAATATGTCCAAAAGGAACATTTTCAAATGGAGGTGAAAATATTTGTACACCTTGTCCAAATGGACAATATTCTTCAACTGATGGTAGTTCAAATTGTACTGATTGGACAGCAACTACTTGTCCAAGTGGACAAAAATTAGTAGGTGGTTCAAAAAAAGAAGATAAAATTTGTGTTAGTTGCCCATCTGGTGAATTTTCTCCTGGTAATACTTCAACAAAATGTACACTGGTACAGTCTGGTTATCAAATAAAAGAAGATAAAAGTGGTGAAGAAATATGTCCAAAAGGAACATTTTCAAAAGGAGGTGAAAATATTTGTACATCTTGTCCTAATGGACAATATTCTTCTAATGCTGGTAGTTCAAATTGTACACCAGTATCACCTGGATACAAAAGAAAACCAGATAAAACAGGTCAATTACCTTGTCCTGATGGTAAATATTCAGGTGGTAGTACAAATGATTGTAATGATTGTGCTTGTCCAAATAATCAATATACACCAGATTGTGGTGGTGATAAAAAAGGAACTTGTATAAATTGTCCTAATTGTGGAATTGGTAGATATAGAAGTGGTTGTAGTGGAATAAATTCAGGTATGTGTAGTTTATGTCATACATGTCCTGGTTATAAATATAGACCAAGTTGTGGTGGAACAAATCCAGGTACTTGTGTACCTTGCCCTTCATGTCCACATGGTTATGTTATAAGTAACTGTTCATTTACTAATCCTGGTACATGTCAAAAAATTCCACAAAAATGTACTATAATGTAAATAAATATTATTTATTATAAATTATTTAATAAATTTTTTTTTATAATTATTAAAAAAATAAATTAATCAATTAATCAAATTAATCAACATCTTCATCTGGTGGACAAGGTGGACATGTTGATGTAAATCCTTCTGGCATACCACCTGGCATACCACCAGGCATACCTCCAGGCATACCACCTGGCATACCACCACCTTCAGGTGCATTTTTTTGATAGAATTTCATCATAATAGGATTTGTTTTATTTTCAATTTCTTTTTGTTTATTATCATAATCTTCAGATGAAGCATTAGGGTTATCTTCTAACCATTTAAGTGCTTCTTCAATAATTGGATCTAATTCTTCTTTAATTTTATTTATTTCTTCAGAATTTTCACTTTCTGGATTAGATTTAACATTATTTTTTATATTATAAATAAAATTTTCTAATCCATTTCTTTTTTCAATTTTTTGTTTATTTGCATCATCTTCTTCTTTAAATTTTTCAGCTTTTTTAATCATTTCTTCAATTTCTTCTTTACTTAATCTACCTTTATCATTTGTAATTGTGATATTATTTGTTTTACCTGTACTTTTATCTGCTGCTGAAATATTCATAATACCATTTGCATCAATATCAAATGATACTTCAATTTGTGGAACACCTCTTGGTGCAGGTGGAATTCCATCTAAATGAAAATTACCTAACATATTATTATCTTTTGTAAATCCTCGTTCACCTTCATAAATTTTAATATCAACTCCTGGTTGATTATCTGCATATGTTGAAAATACTTGTGATTTTTTTGTTGGAATTGTTGTATTTCTTTCAATAATTTTTGTCATTACACCACCTGCTGTTTCAATTCCTAATGATAATGGTGCTACATCTAGTAAAAGTAATTCATTTGTTTTTGAATTACCTTGTCCTGTTAAAATTGCTGCTTGAACTGCAGCACCATATGCTACTGCTTCATCGGGATTTAATGATTTATTTAATTCTTTACCACCAAAATATTCTGATAGTAATTCTTGAATTCTAGGAATTCTTGTTGTTCCACCTACTAATACAATTTGATCAATATCTCCTTTTGACATTTTTGCATCTGTTAATAGTCTATTAATTGGATCAATTGTTCTTTTAAAAATTGGATCTGCTAATTGTTCAAATTTTGCTCTTGATAAATTTGTTATATAATCTACACCATCAATTAATGAATCAATTTCAATAGATGTTGTTGTACTAGATGATAGATTTTTTTTTGCTTTTTCTGCTGCATTATTTAATCTTTTTAATGCACGAGCATTTTGTTTTACATCCACTTTGTGTTTCTTTTTAATATCTTCTGCTAAATAATTAACAATTACATTATCAATATCTGAACCACCAAGATGTGTATCTCCTCCTGTTGCTTTTACTTCAAAAATTCCACCATCTAAAGTTAATACTGAAACATCATGAGTTCCTCCTCCACAATCAAATACAATAATATTTACTTCTTTATCTGTATCTGATTTATCTAAACCATATGCAATTGCTGCTGATGTAGGTTCATTGATAATTCTTAAAACTTCTAATCCAGCAATTGTTCCTGCATCTTTTGTTGCTTGTCTTTGTGCATCATTAAAATATGCTGGTACTGTAATTACTACTTTTTTAAGTTCATGACCAATATATGCTTCTGTTGTTTCTTTTAGTCTTTGAATCACCATTGCTGATATTTCTTCTGCATGAAATTGTTTATCTTCTTTTTTATATTTTACATTTATAATTGGTTTATTTGTTTCATCACCTGTCACTTTAAAAGACCATAATTTATTATCTTGAACTACTGATGGATCATCAAATTTTCTACCAATTAATCTTTTTGCATCATATACTGTATTTTTAGGATTCATTGATGATTGATTTTTTGCTGGTTCTCCTACTAATTTTTCTTCATCTGTAAATGATACATATGATGGTATAATTCTTGATCCTGTTTGATGATCTGGTATAATTTCTACTTTGTCATTTCTCCAAATTGCCGCACAACTAGTTGTTGTTCCAATATCAAATCCTGCTGCTATATTTTCTGTATCTGTCATTTTATATTATTTATATAAATTAATCTTTAAATATTTTTTTATTATTACCACTTTCAACCTACATTTTATTATAAAAAAATGCATCTTGTCTAACCAGTTATAGACAGCCAGAACAAGAAGAACAGTATAGACAAAGTTTAATATAAACTACTGCATCGTGTACGTTCATTATTTGAATAATAACCCCAAAGACATTTTATACAGTTTGCTTGACCAGAATGAGGTTGCATATAACCATAAGGGCATAAATTACATTTACTTTGTCCATGATTAGGTTGAGAATGTCCCGCTGGACAAGCAGAACAATATGTTTGATTATTAGTTCCAACTTTATATTTACCAGGAGGACAAGGTTCACAGTTTCCTGGACTTGTTCCACTACAATTTTTTCTATATTTACCAGCTGGACAATTTCCACAATTTGTACAAGTACCTAGATTTGAACCACCACAATTTATTCTATATTGATTCCCTGAACAGTCAGAACAAGAAGAACAGTTTTGTGAACTATTAGTACCTGTTTTATATGTATTATATTCACAATCAATACATTCACCATCTTTAGTTTTATCACCAGGTTTAAATTTTTTTCCAGGACCACATCTAGTTATTGAATAAGGTTTTTGTGTTGTTTGTTCAATTAAATCAACATAATATCCATCACTAGCTTGAGTACAAGTTGTATTACCATATGAATTATTATATGTTCCTATTGGACAAGATGTTTTTGTTAAAGTATTTAAA